>Ga0315281_10005780_pt1 | contig 17660 bp, 16 predicted proteins | sample YL17G07_0_MG_FD_204540 | JGI IMG/M metagenome (GOLD analysis project Ga0315281, IMG submission 204540) | Sediment microbial communities from Yellowstone Lake, YNP, Wyoming, USA - YL17G07_0 | ecosystem: Environmental > Aquatic > Freshwater > Lake > Sediment | place: USA: Wyoming | collected...
GTGTCCAATGCCAGTAGACCCTTTAAAGTATTACTAATTGTAACTCATATCGTAACGTATTTCCTCCCGTATTCTAGAGAAAGTATTAAAGTTCGATAATATAATGCTAACCTCTAGCCATATTGAGAAAACGATAACCGAAAGCTTGTATTTCTGCAAGTTGGAGATTCCTCGCAATGGACTCGCGTGAAGATTCTGGGCCGGGTTCCAAATTCTGCCAGGAGTTAGCTAGGATATGAGATAAATCTTCTGCTGAATTGCTTTTAAAGAGAATGCCGTGTGAGGGGGTTTGCTCAATATGGATTGGTATATCTGAGAGAATAATCGGTTTCCCAAGGCAACTTGCTTCTTCAACTACCGTACTCCACCCTTCGAATAAGGATGGTTGAACCATTGCTATGGAACGGCGTAGTAGGCCAATCATGTCAATCCTGGGAATTATGCCGAGCAGATATATCTGATGTGCAATGCCCAGTCTGTTAATAGTCTGCAGGGTGGTATCTAAAAACGTTGGGTTGCGATAATCATACATACAGCCCGTGCAAACAACCGCGGGATTAATCTCACGGTCACTAAGTATCTTCAAGGCTTCAAACACAACACGATGGTTTTTATGCTGCCAAAACTGATTGTTTATGAAGAAGAATCGATCGGGAAGATGGTAATTCTCTTGTATCTTGATTGGATCTGCTTCATACCATACAGGCAAGGGGTACACTCTGGGAAACAGGATTTTGGCTTCGTATTTACCTTTATAAAAGAACTCGCGGAAATCCTTCTCAGCATTCTTGCTACTGAAAGCAATAACGGAAGCGTACTTGGCAACGGATGTAAAGTCCTTGTCCCTACTTTGGATTTCTTGCTCTGAAAAGAATTGAGTTAGGTATTTGTGTTGACAATCAGGGATCCAAGCCGCTGACCGGTAAGTTCTTCTTCGTCTGCTTGCTTCGAAATGTGGGAAAACAAAATCAATCTGAGCCTTCTTTAGGAAGCCATGATAACTTGGGTCGCGATTGTTAAATAAGGTGAATGCTATGATCCAGTGGATGGTATTTATTATCGTGGGAGATCCAAGAGCCGTATCCAAAAAGTAAACGTGGTCTACGTGTGGACGGGCTTCGTCATAAAGAGCACTGGAAGACTTTCTACATATCAGGCAAATCTCGAAGGTGGAACGAACGTCCTTAGAAAGATTTGATAGTGCAAAGACGATATTCTTGATATATTCGACACCGCCTAGAAAGTCATAACCATAAGTCGCAACCAGACCAATGCGTAGAGGTTTCTTCATACGTCTTCTAACTCCAACCGACACCAATTAACTGCAGTTTTGACGCCTTCTGCCAAAGATATGGAGGGAACAAACCCAAGGGCTTTCACTTTCGATATATCAGCTCTCCAGTTCAATGGCGTGCCTGGAGGGATAACCCCGTCAAATCGAATAGGGTAATCAGAACCCAGGACTTCAACAACTGTACTAGCCAGCTCTGCGATTTCGGTCTCATTGCCGCTGCCAATATTATAGATCTCACCTTGCATTGGTGCATATAGGGCGACAGCCATTAGCGCTTTAGAAATATCGAGAGCATGAACAAAATCTCGGCTTTCTTTGCCTGTCCCTTGTAGTAGTATGGACTTCTGCTTAATGGCTTTCTGGCAAATGTCCCAGATTACTTGCCGACGTAAGCCTGGGCCATAGGCTGAGAATATCCGGATGATCGCAGTTGGTAAACCGTAAACTTTGAAGAATTCCTCACACAATTGCTCACATTGCCACTTGTGAAATCCGTAAGGCGAAATCGGTGCTGGAGTTTGATTCTCATCCACAGGTAATGATTTAGGGTTGCCATAAACAGCGGCACTCGATAAAAAGATAAAACGGCAATTTGGGGCATTAATACGCAGGGCATTCAAGACTTCAAATGTAAGCACTGTATTAGCGTAGAAGTCAGAGGTGACATCAACGATAGATTGGCCCACGGACGCGGTTCCAGCGCAGTGGATACAGAGCTGGGGCGATTTGTCTTTAAGCAAAACGCCAAATGACGGATCCGGAAGTTGAAGAGAATGAAAAGATGACAAATTGCCAAGCAAGTCATTCTTGGCGGGAGTCCTATCAATGCCGACTACAGACCATCCTCTCTGTGAAAAATGGCGAGCAACGTGACTGCCGATAAAACCTGTAACCCCTGTAAGCACAATTATGTTCTGGTTCCCGCTCACTAATTGTCTCCCATAGTCAAGAGGTACGCCCTATATCAACTTGGTGAGCTACCAAGACGAAAAACTTGGGTCTAGGGTAATGACCCCTTGCCACGATATGTTGTGCCTGGTAGTGGGTCATTTTGAATAGGCTAAGGAAACGATTTCCCCTAGTGAGCATATATGGTTGGCAAGCCCTATTGTTATGTATTTCCTTTTTCTGCAACTACTCTTACTTGGTACCAAGAACGCTCAATTCTGCCGTAGATACGACACGCTATGTCGAATAGTCTTCTGCCCCCTACCCTAGCAACGAGTTCGTACTTTGGGGGCCATTTGTGTATGTACGGTTTTGACTCGATTACTGAAAATCCCACCTCCGTAAATAGATTCCCGATACACATGGGACTCCAACTATAGAGATGATGACCCCAATGATTCGGTTGGTAGCTATATGAAATAGACTCACATGGGACAACAAAAATGATTTTCCCCCCTGTCTTCAATTTCTTATATAACCTTTTTAATTCTTGGAGAGGTTGAAGAGTGTGCTCTAATGCATTGTTTGAAATAATGACGTCAACATATCCATCGGGCACTTCTTCTACACTACTGTACACCTCAATGCCGTTCCTCCTTGCTACTTCAATGGCTGCGGGATTGATTTCAATCCCTACCCTCTTATCACATTTCATGTTCTTAAGAAGCCACCCTCCTCCACAGCCGAAGTCCAAAACACTCGCGAGTACTCGATATGTAGTCAGCAAATTTAGTTTGATTAGCCCATCCGCCAAACTTACCAATAGGATCTTGCAACGCGAAATACTTTTCATTGTAATTGGGGTTTATGAGGTCTGGCATAGGTTTCTCCTTGTTGACGCATAACATTCCCCTTTTATCTTGCTGCAATAGTTGCACGAATTTTATCGCGCAGTCGTGCAGGAGTCAAAAAGGAGGACTTCGGTAACACTTATATTTGATGCAATACGACCTTTCTAAAATACCTAATTTCAGATTGACCCACTACCTTCTGCCTAGTTCAGTTGACACTGCTCACACAATTAAACGACCAGACCCTGACTACTCTTCGGAAGTTCTGTCAATTCTCCGTGCTGGATTTCCCGCCACGGTCGTGAAGGCAGGCACGTCTTTCGTCACTACAGCTCCTGCTCCCACAATGGCCTCGCGCCCAATCGTGATCCCCTCCAGAAGGATAGCCCTTGCCCCAACCCATACATCGTCTTCTATAACGATTTGCGAGCATTTCACACTAGACCAGTCTTTTGGACGTCGTTCTACCCAGGCTTTCACATCGGCTCGACGAAGCGCGGCTTCAGTCGAGTGGCTGTCGTGATCTTGGATCAAGCATCCACTCGAGATCAATACATTAGAACCGATTGTGATCCCAGTTGAGATGATCAGGTCAGACGGCCCGATAAATGAGTTCTTCCCCACTCTTAGGAATGCATTATCTCGCTCAAAATGTACCTGACAAAGCACCAAAGACCCATCCTCCACAACAATAGAGCAAGTCTCCAGATTTACCCGACCGTCTCCCGCAGCAATGATTTGACCTCCGAATAGGCTCTCCTGTCTGATCGGAAACTGCTGAAGTCTATGGGCTGTCTTCAGCAAATTACGCCGATTCAGATATGTCACTAACCTTCGCAATAAAGTAAGAATCATGATGGTACAAGCCCAAAACTGGATTGCGGCGCATCTATTATATCACTGCGGAAAACTATCTCCTATCTGCAAGATCCCCATGATCCCCAAATGATTACGGAATCGAAATCTGTTACAGTTCATCCAAATCACATCCGCGGACATTATCATTGCGTCTCAATGCTCAGAAACCAAACATAACTCGTGATTGTGGTATTCATAGGTCTTCCTCAGCTTTTCGGTCTTGAGGCAGAATAGGGGCACTTGCTTCAGGGCGCTGCATCACCTCGGCTTCCAGAACTTCGCGATCTCTAGCTATCTACCGCGTTGCCAGAAAAGAATAGAGTCGCCCAGGCGTGCGATCTCGCTTTGTCAAGTATAATCCGCAGATTTTCAACACAGCGCTCAGAGTTGACAGATAGCCTCCCATTCCCACTCCAAGATATCGGGAAAGTGCCTTGCGACATTGATCAACGTATTCGGAGCGTGTCATGGGGTAGTAATTAATGACGCTCTCCCACGGTCCCAAAACCTTGACTTGTCTAAATCCTGCTTTTATCAGAGCAGCACGATACTCTCTGAGCAGGTGCGCGTTTTCTCCCCCAGTGTATCGATGAACAGGGTGATTGTTAAGGAAGGCGGTCAGATCGCCCGATTTACTTATGACGTGTTCACGTGTACCGATGAACAAACCATTTGGCCTAAGGACGCGATACGCCTCTCCGCACACGACATCAAGGTCTGATACATGGTGCAAAACTTGGCGTGCATACACGATATCAAATGCACCTTTATAAAAGGGCAGATACTCGCCGACAGCTTTGCAGACTCCAATCTTGGATTCATCTGTCCTTAGAAACGGTGCAATAGCACCTATTCCGACAATGTCATCGTCATCTGGCTCAGCTAACACAACTTGATATCCCGCCCAATGATACGCAAGAGAAGCTACCCCGTTACCACCACCTAAATCAAGAACTAGTCCCGGAGCTTGTTTGCCTTTAGAAGATATGTAATCCAAAACAGTTGTAAACTCTTCGCTTTTATAGAAGCGTTTTGCAGCACCGAGGAAGTCTTCATCATAATAGCAGTCCTCAATGAGTTTGCGCATTTCCGGCAGCTGCCGGAAATGCTTAAATACCTGTCCTACCGTTATTTTGTGCTCATCGACCATCTCTTATATTAAACCTCATCAAACTGAAAGATAGGCCAAGGAAGTTGCTGGCACCCGATGTAGTCAAGCAACGCCTACAGAAGAAGGCATGGATATCAACACCTTATCACTTTTCTCAATGCTTTCGGCGTGAAAGACAATAGTTTGCGCCAAGCTTTCTGCTTGAGGCCTAGATCACCTGACTGCTGGCTTCTGAAGAAATCACTAATGGCTTCTCTGGCTTCCTTGCATTCCTCTACGGGTATCTTGTTCACTTTTATGTTGTCAGTTAATTGAGATACATGAAATAAATCGGTTTTGCCACAGTGTCTACCGGTGCTATCGAACCCTATATTTTCGACAAGAGAGCGCCCTGGCCACAGTCCGTAACCACCCTGCAAGAAGACGCTTGCATACCACCTTACGCCCCAGCTGTCATTCTTTCCAGCGGCATTGTCGCTCAACATCTTCAGATAGGGGTAGGTCCCATCCAAATTGAACTGGGATATGGATTCCTTGCGGTTCATGATTTGCTCCAGCAGTTCGCTGGAACTGGGGTTGAAATTGGCCCATGCCCTCTTCCAGGTTCCCCATCCCCATGTAGAAGTACCACTGTAAATAAAGAAAGTCTCGGGTAGTCTAACCTGTACCGGAAACAGGTATCCTGTAACGGACATCACCTTCAATTCATCGGAATATAGAGTCAATGCTTCATTCATGTATGTCAGGAAGAAGGGTGATGTGATGATATCGTCTTCAAGGACGATGGCCCTTCCATGTTGGTCTATTGTCTCTGTAATTCCACTAATGAGCGATGAGGCTAATCCCAAACTTTTTGGCCTTTCAATAATGGTAACTTTGCGGAATCCATCAATGCCCTTAACGAAATCCCTGACTTGCCTTACGTTTTCGTACTGGCTGCTATCTTTGGATCCGTCGGAGAACACGAACAACTCGCTCTTTTCCGCCAGCTCGTTGCGCCTCAATGCTGCCACTGTCTGCTGGACATGCCAGGGTCGGTTATATACAAATAGGACGACTGGTGCTAGGGCCAACCTAAGAACCTCCTAACCAGTGTTTTTTCTTTTTAGTTCAATGTGACTAAATCACAGCTGTTTTTGTATGCTTTAGCGGGCGCAAGGCCGTATTCATAGGGCAGACTGTCCATGTGAATTACCAGCAAATTCCCTCATATATCTTCGACTCTCGCGCCTTGTTCACCCTTCTGCCGTCGATAACAATTTTCCCCCTGTAGTCCAGGTGCTCGAATTCTTCCCATTCTGTCACAATTAGCACCGCATCGGATTTGAGGACCGTTTCGGGGTCCGTGTATTCGATCCGGGGAAACAGCTTTTTGAAGCTTTCTATCGCGACCGGGTCGTAAGCTCTTACCTTTGCCCCTTCTTTCAACAGAGCTTCAACAATTTTTATTGCCCTGGATTCTCTAACATCATCGGTTCCCGACTTGAAGGCCAGCCCCAGAATGCCTATGGTAGCCCCTTTCAATGAGATGTGCCGCTTCAGCAATTCTACCATCTTCAGGGCTTGCCTGTCATTCAGCTTGAGCACATGTTCCAGAATCTCCGGTTTATATCCTATCTGCTTCGACTTTGCAATCAACGCTTTGAGGTCCTTGGGGAGGCACGAGCCGCCAAAGCCGACGCCGGAATTCAAGAATTTACTGCCAATCCGCTCATCGTAGCCCAATCCCTTAGCGACTTCGTAGGTATCTATGCTAAGTGCCTTGCAGATATTCCCGATTTCATTCATGAAGGATATCTTTGTTGCCAGGAATGCGTTAGAGGCGAGCTTTATCATCTCAGCAGTTCTCAGGCTGGTGCGCATGATGGGCGCATTGAAGCTTTTATAAAGGCTGGCAAGCGTATCTCCCGACCTGGTGTCATATTCGCCGATGATAATTCGGGCAGGGTTCATATAATAATAAATTGCCTTTCCCTCCATCAGGAACTCCGGGTCCATGCAAACGCCGAAATCAGTACCTGCCCTTTTCCCTGAGCCTTCCAGAAGAGGGATTACGACCTCCTCCGTTGTTGCGGGGACTACCGTGCTTTTCAAAGCGATAACACAGTAACCCTTCTTTTTCTTCAATACCTCTGCTATTTGTCTTGAAGCTTCTGCAATGTACTCCAAGTACATCGAGCCGTCCTCTTTTGAGGGCGTGCCCACACAGATAAATACAACTTCTGAATCTACAATTCTTTGATAATTGGACGTTGTCTTTATGCCAACTTGCCCGAGAATCTCGGCTAATCCCGGCTCATGAATCGGTGATACGCCACGTGATATCTGCCTCAGCCTTTTTTCATCAATGTCCACCAGAGTCACTTCATTCCCCAGCTTTGCCAGGCAAGCAGCAGCTACCAGTCCAACATAGCCTGCGCCGATTATTGAAATTTTCATTGAATCATTCCCCAGATATTATCACTAAGGGTTCCTTTTTATTCTTGTTATGTTGGTACCCAGCAGGGTCGTCACTTGTATTAAGCATGCCTTCTGCCTCGAATACAGAGACTTCGCCATAAGCGCGAGATTCACTTGTTCATATCACTGCTGGCCAGTTCTCAAGATTGAAACGCCTTCAGTCTAGTGGAAGAAGTTCATCGTCCTTAATCCCAATTAGTGCAGCAAAACGTTGACGGAAGACATTCAAATTAAGTTCTTTATCGAGGGCTTCCTGACCTGCCTTCGCCGCAAGTGTATATAATTCTGCATCTGTGATGAATCGTTTTAAGCTCTCGATTATTGGTCCCTTCTCCAACGAATGGCAGCAAAGTCCTACTGGGTATTTACCAAAGAAATGTGCTGGTGATGAATCCTCCGGGCCGTGGAATAACACGGGCTTCCCGGCAGCTAAGTAGGTACTCAATTTGTTAGGAAAGCATAAACGCACAGCCATACTGTAACGCTTATCAAACCAATAAGGTAAATAAGTTATATGAACCTTGGATAAGATGTCAATAGTCTCCTCTAGTGTGCGCCAACCAAAGTACTCAATATGCACTTTGTCAAGGGAGGAGGTATGAATAGGAATAACGGAACCTAATACACGTACAATCACATCGCGACCAACAAGGCGCCAGCCTACTGACGACAAGGCTGAAATTAGAGCTTTAAATTCGGGCTGCGCATATAGACTACCAGCGACTCCAATGATGAATTGATCGCTTTTAGCTAGTTGTTTTGTTGCAGGTCGATGTAGTTTTGGGTGAACCCCATGGATCAAAACAACTGATTCTATTCCATACCGCTTCTTATACTCTTCGTGCATTTCCTCAGAAGCCACAGCGCATCTGTCCGCGGCGCGTAATGTTTTTGCAAATTCACGCAGCAAAAGGCGTTTGCTGAACGCATCCATCCGCAGGTCAACAGCAAAACGCTCTGGCGGATCCCAGACTGTGACAACTAACGGCACGCTTAAGGTAGCAGCAACCTTGTGAGCCAAATGTATGAGCGCTGGACTGTTTAGGATAGACCACACTATTTCGGTATCATATTGTCTTCCGAATCGTGTGATATGCCTCACCAACGCTGGATTTCTAGTCAACATCATATACTGCTGAACGAATAATACACTTACTTGTCCGAAATGACCCAGCAGCTCAAATCCACGTTCGCGCGGACGCACGAAATATTCGATCGGTAGCCAATCTAGGTCATTTGCATTCGAACGAGTCCTGGGAAGGGTACAGCAGCAAATGCTATCCTTGGGATAAGACATGCATAGTTCTTTTAAAAAAATGCCTCCAACTCCTGAGTAGCCTGGGGGTGTTCCGGTAAGCAACAGGACACGAGGTACCGTCATCGACTATGCTTTCCTTTGTGCTGATAGAATAACTTGCCCATGATGATGATAACCAAGGAGTATCTTCGTGACTATGTTGCTCACATTTACGACCAGATATTCACTAGGAACGCTCCACTCGCACTTCTGGTTGAGAACTGTCTTAACACATTGCAATATCATTTCAGGGTCGGCACCGCCAAGCATATTGCTCCCGCACTCGATTGTCTCCGGCCGTTCAGTAACGTCGCGGAGAGTTAAATTCGCCACACGTAGAATGCAGCACTCTTCCTGAACCGTGCCGCTGTCGCTAAGGACACAGAATGCATTACGTTCCAGAGAAAGAAAATCGAAGAAGCCGAATGGTGCATGAAATCTTATTTGCCTGTTCTTTACGTTTACACCAAAGCGTTTCATTCTGTTCTTAGTGCGTGGATGTAAACTGCAGATTATTGGCATCTTGTATTCTTTTTGAAGCGAGATAATCGCCTGGGTTAGAGAGCGGAGGCGGGCTTCTATATCCACATTCTCTTCACGGTGCATTGTGACCAGAAAATATTTTCCCGCTTCCAGCCTGAGACGGCGCAATATGTCGGATTTTCGGATGGCAGAATCATAAAACTGTATGACCTCGTAGATCGGGTTCCCGGTAACATAAATTCGATGGCCTTCGATACCTTCACGCAATAAATTGGCCCGACCATGCTCTGTGTAGGGCATGAGGATATCACTGCTATGGTCAATGAGCCGTCTGTTCACCTCCTCTGGCACTCGGTCATCGTAGCAACGGTTTCCGGCCTCCATGTGAAAAACTGGAATACCCATTCGTTTAGCGACAATGGCTGCCAGCGAACTATTCGTATCCCCAAGGATAAGCAACTTATCTGGCTTTTCAGCCATGAAGATTTGCTCGCTTTCGGCAATAATCTTGCTGATTTGTTCGCCAAACGTAGCGCCACGTACACCAAGATAATGGTCAGGTTGCCTTATACCTAATTGTTGAAAAAAAATATCATTCAGGTTCACATCGTAGTTTTGCCCGGTGTGCACCAGAACGTGGTCACACAGTTTGTCAAGCTTCCCGATGACGCGGCTTAAACGGATGATTTCCGGGCGGGTGCCCAAAATAGTCATTATTTTCATGCCAGCAACTCTTCATCCAACTCGGTTCTATCCTCGACCAGAAGCTTATGCTTCTTCAACAACTTGGCCAACTTACCCCGTGCTATAACATTATCACCCGAGCAATATTCTTTCGCAAGCGGCCTTTCAACGCCTGCTGGTAATCTAAGCTCCGGCAATATCGGCAGAATCACATAATAGTTACCCCGTTCGATAGTGCGATGCACCTCCTCCTCTGATACCAGAATCTCGTGAATCTTCTCACCGGGACGGATTCCTGTAACAGTTGTTTTAACCGGGCGGTTACCAATGAGCACAGCCGCAATATCAACCACGTTAGCCGATGGAACACGCGGGATATATGTCTCGCCCTTATTTGCCTGCTTTAGAGCAGCGAAGACCGTGTCTACTGCCTGATCCAGGCTAAGCAGAAAGCGAGTCATGTCAGCGGTCGTAATAGTAACGGGGCCGCCACTACGAATCTGCTCGTGGAATAGCGGTATTACCGAACCGCGCGAGGCCAGCACATTCCCATATCGTACGCAAATGAACCTGGTATCGGGACATTCCATGTTTGCATGGACGAATATGCGTTCCTGGATAGCCTTGGTCATACCCATGACGTTCACCGGCTTGCATGCCTTATCTGTAGAAATGCCTATCACCGTCTCGACAGGCAATTTATTTTCACGAATAACTCGAACTATATTTTCCGGACCGACAATGTTAGTCTGCACCGCCTCGAAGGGGAAATATTCACATGCAGGCACCTGCTTGAGAGCAGCCGCATTAAACACAACATCGGCATTGCGCAGCACCGCGCTAACGCTATGGTAATCCCGCACATCCCCGATCTGGAACTGCAGGATTTGCTTGAAATTACGGTAAATCACTTCGTCGGTAGCAGCTTTAAGGCTCTGATACGCCATCCGCATCGCATTCTGTTTTGCCTCGTCACGAGAAAACACTGTTACCCTCTGGGGCTTGCCGAGCTCCCCGGACAGCAACCGCCTCACCAGTACCTTGCCCAGTGAGCCAGTGCCTCCCGTTATTACGACCCTCTTATTGGTTAGCATGGTGCCTCCTGAGTTCTGAGTATGGTGTAGAATCACAGTACATCTGCTCTATCATATCATGCCAAGTGGGAGGGACAAAACCGGTTACCTTTCGGAAACGCTCAGAGTTCAGGCTGCGATCACACACAACAGTCTCATCGGGTTCAATCCGGATATTTAACCCGTATACCTGCTTGACCAGCGATAGAAGCTCGAACTTGCTGATAGGCTCGGATGCCACGTGCCAGACTTCGTGCAGTTCAGGATTTTTAGTAATAATCCCAGCGATAATCTTGGCGAGAGCATTAGTGGTAAATCCGCTAAAAACGGATTTCTTGTAACCACTAATGGTTTTATCTTCCTGGCTCAGAAACCATTCGATTAGACCATTAGAAGTCTCAAGCTCCCGCCCTATCATAGAGGTTCGTATCGTCATGCAGCTTTTGTAGCTTACCTCACCCAAGAGTTTCGTCCTTCCGTAGAGGTCCTCAGCGTCAGATACATCGTTTTCGAGGTAGTTGCCTCTGCGACCTGAGAAAACACAATCGGTGCTGATGTGAATGAGACGGCTGCCTGATGACCGGCATAGCTGTGCCAGACGATGAGGGAAAAGGGCATTAATCTCTATGCTAACCAGGGGGTCTTTGGCTGCCTGAGCTTGTTTTACGATGCCAATACAATTTACAACTACCGAAGGCCTTACTGTATCGAAGGCGCGAACGACGCTGCTGAAGTTCTCGGCAGATACAGAACTTAGAGTACGCGTTGGTTCGAAGAGCTTGAAAGATTTGTAAGAATCGAACTCACGGCGCAGGGTCACATAAGTGTTGAACTGGCTGGAAAAGGTCTGCCAAAGCTTATGCCCCAACATTCCTGAGCCACCAAGTATCAAGACTTCTGTCAGCATTCTTCTTTCGCTTTAGATATAGTTAATTAAGCTCTCATAAAGAGCAACGTGGTGTTGTATGTATAAATCAATACTATACTCTTCCCGAATGATGCACAACCCCTTATGAACTATAATCCAGTGCGATTTATAATATACAAGGTTCGCACATATAATCTTTTGCCACTGCTAATCCTAGACTATCGCAAGTCCGCCAAAGATTTATCTGGTTAGCGTATTACTCTACATTATACTGGCAATGTCCATATAGGGATAATTCGGTAAGTGAACCAGAATCTAATATCCAATTGTTAACGTCGAAGTCTGATTTACGTATCCGCAACATGTTTACAGGTATGAATGTCCCAGAGAAATGTATGGCATGGTTTACACGATGTGTACCTAAATAGAATAGCATCCTTTGGTATCTTCGCTCAAGTAGTTTTACAGATATATTCAGACACTTTAACGTCTTCCCAACTTACAGTGTAGGGGGCAGCCGTTTGCTTCCAAAATAGTGGAACTCCTCATAAGGAGGAGGAAGGCAATGCCTTCTATCGGCTGGAATTTGTTTGAATGTAAAACCTTCAAATGCGTCTATTATATCAGCCCTCGAGATGCGTGCTTCCGACTCATACATCGTGAGGCATATTCTGGGTTCAGTCGTTCCAACCATCAAGTTCTGAGAGAACAGCGCGTAATTCTTCACCTGTGCTCGTGTCATTTCCTGAAATGAACAGCTGTTCCACAGTAAGTCAATACTAGTGTCCACCTTTTCGATTTGCCAAGGTGCAATCGCGATTATTTCGCCTTCTTGCAGTTGGGAGAAATTAATCTTGCTCATTCCACATGTCTCTGCATAATCTCTGACCTTCTCTTGCGTAACGGCTTTCAGATATTGTGTCTGAACGTAGAGATTAGGTGGGATGTCCAGAGTAATACATTTCTTGATATTCGGAAATAGACTCATTATCAAATGGACTTCATAGCCAAACCCTCCACCGATGATAAGCATGGTTTTGACTGTCCTAAAATCTGTATGGTCGCAGAAGTTGAAGATTCTTGCAAGCGTTGCAAAATAGACGGGGGAAATAACTTGGTCACAAATCTTAATCTCATCTATACAGCCACCTACCAGAGTATCTGGCATACTGTGATTTCTCAGGACTTCTGAAAACCACTGGGAGCTTTGTGAATTCACCCAATAGTCACGGAAAGACTTATACCATTTGAAATAGGTACTTTCTGCGCCAGCCCTTACTCTGGCGTCTAATAATTCTAGAAATTTCTGTTTGAAGAGGTAGGTCCTAAAAATCAATCCTGCTACTTTCGATTTCAGTGTTTTACCAGTACTGTATGTGTAGTCAAGTACACTCAGATTCGGGGCGTCTGTCCATGTAAGCCCAGGAGTCGCTTTGCGGGTAGAACGAAAATTGTTTAGACCATACCTTTTCAATGCTTTTGCTGTCTCTGTCGCGCATTCCAACCAAAATGGACTCGGTTTATAAACATCCTTCCTGGAATCCATGTCCGCCATCATTTTTTTAAGCAATGGCAAATTGTCTTGTAGAGCGTTAATGGTCATTTGATCCTCCTGCCGAACTAATCTACCTAAGGCCGGTGACAGAAACAAGATTACCTGATGTTACGCCTAAAACATTCTCTTTGTGGAAACGACTGTATATTTGGCACATGTGCATTTGTTGTTCCTAGAAACTCTGGAGCTATCATAGCAGGAGAAATCCCCCCACAACAATATTTATGCTCGGTCAGGGGTGTCAACACATAGGCGGCAGGTGAGCATACCTAGCTTGTGGTAAACAATTCTGGAATATCCCGACTGGATAACTGATCTTCGCTTGAGATGGTGTTTCGCACATGCGTAAACTAGGCTGGCATATAAAGAGCTATCTGCCAACAGAGTTTTGATAGCACGCGCCCATGCGTTTAGACTTATGAAGTACCCAATCCTCCTCGCAGGCACTTACTTATTAGATAAGGCTTTGGATAAGGCTACATACTAGATCACCCGATGACATACCCGATAGAATGACTAGCATCTTACGCATCGTTTTTGGTAGGCTTTAGCAATTTTCCCCAAACATTCTGAGCCTAATCAGACCTCAAAATGTCGAGAGTATTTCTCTTCAAAAGCTGCAGAGCCCGGTATATAGGTTTTGGAAGTCTCCGGAGAATCCCCATTGGTAAGATGGGGGCAAACATTCGGCTCAATTCTCTCGGATGATACCTGTTTCTCCAAATGAACTTACGCAGTGAAAAGTACTGGCGGCCGGGCGTACTGGGATCAAACAAAATCGCGCTCAGTGCGCCCTGAGAGTAGCTTAGAAGATGTCGTCGGCACTTCTCTACTCGTTTCGCGTCTACGCCAAGCTCAAGGTAGAGGTCTAGTAATTCCTGGAGTCGAACCGTGTATATCATTGGCACATAACCGAGCCACTCCTGCTCCCCCCAGAACGTGATTACGCATGGGTAGCCGATGTAATAAGCTTTCCGACCGTGCATGGTATGAGCTAGCACAACAGTATGTGGGTAGGTATTTTCAAGAGAAGAGAAATATTCATTGGCACCACCTACTTTCGGGATATATTTTCGCCAACAGCTCAATCTGAAAACAGAACACATGGCAGAACCAAGGAATACATTGTCAACATTGGGATCGATCAGTTCTTCCCACCGTTCGACGTGTCGATCTGTTACACTCTTAGCTTTGGTAGGCAATAAGTCGCTGAAATCTAAGGCACTAACAGGTCTGCCGAAAGCATTGCGTTGTTCGGAGCTCCTGGGGGAAACGTTTACAAACACGTAGTCCACCTCGGGATGGGCCCTCAGTACTGCTAGCACTCTAGCTACACCATCAGGTCGTACCAGGTCATCGTCTGGTATAATCCAGGCGAACTCTCCATTTGCCAACTCATTGGTTAGGCGCAGGATATTTCTTGCAACGCCCTCGTTTTGGGCATTCCTATAATAACGGATAGGTCCCCATGCTTGCGCACGTTCCACAACTTCAGGAGTGTTGTCAGTGGAGCAGTTGTCAGAAATAATGAGTTCGACATCTGGTGAGAATGCCTTTACCTGTGGCATAAGGGAACGAAGCATTTGTTCCAGCATGTGAGCTCGATTATATGTGGGCATGCAAATCGAGAGTAACGGGGCATGACTATGCTCGTTCATCATATTGTCGCACCGTGCCTTAAATCCGTTGGGCTTCCTCAGCATATGGTAGAGGACATTTGGATATTCAAACTTTGTAATCCAAAATGGCCGTACTCTCTATCTCTAACTCCTGGCGAGCAAATCCTGCACCACGGAGATAATGTCTTGGGGGGTAAGTTCATATGCCTGTCTCAAGCATTCCTGGCTTCCCGTGTTAGCGAACCGATCAGGTATCCCCACTGAACGTAGTTTAATTTCCTTCATACCTGCCCCCACCAACACTTCCGACACCGCACTCCCCAGCCCGCCAATTAAACTATGCTCCTCGATTGTCACAATAGCACTTGTCTCTCGTGCTGCTGCAAGCACCGCGTCGTTGTCCAGTGGCTTGAGGGTGTGCATGCTCAACACTTGCGCTCGGTTACCTCGCTTGTCCAACTCGTCTGCCGTTTAAGTAAATATTGTATAGGCAATATGCCTTCGCTAGCAATTGAAATTCAAAACTAGCGTACAATCAGCACATGCGATATTTATTTCACGTATCCCTAAGGTCAAGGGGTTTGGCAAAGGGCTCCATCTCAGTAATGGGGCGACCGAAAGCTATCTTGGGAAAAGTGTTGGCAAAAGTATCGATGATCGTCTCCAAGATAAACGGGGCCTTTGGATTGTGCCACATTTTATCCAAAGCTTCTTGGGTTTTAGTTGGATCATCCAGCGTATGAGAAGCCACACCGTAGGCATGCCCTATCCGAGCGAAGTCAGGTGCGGAGTAGCCCCAATAGGTAGATTGGTAACGCCCCTCGAAGTAGCTTTGCTGAAACTGACGTACCATACCGTAGCAATGATTGTTGATAACCACCATCTTGATTGGTAGCTGGTTATGTACCACGGTCTGGAACTCCTGAATATTCAATTGGAAGCCACCATCACCAGCGATCATGACTATAGGCTGTCCTGGACAAGCTAGGGAGGCACCAATGGCAGCAGGCAGAGCAAAGCCCATTGCCCCCATGCCACCCGATGTTAGAAAACGCTGGTCGGCACCAAGTTCAAGCGATTGTGCTGCCCACATTTGGTGGCTGCCTACATCTACCACAAAGGCAGCGGCTTGGCGGGACTTAGCTGATAACGCGTGCATGAACTCATTCGGGTTAATGCCAGATATGCCTCGTAATTCAGCAATATCTGGCCAAGCACGTTTGAGTTCGGCAATTTCCGCTATCCACTCCGGTCGAGCCTGGAATCGCTTGTGCTTCAAAATCCCTAGAGCCAAAGTTAGGAACGAACGTACGTCAGCTACGATTGCACGGCAATCCTTAACCCTGTTATTGATCTCACCTGGTTCACAGTCCACATGGTAGATAATACGGTTTCCTTTAAACGCATTTGTATCAGATCCGGTTTGCCTGATGTCAAGGCGGCTACCCAATACGACCAAGAAATCCGAGCGACCAATTGCAAGGTTAGCCCAGCGGTTTCCGTAGGTGCCTATCATCCCCACCCGAAGGGGGTGGGTATAAGGCAAAGCGTCTACCGCCATTAACGAATTCACTACCGGGACTTTGACCTGCTCCACAAGACTTCTGAACAGGTCAGTTACATGTGCTGAGCGAATGCCGCCGCCCACCAAAATCAAAGGGCGTTGGGCAATACTCAATTCGGTTAGCAACTCATCGATCGCTTTCTGCAACCTTTGATCGACATCATTGGCGTCCAGGGATGGTAGCTTGGGTGGTGCTTTGGCAGAGATCTCAGCCCGTTGTATGTCCATAGGTATGTCAATGAGGACTGGCCCTGGCCGCCCTGACATAGCCAGAGTGAAAGCGTTTGACAATACAAGCGGCACTTCCTCTGGAGAATTAATTCGCCAAGCCGCCTTGGTGATAGGACCTGCCATAGACACGATGTCGGTTTCTTGGAATCCTAGCTGACGGACAGGACGAATCCCTTTTTGCTCGTTGAGATTTACCTGACCTGTAATGAAGACGGCGGGTGATGAGTCAAAGTAGCAGCTGCCTATTCCAGTTAGTAAGTTAATGGCTCCCGGACCACTTGTCGCCATCGCCACACCCGGCAAGCCTGTTATCCGGCCCATGGCATCTGCTGCAAAAGCAGCCGCCTGTTCATGATGTGTGTCGATAATAGTGAGTTTGCCATCCCGATAGATAGAATCCAGAAGGTATGTGATCATGCCGCCCGCTAGTACAAAAACGTGGCGCACTCCCTGAGTGTATAAGAACTTAGTGACGTAATCTGAAACCTTCATCAACTTCTCCAGCAGTGACTCGGCTTATCGCGTAAAGCTTAATTGATCATACCCCAGGTGGTGAACATTTAACACAGCTCTTTTCACGATTGTTTTCCAATCACGAACATATCTACATATGATGCCTGTACCACTCTACGGCTTGCTCTAGACCTTTGTCTAGACTCGTTTGAGGTTCCCAACCCGTTGCGTTCTTCAACTTTGAGATAGCAGCCTGCAAATGCATAACTTGATCTGGATGATAGAGCACTTCATTAAAACCTAGTGGAAGTTCAGGGTCAATCATGTCTCGAATTCGTTCCACAATGGAACGAATCGTGTAAGCCTTTCCT
>Ga0315281_10005781_pt1 | contig 17656 bp, 14 predicted proteins | sample YL17G07_0_MG_FD_204540 | JGI IMG/M metagenome (GOLD analysis project Ga0315281, IMG submission 204540) | Sediment microbial communities from Yellowstone Lake, YNP, Wyoming, USA - YL17G07_0 | ecosystem: Environmental > Aquatic > Freshwater > Lake > Sediment | place: USA: Wyoming | collected...
CAGTTCGCCGGGTATGTCGAGGTTTTCCGCGAGGTTTCCCACCAGCCAGTGGTCGCCGAAGTCGATTTCCCGGTCCAGCATCAGGCGCCGCCCCCAAGTCACCGTCAGGTAGCTCTTGAAGCGGCCGAAGTTGATCAGCAGCACGTTGGGGTGCGAGCGGGAGGTGTCGAGGGCGGCCACCAGGCGCGCCAGGGCGGCCGGCCCGATGTCCAGCGCCACCGCCTCCAGCCCGGCGCGGCGCAGCTGCTCCAGGTAGGCGAGTACCGTTGCGCGTCTGGCTACCGCGACGATGGCGGTCCTGGCGGTTTCCTGGTTGTCGGTGTTGCGCAGCGGCAGATAGTCGACCACCGATTCGTCCAGCTCCTGGCGCAGGCGCTCGCGCAGTTCCCTGCCCAGCGCATCGGCCTCGCCCCGCCCGTCGAGCTGCTTGTACTCCACCAGCATCAGCTTCAGATCGTAGGGCGCGATGCAGGGCACCACGCGGCGCCCCACGAACGGCCCGGCCCTGAGCGCCAGTTTGACGAAGGTCTTGAAGCGCGATGGCGATGCCAGCAGGGCGTCGCGTTCGCACGGGAAGGGGACGGAGGCGGCTGCACGGATCTTCAGGCGCCCGCCGGCCTGCTCCATCTGCACCATGTGCAGCTGCTCGCTGCCCAGGTTGAAGCCGATAGGCCAGGCGCGCCGCTTGCCGGCGAAGCGCGCGAATGATGAGATGAACTGGCTCACGGCCGGCACGGTGCCTCCACAGGATTATTCGGATATACGGATGGATTGCGACAGCCTTTGCAGCGGCACAGCCGCAAGCAGCGGCGCGCATCCCGCAACTGTTTATCGGCGCGGGCAGCGCTATCTTTAACCCGGATTGTCGATTGGAATGCTCATGCTCGTGCGTGCAGGAGCGCCGCCCCGGCGCGAGGGCGCCGCTCCTGCTGCCCGCGCCGGCCTTGTTGCAGCCGGCAGGATGCGGTGAGCACCGCGAACCGCATCAATCGCGAACGATGCGGTTCATTTCATTCACCGCATCCTGCGGGCTGCGGGCGGCGCGGGCCGTGCCGGGCTAGTTGCAGGGGCTGGGGTAGACGAGGGTGAGTTTGGGCCTTTGCCCGGCCGAGCCGCCGCCGGCGTCGCTGCTGGTGAAGGTTGCGGTGTTGCTTGCGCCCCCGCTTGGCGCAGCGAGCAGCATGCCGTTGTTGGAAACGGGAGTCGTCAGCCAGCCGCTGACCAGCGTGGCGGCGTTCCAGGCATACCAGCCCGGTGTCGCGCTGACGGTGGTGAGCGCTGCAGCGCTGACGTCGTGGTCGCCGCCTGCGTTTGTCCACGACGTGGCTCCGTTGTACGTTGCCCAAGTGGCGCCGTTGGGGCTGGAGCCGCCCCCGTTTTGCGTCCCCTCGACCCAGGCGCGGGTGACGCGGTAAGCGCTGATTTGAAGCGTTCCCGCCGGGGCCATGCCTTCCAGATAGAGTTGCAGCGTGGCCGACGTCAGCGTGGCTCCCGACGGAATGGAGGAGAGGTCGAACTTGAGCAGCGTATTCGCGCCGTTGATCGATCCGCCGCCTCCGCCCATGCCCTCGCCGCCCATGCCCATGCCTCCGCCTCCGCTGGTTCCGGATGTCACCAGCAGGGTGTTGGCAGCGCCGAAATTGCGGGTGTCCTGCTGCTGGTTGAGGGTGGCATCGAGGCCCTCCGCAGCCGGTTGCAGTATCACGGTGCAGGTTACCGCGATGTTGTCGCGGCGCAGCGTGCGGGTTGTGCCGTTGGCCATGGTGGCGGTGGCGACGATGGTGACCGGGGAGCCGGTGAGGGGCGTGACGGTGGCGCTGTAGGAATGCGCGCCGAACCGGGTGCTGGGCAGGTTCTGGTAGGGGCCGCCGCTCTGGCGCAGTTTCCACAGCAGATGATTGAGCCCCGCCTCGGCCACGTAGCGCGCCTCGTCGGCCTCCTTCTGCCCGCCGGCGATGCGCGCGTCCATGGCGCTGTCGCGGTTGATCAGGTAGGCGGCTGTGGCGGCCAGGGTGAGCGCCAGCACCACCGGCAGGAGGATGTAGCCGCGCTGAGCCGGCCGGCGCTTCATTGCCCGCCTCCTACCCGCAGCCGCGTGGTCAGGCTTACCTGCTGGCCGCTGGCGCCGGTCAGCACCAGGGTGATGTCGAGCACCACGGCGCGGTCGCCCGCAGTGTACGACCGCTGCACGCGGAAGGTGGTGACGCGGCTGGCGATGGCGTGTTCGCTGTAGTCGTTGCCGCTGGCCGGGTTGATGTTGGGCATGCGCTCGATGAGGGAGCCGTTGTTGACGTAGTAGGCCACCACGTCCAGCCAGTCCTCGTCGTCCTGGCCGTCGCCGTCGTCGTCCTGGAACGGCACGCCCTGCGCGCCGCCGGCCATGTGTGCGGGGATGTCCTCGTCGATGGAGCCGTCGCCATCGTCGTCAACGCCGTTCAAGGGATCCTCGCCGTTCTGGCCGTCCTCATCGTTGTCCTTCACGTTGCCGTTGTTGACCAGGCCGTCGCCGTTGCTGTCCAAGCCGACGATGCCGGCAACGCCGTCGTTGGTGTTGTCCGCCGGCAGGTCTTCGTCGACCTTGCCGTCCTTGTCGTTGTCGGCATCGGCGAAGCCGTCGCCGTCGCGGTCCAGGGTCGGGTCCAGGGTGACGGCCAGCACGTCGCGGATGGATTCGCTCCAGGCGGTGGTGGGGTTTTCCGCCAGCGGGATGAGCAAACGCCTGCTGCCCAGCACCGCCGCGGTGATGCGCTGCATGGCGAACTGCGCCTGGCGGTTCAGTTCGTTGCGCTCGTCGGAAGCGCTCCAGGCATTCATCGCCTGCAACACCGCCGTGCCCACCGATACCATCAGCACTGCGGCAATAGCCAATGACGCGAGCAGTTCGATCTGGCTGATGCCGCGCGGGCGGCGGGGGGGCGGTCGCACGGCGCGTCCTGTCAGGGGGTGGCCAGGGCGGCGAGGGATTGCGTGCCGCCGGCCGTTTGCACACGCACCCAGAGCAGCCCGGGGTCGGTGCCGGTGTAGGGGTCGTTGTCGCCGTCGGCGTTGTCGCCGTCGTAGCGCGCAAGGTAGACCAGTACCGCCGACTCCGAGTAGCTGCTGGGAGTGGCAGGGCTGCCCGCCGCCAGTGCGGCGTTGTCGAGATTGGTGTATGGCTGCGCCAGCACATGTTCCAGCTTTTTTTGCAGGCTCAGGCGCGACTCGGCGATGGATATCTCCAGCGCCGGCGCCTGCAGCGCGCTGTGCAGCGCCGAAACAGCCGGGGCCAGGCACACGCCCACGATCACCGTGGAAACCAGCGCTTCCGCGTAGTAGAAGCCGGCCTGTCGGAGTCGTCGGTGCGTGGGCTGACGGTTCATGGCGCTTTCAGGAAATGCTGACGCGGCCGGTTTCCGGCTCGACGGTGATGGTTCTTGTGTCGCCGTTGCGCGACACCGTGGCGGAGCCGGAGACGAGCAGGGCCGGCTGGCCGGTGCTCCTGACCAGCAGCGGCCGGCCGTCCGGCGCGAAGGTGACTGCTTCGGACGGGGGTTGCAGGGTGAACACGAACGTCGACTGGCTGACGCTGGCGCCGGAGGAAAAGGCCGCGCTGCCAAGCAGGATGTCATAAGTCTTCTTGTCGACAGGGTGAACCACGTTATAGACCTCGGTAGGCGGCAGCGGGCTGGTGTTGAGGCGGAACACGCGCACGCGGCTGTCGGCGCTGCCGATGCGCACGCCGTGGTGCTTTCCGGTGCGCATTGCCTCGCTGCGCGCGAAGTTCAGCGCCGCCGCGACCTCGTTGGCGGCAAGGTCGAGCTTCTGTGCGTTCTGGCTGGACACCACCGGGATCGCAAGTGCCGCGACCATGCTCATCAGCACGATCGCGATGAGCAACTGGACCAGGGTGTAGCCGCGCCCGCGTGCCGTTTTCATTGCGGCCTTTCGGCGGTTATCTGCCTTGGTGATCCGTCATGTTGGCGATGAGCTGCCCGGTCTTGTTGTCGAATTTCCAGCCGCCGGTGGCGGCGCCCGTCGCGGTCATGCCCAGTGTGCCTGCGGTGACTATTTCCACGGTGGCGGACCCGCTGATCGGCTCGGTCGGTATGCCCTTCTTGAGGTAGGGGCCGAATTTGAATGTCGTGTCCTTGGTATTGCTCACGAGCCCGGCGGCGCTGCTGTACTTGGTTAGCTGGCTGGTGAACGCGGCGGGGGTGTTGGCGCCGGTGCCGTCGGTTGCCGCGCTGGGATAGGCTCCGTGCTGCTGGTAGTAGAGCTCGATGGCGGAGCGCAGGCCGGACAGGTCCGTGTCCAGTGCGGCTGTCTTGGCGTCGTCGGTGGTGCTGGCGAACTGCGGCAGCACGATGGCGGCCAGTATCCCAAGAATGATCACCACGATCAGCAGCTCCACCAGGGTGAAGCCGGCTTGTTTGGCGGAGCGGTATTTGGTGCGCATGTCGTTACTCCTTATCTGTGCTATTCCGGACAGGTGTTACCGGTATGCGTATATAGCGGCGGGTGGCGGCAAAAACTTAACCCCGGATTGTTCATTGGAATTGGAGCGCGGGCTTCCAGCCCGCATGCGGCCAGGATGGCCGCGATCCACCACCCCTCTCTCCCGGAGGGACACCCTCTCCTCAATCCTCTCCCGCGAGCGGGAGAGGAAGCAAACGTGAAGGGCGCCTGTTTTGATCTGAGGGACGCAGGCTCGCTGCGCGGAGTTTGTCGCCCTCTCTCCTGGCTCTCTCCCGCAGGGACACCCTCTCCTCAATCCTCTCCCGCGAGCGGGAGAGGAAGCAAACGTGAAGGGCGACGGTTTTGATTTGAGGGACGTTGGCTCGCTACGCGCGTTTTCGACTAATGAACCGCCTTCGAAATCCTGAAAATCGGCAGGATCAGCGCGCTGACGATGACGCCCACCACAGAGCCCATGAGCAGCAGCATGAGCGGCTCGGCCAGTTTGGACAGCAGGGTGACCTTCTTTTCCAGTTCGCGTTCGTAGAATTCCGCGATGCGGTTCATCACCATGGCCAGGTTGCCTGCCTGTTCGCCGGTGGCGATCATCTGGCGCACCAGAGAGGGGACGAACTCGCCCTGGGCGAAGCCTTCGGCTATGCCCTTGCCCTGCTGCACCTGGGTTTGGACCTGGTACATGAAGCGGCGGAATTCGACGTTTTTGACCACATCCCGGCAGGCGTTGAGGGCGTCCACCACGCTGACGCCGTGGGTAAGCGACAGGCCCATGACGCGCAGGCTCTGCACCAGGTAGATTTGCAGGAATATGTCCTTGAGCAGCGGCATCCGCACCTTGAGGCGGTCCAGCACGGCGATGCCTTCCTCCTTGCGCATCCAGGCGCCGAAGAGGAACACAGAGGCTGCGCCGGCGCCGAGCAGCGGCAGCCAGTATTTGCGGATGGCCCCGCTCAGCGCCATCAGCACCAGCGTGGTGGGGGGCAGGTCGTCGTGGATGGACTTGAAGATTTCCTCGAACCTGGGGAACACCACCACCAGCACGAACACCACCACCGCGACCGAGAACACCATGAGAAACGCCGGGTAGGTGAGGGCCGCGGTCAGGGTGCTGCGCAGCTTTTCCTGGCGCTCGTCCATGTCGTGCAGCTGTTGCAGCACTTCGTACATGAAGCCGCCGTTTTCGCTCGCGGCGATGAGGTTGACGTAGGTCAGCGAGAACACCTGCGGGTGCTTCGCCAGCGCCTGCGAGAAGGATTTGCCTTCGAGCACGTCGGCCAGCACCGCCGCAATGACCTGCGCCAGCGCCGGGTGGTCGGTCTGCTCGTGCAGCGTCCTGAGCGCGCTGTGCAGCGGCGTTCCGGTTTCCAGCAGCAGTGCCAGGCGCTCGGTGAAGAAGGAGCGCTGGCGCACGTCTATGCTGTTGCGCCCGAGGCTGAGCCAGCGCCGGGTGGACGACGCGGGTGCAGCTTCGGGCGCGGGTTTGTCGAACTCGATGGCCATGGCGGTCTACTCGCTCACCGCACGTGAGATTTCTTCGAGGGTGGTGTCGCCTTGCAGGACATGCGCCAGGCCGTCCTGGAACAGCGTCCTGAAGCCGTGTTTGAGCACGTATTCGGAGAGCTTGTCGCGGCTTGCGCTGGTGTTGATCAGGCGTTCCAGGCCGGTGTCGGTTTCCAGCAGTTCGTGGATGCCGATGCGGCCCTTGTAGCCAGAGTCGTAGCAGGTGCGGCAGCCGCGGCCCTTGACGAGGCGGATGTTGTCGGCGGGGTTCCAGCCGTAGCGTGCGACGACGTCGGGGGAGGCCAGGTAGCTGGTCTTGCATTCCGAGCACACCTGGCGCACGAGGCGCTGCGCCACCACGCCGATGAGGGCGGACGACAGCAGGTAGGGCTCGACGCCCATTTCCAGCAGACGCGCCACCGCGCCCACCGAGTCGTTGGTGTGCAGGGTGGACAGCACCAGGTGTCCGGTGAGCGCGCCCTGCACGGCGATCTCGGCGGTCTGCCGGTCGCGGATTTCGCCCACCATGATGATGTCCGGGTCCTGCCGCAGCACGTGCTTGAGCATTTTCGGGAAGGTCAGGCCGATGGCTTCGCTCACCTGGTTCTGGTTGATGATGTCGATCTGGTACTCCACCGGGTCCTCGATGGTGACGATGTTTTTTTCCATGCTTTTGAGGTGGTTGATGGCGGCGTACAGCGTGGTGGTCTTGCCGCTGCCGGTGGGGCCGGTCGCAAGTATCAGGCCGTGGCTGCGTTCCAGCAGTTTCTTGAAGCGCACCAGGGAGCCCGGGTTCATGCCCAGCTTGTCCACGTCGAGGATGGCGTTGTTCTTGTCGAGCACGCGCAGCACGATTTTTTCGCCGAATATGCCCGGCAGCGAGCTGAAGCGCAGGTCCACGGTGCGGCCCTGGGTGGCCACCTGGATGCGCCCGTCCTGCGGCAGGCGCCGCTCGGCGATGTCCAGGTTGGCCATCACCTTGAGGCGCGAGACGAGGGCCGGATGCAGCTCGACGCGCGGCGTCATGATTTCGTACAGGATGCCGTCGATGCGGAAGCGCACGCGCGATTTGCTGCGCGATATCTCCAGGTGGATGTCGCTGGCGCCGTCGCGGATGGCGCGCTGGATGATGGCGTTGACCAGGCTGATGACCGGGCTGTCCGCGGCCATTTCGTCGATCTGCGTGTAGTCGTCGGGAATCTGGTTCTCGATCAGCTCCAGATCGTCGCTGAGCGAGTCCACGTATTCCGGGTCGTAGTTGGTGCCGCTGTAGGCTTCCAGCAGGTTCTTGAGGATGTCCTCGCCGCGCGACAGCACCAGACGCACGCGGCAGCCGGTGAGCTTCTCGATCTCGTCGAAGCTGGGGATGGACTGCGGATCGGTGGTGGCGAGGGTCAACATGCCGTTCACCCTGAACATGGGCAGCACCAGCAGGCGCCGTGCCGTGTCCTTGCCGATCAGCTGCAGCACTGAGGGGTCGTACAGGCCTGGGCGCAGTGCGATATAGGGAATGCCCAGCTGTTCGGCGAGGGCCTTGAGCAGTTCCGTTTCGCTGACCCAGTTTTTCTGCACCAGGATTTGGCCCATGCGTTTGCCCTGCTGCCGTTGCAGTTCGGCGACCTCGGCGATCTGCGCGGCGTTGAGCAGGCCTTTCGCCAGCAGGATGTCGCCCAGCGGCCTCTTGCGGGCGGCGGGGGCGGCGCGCCTGGAATGCGTCGCCGAACCGTCGCCCGAATCGATTATCTCGACGAAATCGGCGAAGCCGGTGGCAAGAAAAATTTCGTTGACCAGGGGGTTGGGGTTGGCCACCTTGAGCCGCCCGCCGCGGCTGGTCAGCTTGGTCTGCAGGCCGAGCATGACCTCCAGCGCCTTGCTGTTCAGTACCGACACCTTGACGAGATCCAGCACCAGGTTGATGTCGTGCGCCGCCAGGCAGGCGGTCGCGGCGCTCTGCAAATGGGCCAGCGCGGCGTCGTCGTTGAGCGCGCCGGGCGGCGCCAGATACGTCATGGCGCCGACGCGGGTGCGCACGACCATTTCAAGCATTGCGCAACTCCCGCTTGATGCCGAAATGCGCTATCCATGCCGGGTCGGCGGCGCATACCTTGCGGAACACCTCGACGATGTCCGGGTCCAGCTGCGTGCCGGAGACATTGCCGATCTCTTCCATCGCTGCTTCGTGGCTGCGTCCGGCCCGGTAGGCGCGCGAACTGGTGATGGAATCGTAGGTGTCGGCCACGGCGATGATGCGCCCGTGCAGCGGGATGTTCTTGCCCTTGAGCCCGTGCGGATAGCCGCTGCCGTCGTATTTTTCCTGGTGGTGGCGCGCGCCCGGCACGGCGCCCTTGAGGCGGTCGATGTGGCGCAGGATCTCGTAGCTGCGCTCCGGGTGCACCATGATGAAGGTGTATTCGTCGCGGGTGAGGCGCCCCGGCTTGCACAGCACGGCATCGGGGATGCCGATCTTCCCCACGTCGTGCAGCAGCGCGCCCCAGAACAGGTTGTCCAGCTCCTTTACCGGCAGCGCCAGCGCGCGCCCGATTTCCATGGAAATCTGATGCACCCGCTCGGAGTGCCCGCGGGTATACGGGTCCTTGGCCTCCACGCTTTCGATGAGCGCGGCCGCCATCTGCTCGGTGAAGTCCTGCATCTCGTCCAGCATGCTGCACATGTGGATCATGGCCGAGAGCTGGTTGGCGGTCATTTCCGTGATCTTGCGGTCGCTGTTGGTGAAGTCCGCCTTGTAGTCGTGGTTCACCAGCACCAGCACGGCGACCACGATGTCGCCGCGGAACACCGGTGCGGCCAGCAGCTTGTACGGCATGTCGGTGAAGATGTAGGCGCGGCGCGGGTCGGTCTTGTCGTTGATGACCACGGTTTCGCGCGCGGAATGGATGAAGCGGTAGAGGTCGCCGCGCATCTCCACCAGCACCAGGTCCAGGTTGTGTATGGGCTTGGAAAGGTTGGCGAAGGACACGGTCAGGTTGTCCGAGGGGCGCAGGAAGGCGACCAGGTCGACGTTGGTCTGCTGCGCGCAGGTTTGCACCAGATTCTGGTAGGTCTCGCGCCCCTGTTCGAATTTGCGGGCGTGCTTGTCGAGTTCGTACACCAGGTGCAGCTCTTCGTAGCGCTCCGACAGCTCCTGCGCCATGGCGTCCAGCTCGAACACCAGGCGGTGCTCGTCGCGTATGCCTCCGGCGATGTCTTCCAGCAGTTCGGCCAGCCGGTCGAGTTCCGACGGCGCCTGGTCCGCATCGCTGCGCGCCACGGTGACCGCGAGCCAGCCTATGGCGTGGCCCGCCGCCGAAACCAGCGGAAAGTAGAGCAGGCTGGTCGCGCTGTCGACGTCGTGGCGCCGCATGCCGTCGCCGCTGCCCTGCCAACCGAATCCGTTGGCGCTGGCCGCGGCGATGGCGGCGGCAACTCTGGATACAGTCAGGCCGTCGCTTGCCCACACCAGCGCCCCGGTGCTGTCGCACAGCGCCAGCGGGTAGGCCTCGCCGGCCAGGCGCCGCCACCAGCGGCCGTAGCGTTCGAGGCTCAGTTGCTGCAGGGGATGGTCAGACATGCAAGGGCCCCAAGTCGTCCTGTGTGAAATGTTCGTGGAGAAAAGCGACCAGGCGGCGCGGGCTCAGCGGTTTCTCCAGGAACTGGATGTTGTTCATGCTGGCCACCCACTCGCGCTGCTCGCGCTCGGTCATGGAGGTCATCACGATGATGGTGAAGCGGCGATCCGGCCATTCCGCCTCTATCGTCTGGCACAGTTGGCGGCCGGTCATGCGCGGCATCTGGATGTCGGTGATGAGCACGTCGGGGTGGGCGCTGCGAATGTGCTCCAGCGCCTGCTCGCCGTTGCCCACCGCCGAGACGCCGTAGCCCTCGCGCTCCAGTGTGAGTTTGAGCACGCGTATGACGTGGGGCTCGTCGTCGGCAATCAGGATCTGTTTCATGTTAAAGCCTCAAGCATTTAGCGGGGTCTTCTTCAGCACCAGAACGAATTCCGTGCCGCGGCCCGGCTCGCTGGTGACAGTCAGTTCGCCGTGGTGCAGTTCGACGATCTGCCTGGCGAGGTACAGCCCGAGGCCGTGCCCGGCCCTTCCCGTCACCTCGTCGCTGGCGGCACGGAAGAACTTGTCGAAGACCCGCGTTTGGTCCTCGTGCGGGATGCCGATGCCGGTGTCGCGCACGCGCACGACGATCTCCTCGTCGCTTTCCTCCGCGCTCAGCGTGACGCTGCCGCCCGGGCGGTTGTACTTGATGGCGTTGGTCAGCAGGTTGTCCACGGCGATGCGCAGCAGATCCTTGTCCACCGACACCAGGCCGATTTCCGGGGGAACCCGCAGGTGAAACTCCAGTTGCGATTCCTTGCCCTGCTGGGTGATGCTGTCGAAGGCGTCGCGCAGCAGATCGTGCAGCTTCACCCGCTGCCGGTGCAGGGACAGGCTGCCCATCTCGATCTTGGAGATGCTGAGCAGATTGCCGATGAGGCCGGCCATGCGTTCGGCCGAGTCGTGGATGGCGTTGACCGCCTCCACGCGGAATTCCACCGATTTGCCGTCCTCGCCTTCGAGCAGTTCGCTGAACATCACGATGGTGTTGAGCGGGGCCTTCAGTTCGTGGCTGACGTTGGCGACGAACTCCTCGCTGGAACGACGCGCCAGATATTCGCCGGTGGCGTCGCGCACCACCGCCAGCGTGCCCAGCACGCGGCTGCTGTCCTTCAGGCTGAACAGCGGCGTGACGCTGACGGATATCCTGCGGTCCGCAGTCTGCGTCGGGGAGAACTCCATGGTCTCGGCGCGGTAGGAATTCGCCGGCTGCTCCTGGTGGCGGTAGAGGAAGGCGAGCAGTTCCGCATTCTTGCACCAATCGCGCGGCGTGTGGCCGATCATGGCATTCGGATCGGTGCCCAGCAGCGGCTCCAGCTTGGCATTGGCGAAGGTCACCAGCCCGGATTCGTCCATCACCATCACGCCTTCGGGCAGGGCATGCAGCACGGCGTCGATTTTCTCCTTCTTGTAGGCGATGATGCTGCTGGATGTCTGCATGCCGGCCTTTTCCGCTTCCAGTTCGCGCACGCGCTGTTCGGACGCCTGCATCACGCCGTTGAAGTGCTGCACGAAGTCGCGCAGATCGCCCGCGGCCTCGACGGCGATGTTGGTGCGCGGGCCTCCCTTTGCCAGCCACTCCTGCATCTGCCCATTGATGGCGGAAAGCGGCTTGACCGCGCGCTTGACCATGAAATAGAAGGCCGGAGTCAGCAGGAACACCGGCAGCGCCAGCAGCGCCAGGAAAGGCAGTTGCTCGCGCCCGAAGAAATGCCCGGAGTCGAAGTAGCCGAGCCGCACAAACCCTTTCAGATGGCCATTTTCCAGGATGGGCCCGTAGAACTCGCGGATCTTGCGCTGGTTTTCCGGGGAGACCAAGCGGCTTTCTCCGGACCAGAAGGCCGGCTCGGGCGACAGCTTCACGCGCGGGACGCGCGCGCCGGGTGCGGTCGCCTCCGCGACGGTACGGCCCTCCACGTCCACCACCACGCCATAGCCGATGTCCAGGCTGGCCTGGCTGCTCATCAGTGCCTGCAGGGTGCCGTTCCTGCCGCGGTCGGCCGCGAACTGCCCGAACGGAATATTCGCCAGCATGCGCGTCAGGCTGACCCCCTGCTCGCCGATCCGGATGGCGCGGGCCTCGCGCTGGTGGCCCGCCAGCAGACCCACCACCAGCAAAATGGCCAGCAGAGAGAATGCGATCATGAGCAGCCCCAGGCGATCGCTCTTCATGGGAGTACGCTCTCGGGAAAACGGCACGATTTGGAAACAGGACGGCAATGCATTTCGGGCTGGCGGGCACCGCAATTTATCGGACTATACAGAGACGATATAACGGCAGCAGGGGGAGAATCTTGAATGGCAGGCCGTGCGGGGTACCGGGGAGTGACGCGAAACGCGCCGGCACACAATTGCTGCCGGGCGGTGGGCTACCCGTTCTCCACACCAATCCCCGACGTCAGTATTTCACCTGACTATCCAATCCATTCCGGATGAGTTTCGGCAACATGGAAGAGCGCGGCCACGACCTGCCGGTCGTAGCGGGATTTGGTCTCGGATAGCAATCGGTCCAACGCCTCCTCCTCGGCCATTCCGGTGCGGTAGGCTCGCGCATTCACCATGGCCACAAAAGCATTGGCCACGGCCAGTATCTTCGCCGTGAGCAATATCCGGTCGCCGGGCAAGCCGTTGGGGTAGCCGCTGCCGTCGATGTGCTCCTGTTTTTGCGCAATCGTTTCCAGTACGGACCCGGGAAACTCCAGGCCGGAGAGGATCTCGACCGAGTACTGCACGTGTTTGCGCAGGGCCTGTTGCTCTTCTTCCGTCAAAGGTTCCGTCTTGGTCAGAATCTCCTTCGGGACGAACAGCTTGCCCACATTCGCCAGATTTGCGGCCATCTCCAGCGATTCCATGTCGCCCTTGTCGAGGTTCATGCCTCTCCCGATGGCCAGCGCCACCTGGGTTGTTTTGCTGGAGTGGTTGGCCGTAAATGGATCGTGCAAATCCACCGCGCGCATGAGCGTGGTCACAATCCGCCGCATCAATTGTTCGCGGCGAGCCTGGTCCTGCTGCAGTGTCGTGATGTCATGGGAGACAATCAGTGCGCGCCTGGCGGGATGCACGCCGGCCGACAGCGGGATTGCCTCGGAATGATAGATTCTGCTTGCGCCTCTTTCCAGTTCCAGCGACCCGGTGGCTATCCGGGGTTCATGGGCGGTCATCGCTTCATCGGCCATTCCCCATATCGTCTGCGCGACGTTCGGACCCAGGACGCTCGACAGCGTTTTTCCGACGAAATCCTGCGGCGTCAGCGACCAGGCTTGTGCAAGCGTCCTGTTGGCGTATGCAAACCGCTGATCCTGGTCCACGATGTAGATGAAGTCCGTGATATGGTCGGTTATGGAGTGCAACAACTCCGATTGCGCTTCCAGTTCCTGCGACTTGAGGCGCAACGCTTCCGCGGCACGCCGCTCACGCACGCTGCTGCCATGACGCCACGCTGCCACGAGGATGGCTGCAACGAAAAATATCGCAAGCAAAAACGTCGTCATCAGGAATCGCTGGTGCGCGTTGGATTCCTGCAGGGCCTCCTGGGCATCCACTTTCTGTACCAGAATCCAGGGCGCCTGGGTGAGCACCCGGCTGGTCACCAGTACGTCCACGCCGCGATAATCCCTGACCTGTCCGAATGCACCGGGATTTTTCAGCGCGTATGCCGCCTCCAGGCGTGGGGTGTCCAGGGAAAGGCGTTTCTTGAGCGGCGCGCTGCCATCGGCGAGCGGAGACAAATAGACCGCTGTGTTGCCTTCCTGCTGCACCAGCATCGTTTCGCCGGTCTGTGTGGTACGGATTTGGCGGGTCAGCAACGGATATAATTCATCGGCTGCCCGTTTAACCCCCACCAGCACGGCAACAGGTGCCGCGTCCCGCCTGGACGCCTGCATCGGAAACACCGGCGCCAGGAAAGCGGTCAAAGGCTGGCCGGAGGCACCGGGATAAATGCCCTGAAGGGCAGGTTCGCGTGATTTGAGGACCTTCGCAACCGCGCTTTGCAGTTCCCGATCCAGCCTGGCACCATGCGTCGCAACCAGGAGCCTGCCTTCCTGGTCCAGCAACAGCAGGCCGACGTCCCCCTGGCCGGGCAGGTTTGCCCGGATTGCATCCTCTTTTGCCTTTTCGGTAAATCCCCCGCGCTCTGCGGCAGCCAAAATCAGGTTGCGGATATACGAAAGCTGAGCCGGTTCGATATCGTTTTCACCGGGGTGCTCCCTGGATGCAAGCTGCATCAGGTACAGCCTCAGAGAGCCATTTTCGGCCAGCTCGCGCAAGCTGCCGAACTGCCCATCCAGCCATTTGTCCACCGCATCATGGCGGCTGTCGGCAACAAGCCCGAGATGCACCTGCCATTGCTGCATGTCGCGCTCGCGTTCTTTTTCGGCATAAGCGAACACAGCCCAGATTCCGATGGCGACGATGAGGGCCAACAGCGCGCTACCTGGATAGGCGGGAGTCTTGAGTAGCGATGTCTTCATGAGAGTCGGGGCGCAGTTCGGTGGTCGATCATGGTTTTTTGCGCTTGCCTGAGGAGCGAGGCAGGTTCGAAAGCTGTTTTTATGCGGCCGGTTATCCGGCCGACCTGTGCCTGGTCATCATAGAGCCTATGCGCATGCCTGACAATACAAGCGCAGGTTCCGGCCTCACGGGGTATGCATCCACCAGGATTTCTCGTTGATCGAAAATATCGGGACATAGTGGGCGATTTTTCTCTGGGAAACGATTTCCTGCGCCTGGTTGTCGAGCACCAGCGCATCGCCATTGATGTACACGGCAAGGATGGCGTGCGCTATTCTCAAATTGGTGTCGCGCAGAACAACCACACGCATCGAGTCCGTACTGAATCCGAGTTGCCTCAGCGACAGGTATTTGAAGATCGCGAAATCCTCGCAATCGCCGTTCTGGTAGAGAAATTCCCTGGGGATCGCCCAGTAATCTTCCAGTCCGTAATTGTCGATATCGAGCACATATTTCTTTTGATTGCCATAGGCATTGACCGCCGCGATTTGCTCCATGGGCGGTTTGTTCCTGAGGCCGGCGAGATGCCCCTGCCACTCGCGAAGGTGGCAAAGATTGAATTTTGGGCTATTGCAATCGGCATCTTTCAGATCGTCTTTTGCGTGGCGCTTGAGTACGCCGATCCATTGGGGAAACAGCGACAGGCTGGTGCGCGCCGATTCCTTGTATCCGAACAGCAATGGGCTGCCTGCAGCTACCCCGGCCTCCTGCGAATCGGATATTCCGCTATGCGTAGCCAGCATCCAGGATAAGACCAGCGACGACAGCGTCTTGGCGATGGTCGGAATGCTGGCCTGTCTTGAGCGCGCGAGGAAACAGGCAATCATCGATGGAGCGCGCTGTGCTTATTATGAAAATGAGTTAACATTCGAACCCAATGTGATCGTAGCCAGTTGGTCAGGTTAAACATTTGCGATTGAAATTATGAAAAATAAATTCTAAATGAAAGGATTCCGCCTTGAAGACAATCGACCCCGCACAACAGCGTAACATTTCGCTCAAAAATTCCGCAATCGTGTCCGCTGCGGTGCTGGCCGCGCTCGGTGCTTCCACTCTCGCCTATGCGCAGAATGCCGATCAGGACCAGGAACGCCTGTTCAAGGAAGGCGTATATCAGCGCGAGCAGGGCAACCTGTTTACCTCCATAGAAGCATTCCAGACCGTCCTCAGCAACCAGCCATCGTTGAACCGCGTTCGCCTTGAACTGGCTGTGGCCTATTACCGGACGCTGAATTTTGAACAAGCCAAGCGTCAGGCGCAGATGGTGCTGGACGATCCAAAAACGCCGGAAAACGTAAAGCTGTCGGTGCTCTCGTTCCTGGCCCAGGTTCAGAAAGACGAGGAGGCCTTCACCGGCAAGCGTCAACAATGGGAACCCTCGGTTTCGATCGGACTCATGCACGATTCGAACGCAAATGCCGGCCCGTCCAGCGACATCCTGCCCGGCGGCCTGATCCTGAACGATCAATCGCGCCCCAGGAGCGACGATGCGGTCACATTGTCTGCAGGCGTGACGCATCGCTATCAGTCGCAAACACCCGTCAAGATCGGCGAAAAAGCCGCCCGCTCTGTCTGGCAGACCCAAGCCAATTATTACCGCAGAAATTACCTCAATGAAACAGCATTCAACCTGGATGTAGTGACGCTTGCTACCGGACCGGCTCTGCTCGTGCCGAACCACTGGCGTGCAGCAGTGACCGGCCAAGCGGATTATATCCGCTTCGGCGACAAGGAGTTGGCGTGGTTCACCTCATTGAGCCCGAGCGTCACCTGGGAGATCCTGGGCGGCGAGATCACGTGGGATGCCCTGTTCCAGCATCGCGATTTTACCCGCTCCGTCGATGCCGGCCGCGACAGCAACTACGGCGCCATGGGATTGAGCATCGGCAAGATTTCCAAATCCGGCAAGTACGCGGTGCAAACCGGAGCGCGCCTGTTCAAGGAGAACGCGGGCGATTCCCGCTTTACCAACGACGGAACAGAGGTCTACATCGGTTTGAACGTACTTGCATGGCAAAATGGCGCCATTTATGCGCGCGTCAGCGATAGAGCCGCCAATTACTCCGGAATCGAGCCGGTTTTCGGCGTCAGACGCGATGAAACCGAGGATCGCTACGAGCTGGGCTTTACCCACGACTTCAAGCAAGGTACTACTCCCAGCCATTGGAAACTCTCCGGCAGTTTCAGCCATGCCAGGAACGGTTCCAACGTCAGCATCTACAGCTACAAGCGGGACATCACCGCCATCAATCTAGCCAGAACCTTCTGAGCCGGGCAGTCTCCAATCCCATCGGGAAGTGGCATCGTCGCGATGCTTTTTCCCTGGGGTCGGTGGGTTGAGGCTGCCGGCAATCTCGTCACATGTGTCGAATAATCCCGCGCCGCGGGACACATGCAATTCTTTATCAAAAATAAACAGTGCGTTACGTGTTGGCATGGTATGTGCATGTCAGTCTCGTGTCCAAATACGGCGAGATATTTGTGTCTCGAAAAGATCCGGCGGTTTTCTGGTGCTGGCCAAGTTTGTAACTAAATCTTATAACGCTAAGGAGCATTAGGATGAAACCCAACAAGGCAGTTATCGCACTGGGCATCGCGCTGGCATTTTCCGCCGGTCGCGCGACGGCAGGCCAGAACAATCTCGAGTTGCACGAGAACGAATGGCCCGGTGTCATCTCCTATGCCAAAGTTTTCGTTTCCCAGGACTCGGCAGCCGAATGGGGGCCCTGGTCGGAGTTCGTGCAACCGGCAGCGGGTCCGTCGGTCGCGTTTCTGCCGGAAGCAACCAATGATCCTTACAAGCCGATACCGGTAGCCACCGGGACGCCGATGCCGTCCACCTCATGCGTCGCCGACTGCAGCGTTGCGCCAGAGGTGCCGCTGGCAACCCCTTCGTTGCCGGGTCATGTGGTTTCCATCAGGACGGAAACGTATACGGTCCAGGTTCCTCAGACCAGAACGGTTGAAGTCCCTGTGTTCGAGACGAAGACAGTCCCTGTGTTCGAGACGAAGACAGTCCCCGTGTTCGAGACGCAGACAGTCCCCGTATTCGAGACGCAGACAGTCCCCGTATTCGAGACGAAGACAGTCCCCGTGTTCGAGACGAAGACAGTCCCCGTGTTCGAGACGCAGACAGTGACCCAGCAAGTGCAGACGGGCACCACGACCCAGCAGGTGCAGACGGGCACCACGACCCAGCAGGTGCAGACGGGCACCACGACCCAGCAGGTGCAGACGGGCACCACGACCCAGCAGGTGCAGACCGGCACCACAACCCAGCAGGTGCAGACCGGCACCACGACGCAGCAGGTGCAGACGGGCACTACAACCCAGCAAGTGCAGACGGGCACCACGACCCAGCAAGTGCAGACGGGCACCACGACCCAGCAGGTGCAGACCGGCACCACAATTAACTTCTGTGGTGACGGCGTCCCGGGAACGTGCGGTACCACACCCGTGTTCGAGACGAAGACAGTCCCCGTGTTCGAGACGAAGACAGTCCCCGTGTTCGAGACGAAGACAGTCCCCGTGTTCGAGACGAAGACAGTCCCCGTGTTCGAGACGCAGACAGTCCCCGTGTTCGA
>Ga0315281_10005782_pt1 | contig 17649 bp, 13 predicted proteins | sample YL17G07_0_MG_FD_204540 | JGI IMG/M metagenome (GOLD analysis project Ga0315281, IMG submission 204540) | Sediment microbial communities from Yellowstone Lake, YNP, Wyoming, USA - YL17G07_0 | ecosystem: Environmental > Aquatic > Freshwater > Lake > Sediment | place: USA: Wyoming | collected...
CGGAAGGATCATTGATACTGATACGATAAGTCTCAACGTGGATTGGAATCCCATAGCGCTTGATGTAGATTTTCAGCGAGGAAGAGTTTACGTGGCGAACTACGGTTTTGATAACCTTTCCGTTATCAGCATCCCCGAACTAATAAAAGGGAATAGAGCGGGCGCTGTGAGCGCTATCAGTGGTGTAGGGCATTCCAATATCGGGGTTGTTGCTGACCCGTCCCTTGATAGAATATATCTCTTGAAGGAAATTCCCGGAGAGGTGCTGATTATCCGGCCTATGCTGGAAGAGCAGACACCCGTAAAGGCGGTTACTCCCATTGTGGGCACCATACCGGTGGGTAGCGCCCCGAGGTCTTTAATGTTAGACCCGGAAGCCAGAAAACTTTATGTTGTAAACAGGGGATCTCAGAATGTGTCAGTTATAGATAAGACGACTACCCGAGAAGAAAAAACCATTCCTGTAGGGAAGAAACCTTATGGGATAGCGATGATACCTTTTTAGCTATGTTATTAACGTCTCAAGAGCTTAAAAATTGTTTAAGTTTTTTTTGGTCATTGCCCGACTTGATCGGGCAATCCAGATGAAAGAACTGGATTATCCGGTCAAGTCCGATGCGGATCTCCGCGAGGAGTCGCTCCGACCGGATAATGACAACTACTGGAACAGAGTTCGCTATGAATAACATGGCAAGTTTACACAGTTTAGTCAGTTTGCTCTGTTTACACAGTTTGCTTAGTTTACTTGGTCTTCGAAGTTCATTGAGCTTTAACAGGGCAAACCGGGTAAACCAAGTAAACCGTGTAAACCGGATAAACCAGGTAAACTCAGTAAACTTGGTAAACCGGGTAAACTTTATGTTTGCTATTCACTCTGTGCTCTTTGCTTTTTGCGTTGTGCTTTTTTTTTATTCTTCTGCTGTGGCAGAGGGTCTCAGCTTATCGGGGAACCTGAATTATATTTCCACGGAACAGACAGAAGACGGTGAAAAATTAACGCAGAGCTCTTTTTCCCGAAATTTATACTTCACTTTTGAAAAACCTATTACCCCTCTGATTTCGTACCAACTGAGTTTGAGGACAAACTGGTCAGATTTTCAACTTGACGATCATGAGGACGGAATAACAAAAACCTACCAGAGGGCGCTTGAACCCGCCATCGACCTTTTCCTCCGGAATCCCATATATGATTTCAGCACTGGATATCGGCGCCTCGAACAATGGACGACAGCCAATCTGCAGAATGAAGGAAGGCAGACTACCGAATTTATTTATGGCCGGCTGAACATTACTCCCCACGAATTCCCGGCCCTGTCCCTTCAATTTAACAGGCAGAAAGAGTTTAACTATCTTTCGCCCATGACACTGGACAGAACAGATACGCGATACACTGCAACTTCCTGGTATCAATATCTCTATAAGGGTTTAACCCTCTCTTATAATTTTACGTATGCATACGATATTAATGAGTCACCGACAGATACTATCGAGAAGACAAAAAATTCCAATTTCAATGGTCTTTATAATATCAATTACTTTAAGACCTTATGGAATGGCAAGACGGACATATCGGCAAGCTATCAGGGAAACTATATACATGACACCACTCAGTTTTTTTCGGCGCAGACAGGTAATGTGCCTGTGAAAAGGACTCCTTTTGGGGGCTTTTACGCGCTGGGTTCAGCACCTCCGCCGGACACGAATATCTTTGATATTATTTTGAATTCTCAACCGGCTCTGGTCGATAACAATTTTATTACCGGTCTTTCTACGATAAATCTTGCGACTACAAAGTATCACAATATCGGCATTCTGGTTTCATCAGCACAATCAGTAGACAGGATTTTTGTTTATGTAAACGTGGGTGTGAGCAGGGATCTCACGAATGACCCTAATCTTACGAATCCAGACAATTGGAGGGTGTATTGGAGTAACGTGAATGCCGTCGGAACATGGCAACGGATGACAATCCAGAGTGTCATCGTAACTCCCTTTGATCCTCTGAATAATATCTTCCGCTATGAGATCCGGTTTGCGAGTCCCCAAAGTGCCAGTTTTTTTAAGGTCATCAACCTGGAGACGGTGGTTGTTCCAGGGATAACCAATGTATTAGCGACTGAAATCGAAGCTTACGGCACTCAGTTCTTCTCACAAGGAAAATTCACTGAGACAAATGATTTCTTTAATCAGGGAATAAACCTCATTGTCAATGTGAGACCTACGCCAAAGCTGAACTTCTCATTGAATTACTTTCTCAACAGGTCAGATCAGAATCTTGTATCAATCTGGAATTCTATCGCCGGCGTTTTTTCAAACCTGGTGAGTGACTCTATCAGCGATGAAGATAAGCTCAGGAGCAATATCCTTAGAACTTACGCTGCAACAGCCACATGGTATGCTCACAGGCTGCTTACTACAACTCTTCGTCTTCAGCGAAATGAAGCCTTTGACAACATGAATGAGACTGATTTCAGCTCCAATACCTATACACTGTCTTTTAATTCCCCGATCCTGCCAACCCTTGACACAAACCTCTCATTCATCAGGAATGACAATTATAATCTTGGCGAGAAACAGACCACCAATGATTCGGTCTTGCTCAGTATTCTTTCCAAGCTTTATAGAGACGTAAATATGGTTACGGATGTGGCATATACAAGATCAAAATCATATGAAACGAACACGCTGTCCAATACCACCTCGATTCGAGGTTCAATTAATGCAACGTTAACCCAGAGACTCTATAGTAGCCTCGCATACGGCTTGAGCTGGATATCTGCCGAGAATGAGTCTTCGACGTCCTCTCACACTGAAGAGGGACAAGCGATCATTACTTACCGGCCCGGCAGGTTCATCAATATTACCGGCAACTTGAGGGTACAGAATATGGATGAAGGCATGACAACCTCAGAAGGTATCCTGGTGGACTGGCTTCCTGTTCCGGCACTCAGACTTAATCTCAATTATATGCACAGTGATTCCGATGCAGAAGCAGAACCGTCGGTAAGAGATCTGTTTAGCGCCTATTTGATATGGTATATCACAAAATTTCTCGACCTTCAGGTCACCTATTCTTACGCGTTGGAGAAGAGGGACACGGAGTTGAAGAATTATACACTCGGTGCAAATTTAAACTGGAGGGTTTGGTGATATAATAGTATTAGCTAAGTGCGAAGAACAAAGAGCAACCCCACCCGGCCTCCCCTTAGTAAGTCGGTACGACTCGCAACCGAGGGGAGGAAAAGGAGGGGGGCAATGAGCGTGGAGCAGAGAGCGAATAGCAATGAGCAGAGAGCGTAGAGCATTCATCAGGTTCGCTGAGTTTACTCGGTTATCCCGGTTATCCCGGTTTTCCCGGTTTGCACTGTTGAAACTCAATGAACTAAGTAAACCAAGTAAACTGAGTAAACTGTTTGCTTTGTGCTTTTTGATAGTTCTGGCTGGCGGTTGTGCTACGAGCAGTTCAACGCAGTATGTTCGCCAGAACGTTGATTACGACAACTTTAAAAGGATAGCTGTTTTACCTTTTGAATCACTCACGACTGATGAATATGCGGGCGAGAAGATCAGAAAGACAGTAATTACCGAACTTCTGTCGAGGGGCATCGATGTGGTTGAACCCGGTGAGGTAACAAGAGTTCTTATTGAGCAAAGGATTAAGTCTCTTGGCTCTGTAAAAACAACAGATTTACAGAACACGGCGAAGACACTGGGCGTAGGAGCTATAATGATGGGTTCTGTAGAAGCTTATGGAATAAGCAGTGGGATTTCAGTCTCCTATCCTGAAGTCTCTATTAATTTAAGATTAGTTGAAGCATCCTCGGGAAATATTATATGGTCTGTATGTCAAACGTCGGGTGGACCGAGTTTCTGGACAAGGCATTTTGGAGCCGAGGGTCTTTCACTGAGCGATGCTGCTAACACTGTGGTAAAGGAAGCGATTGACACGTTGTTTTAACAGTTTTCACAGTTTGCTGAGTTTACTCAGTTTGCCGGGTTCTCAACAAACTTTAATAGCTTTGGAAACAAAATAGATGTGTTGAAAAGGTGCGATATGAATTCGTTAAAAAGATATATACTGGTTAGCGCGGTCTTCGCAGCAGTAATAGTAAGTTTTAGCTGCGCAGGTCGGGGAACACCTTCATTCTATATTCGCCAGGATTATGATTTCAGTTACATCAAAAAGATAGCTGTATTGCCCCTGGATAATCTCACAAACGAGAAGTTTGCCGCAGATGCTGTAAGACAGGTGGTTGTCTGTGAACTTCTGTCTACGGGTCTTGTGGATGTTGCAGTCCCGGGTGAGGCAGAGGCTGCAGTCGATAAACTCGGACTGAAATCCATTAGAGCCCTCAGTGCAGAACAGATAAAGACCCTGGGCAGTGCCCTTAAGGTTCAGGCAGTTGTTTTCGGCGCTGTAGACAAATTCGGAGAGGTGAGAATTGGGAATATTTCAGCGCCGGAGGTTACCATTACCCTGATGATGGCAGATACGACTTCAGGCAGTATAGTCTGGTCTGTCACCAAAACGGGTGGAGGAGCGAGTTTCGCGGCCAGACACTTCGGGGCCAGGTCAGAGACCATGAGTGAGGCCATAATAAGGGTTGTCAAAGAGGCCATCGAGACACTTTATAAGTAGCAAAGAGCTAAGAGTATGTTACGAGTCGTAAAAGATCTTAAAGAATCTTTTGCGGGTTTTTAGAGTTTTTTTTGATTCCGTCATTCCCCGACTTGATCGGGGAATCCAGGGAAAAAATCTGGATTTTCCGGTCAAGCCGGAAAATGACAATCATTGGAACAGTGTATACCATGAATACTGATCGAGAATGGCAAATAACAAATGACAAATGAAAAATAATCGTCTGATGCCGCCTTTGCACCGTGTTCTGTACTCTGTGCTTCTTGCTTTAAGTCTTTTGCTCTTAGCTCTTTGCCCTTCGCTCTTTGCTGCTTCAGATGTTGCACAGTCGACTCAGAAGACAAGGATAGCTCTCCTGCCTTTTGAAAATCTCACTGATGACAAGACTGCTTTCAGCCAAATCATGCCGGTAGTGAAAGGCAGGTTAGAGGCAAAAGGATTCGAATTAGTGGATGATGATAGTCTCAATAAATTTTTGCTTAAGGAAAGAGTCAGGTCAACAGGTTATATTTCCAGAGATATAGCGACGAAAATGGAAAGAGAATTGAATGCGAAAGCGGTTTTGGTAGGTTCTATTACCTCATATTACCCGCTAAAAAATCCACAAGTTGGGATTTTGGCACGTTTGATAGACTCCGCAAGCGGTGTTATTCTGTGGGCAAATCAGGCATCTGCAACAGGAGAGGATTTTACAAAAATTTTGGGGTTAGGGACGATAAGATCCATGGACAAGTTGATCCCCGTGGTCGTGGATAGATTGCTCGACTCTTTCACAATCGCATCACCGCAGAAAGAGAAAGAACTAACCCACAGAGTTGCAGTGGTGCCGTTTCAGAATAAGAGCAAACATCGAGATGCCGGCACGATAGTGACGTATATGTTCTTAGTCGATCTCCTGAAGCAGGAAGGATTTGAACCGGCGGAATATGGCGACATCAGGAGATTGACTGTGGATTTAAGGGTCAGATCCAGAGGAGAACTCGACTACAGGAGCATTGAATCATTCTCGGAGGGCTTAGATGTAGATGGAATTCTGGTCGGTACCGTCGAGCTTTATTCTGACGGACTTGATACTTCCTCTCCTCCTGAAGTAACTATCAGTACGAGGTTAATCAATGCGCGCAAAGAGAAAATCCTGTGGTCTGACAGTGTACAGGTGAAAGGTGACCAGGACATCATCGTGCTTGATTGGGGAAGGATAAGGGCTGTAGACAGTGTGGCATATAAGGCGGTGAGAAAATTGATACAGAAGATGGAAAAGGCAAAATGGCAATAAAGTTCTCACGGTTTTCACTGTTTACACAGTTTACACAGTTTACCCGGTTCGAAAAATCAGTAAATTCGGGAAACACAAGAAACCGTGTAAACTCAGTAAACGATGTAAACTGTGTAAACTTCTTGCTCTTGGCTCTCTGCTGTCTGCTGATTCTTGTGGCGGGTTGTGCATCACTGCAACACAAAGAAAATGTGTTGGCAGTTGTGAATGGGGAGCCTGTTACAGAAGGTGATCTCAAATATTCGTTGACGATAGCGCATCGCCGGGAAGATCTTTCTTCTGCAGGGGCATTAAATCTGTCTCAGTTCATTCAGAAACTAATTGATGACAGATTAATTATTCAGGAAGCCCGGCGTATGGGTATGCAAGATTATCCGGAGGTCCGACAGGCTATTCAGGCATACGTCCTGAGAGAATCTGTAGTGCGACTGCACGATGAAGAGATTGTCAAAAAAGTAACTGTAACAGATGACGAGATTAAAAATTACTACAAGAAGAACTATGAGCAGTTTTCACTTGGCCTTATTGAGGTAGACTCAGAGGAAAGAGCTCGGCAGATATTCGAGCAGTTGAGAGAGGGTGCTGATTTCAATGAGCTTGTGCAGAGATATTCTACTCTTCCTTCTCAAAAGGAAGGCGGTGAAGTCGTTTTCCGGCGAAACTCACTTGCCCCTTCAATTGAGAAAGCTGTTTCAGACCTTAAACCGGGTGAATTCAGTGATCTGTTAAAGATACAAAATAAGTATTACATCATTAAACTAATCAACAGAAAAGAGGCGCCAGATGAAGGGCTTGAAAAAGTGAGAGGAAATATAGAAAGGGCATTAAGAAAGCAGAAAGAAAAAGAGCGCAGTGATGAATATCTGAAACATCTTCGTGAGCATTTACCGGTTCAAATAAACGATGAAATTTTCTCGTCAATTAATACATCGGAAGGAAGTGATGTGGAGAAGTTGTCTCAGGACAAAAGAATTCTGGTTCAGGTAAATGGGTCAATTATTACGGTGGCGGATTTTATGGCTATGGTAAAATCATCCCCGGGGAAATCTAAAGAGACAATCCTCAATGAATGGATCGACCAAAAGGCGGTCGACCGTGAGGCGCTTGGCCGTTATTATGAAACGCGGACAGATTTTAAGGATATGGTCGATAGATATGAAGATCAGATTCTCAAGAATACTTTTGTCAATAGAGTGATTATCCCCCAGATTGTCCTTTCGGATGAGGAATTGAAAAACTATTATTTGACCTACCAGGAAAGTTTCAGAAAACCAATGCTCTTCAAAATCCAACAGATCACTGTTAAGACTGAGGAAAGTGCTCAGGATATACTGAACAGCATCAGGAATGGAGCTGATTTTTCATGGTTAGCGAAAAACCGGTCTGTTGATTCGGCCGCGTCAGAGGGAGGAAATCTCGGGTGGTTGACCAAGGCAGAAATGCCTGAGCCTGTCAGAAAGATTATGGAGACCCTAAAGCCGGGCGACATAAGTCCGGTACTGAAAATTGCTTCAAACTACGGGATAATTGAACTCCTCAATAGAAAAGAGGGGGAAGTTGAAGAGTTCGAGAAAGTGAAAAAAACAGTTTATAGAGCCGCTTTTGAAGAACGGGTAAATGCCCTTTTAAGTGACTATGTTTCCCGGTTAAAACAGGACGCGGACATAACAATAAGCAATGAAGCTGTCAGGTTGCTGGAAGAGAAAATTCAAAAATAATTTCTCTTGACATAAAACGATTGTTTAAAGATAATGTATCGAGTTCAAGATGTGATCAGTTTTTTGAGTTTGCACAGCTTTTAGTGTTGCAAACTTGGGGAACCCGGGAAGCTCAATGAACCAAAAAAATTATTTGTATAAGGCGTTAAGACTCATCTGTCTTCTTTCTTTTTTTGTTGTCATTTCGACATGCGCCCCGGAGCAGGCCGTGAGAAGAGCGAGATTCGCGCCAAAGCCCTGCCTCGATTGTCACAAAGGGACATTGACTGAATTTCAGAAAAAGTACGTCCATGCACCCATGGCTAAGCGGGATTGTGAAGCGTGCCACCTCCGGCACGGAAAGATTCCCGTGAAAACTTTGAAGTTCAGGGAAGAAGACAAGCTCTGTTATAGCTGTCATTCACAGATGGCCCTCAGTATGGGTAAGATGTCCCATCTGCACACGGCATTGAAGCAGGGGAAGTGTGTACCCTGTCACAATCCCCATGCGTCAGATAATAAATTTCTTCTCAAAAAGGTTGGAAACGATCAGTGCTTTACATGCCATAAAGACGCTCCTTTTGTGCGTGCGAAACGTCATACGCCGTTGTCGGACGGGTGTCTTACCTGCCACGCAGCACATGGCTCTCAATATGAGGATAATCTCATAAAAGGTGAAACGGAACTCTGCCAGTCGTGCCACAAATTCACGGACTCAGGTTTTAAGAGCGCACACAAAAACTATCCTGTTGAAAAAGGAAAATGCACAAGCTGCCACACAGCCCACAGCTCAACAAACGATAAGCTTCTCAGGGAATCAGTTCATGCCCCTCTGAAGTCTGGACAGTGCGAGTCCTGCCATAAGCCGCCCACAGACCCGAATCCTCTTGGTGTTATTGCGCCTGATGGCAAACTTTGCTATATCTGTCACAAGAAAGAGGAAGCTGCTTTTAAAGCGGCCCACAGACATCGTCCTGTGGAAGAAGATAAATGCCTGAGCTGTCATAGTCCGCACGCCACAGATTATCCGAAAATTACCCTGATGGGCACAAACGAGCTGTGTCTCAAATGTCATGCCAAAATGTCAGGCATATTGAAGGTGAGTAACATCCACGCACCGATAAAAGACAAGGGATGTACGGCCTGTCATGACCCTCATGCGTCAGAGAATTCCTTTTTCTTAATTGCGTCTGAGAGGCAGATATGTTTTAAGTGTCATACAAAGACTGAGGGAGAATTAAAGGAGAGGGATCTGCATGTTCCTTTCTCTAAAATTGAATGTAACAAGTGCCATGACTCCCATGGCAGCAATAATCCGGGAATGCTGAAAACTGTTCCAACGGAATTATGCTACGGCTGTCATAAAAAGGAAGAGAAGCAATTTCTTAAGACATACGTCCATACGCCGGTAAATAATAGGCAATGCGTTTTTTGTCATAAACCCCATGCATCGCCAAATGTGAATCTCCTAAATACGGCGCCGGACCAGCTCTGTATGAAATGCCATAGCAATATGTTCCTTGAAGTCAAAGGAGCCGTACATTCGCCTTTTCAGGAAAAGGCCTGCGGTACCTGCCATGACGCTCATGCAAGCGAATATACCGGTGTAACCGTGAAGCCAATGATAGAACTCTGCTACGGATGTCACAAAAACATGGAGGCGAAATTAAAAGACAGTAAGACTAAACATCTGCCCGTTGAAGAAGGAAAATGTACAGGATGTCACAGCCCTCATGAGACGAAACTCAAGAATCTTCTCCTAAACAGGCCGCAGGAACTTTGTCTTTCATGCCATGAGAGAATTGTTACCACGACTGTAAGAAAAGGACATATCGTGATGGACCAGGGAGACTGCCTGAGCTGTCATGTGTCTCATTATTCTGACTCGAAATATTTGCTCAATGCAGCCGATCCGGCTTTATGCGTCAAATGCCATGCTGCTGACACGCAGAAACTCTTAAGCGTGCACAGGGAATCGGTAATCAAAATCCATCATTGTCTGAGCTGTCATGAACCGCATGTTACGGAAAAACCTGGTCTTCTCAGAAAAGTGAAACATTCTCCTTTCGCAAAGGGAGATTGCAAGGCTTGTCATGAATAGCAAAAAGTTTACACAGTTCACTCGGTTGACACTGTTTACACGGTTTACTTGGTTTTCGCAGTCCAAAAAATCGGTAAATTCAGTAAACGTAAGAAACAGTGCGAACTCAGTAAACCAGGTAAACTATGTAAACTCAAGAAACTCTGTAAACTGGTTGGCGGCTCTATGCTCTGCGCTAATAATTTTGGGCTGGAGTAGTTTTTCTTATGCTCAAATAGGTCTCAAGAGTAAAGTCCCGGACCTCTGTTATGAATGTCATAAAGAGCTTAAAGAGAGCCTTTCCCGGAGTTATGTACATTTTCCCTTCAAGCAGGGAAAGTGTGAAGACTGCCATGATGTGCATGCAAGCGACAGAAAAAACTTAATGAAAGATGACGTGAATTCTGTCTGCCTGAGCTGTCACGAGGGTATCAGGAATCTTATAAACAAGGGGACCATGCATGGCGTCCTCAAGAGGGGTTTGTGTACTGATTGCCATTATTCACACGCTGGAGCTAACAAGCATTTGTTGCTCAAAGAAGAAAAGAAACTCTGCTGGGATTGTCATGAGGCGCTGAAAGAGCAGTTGAGTAAATCCCATGTGCACCCGCCTTTTAAAGAAGGTGAGTGTTCTTCGTGCCACAATGCACATGCTTCTCCGGAGGGAAACCTTTTGTTAGCTTCGCCTAACAAGATGTGCAAGACCTGTCATCAACCGAAGTGCAGTGTCGGCACTGTTTCCATATCTTCTATTACAAAAGATTTGGATTGCAGCACCTGCCATACGGGACACAGTTCGAATAACAAAGGTCTACTGGGGTCTTATGGACATACGGCATTTTTGAATGAAAGTTGCGAGCAATGTCATAAGCCCATTACGCCGGGCGGAAAAATAACGACGAAGCTTTCGGGTAAAGAATTATGTTTCAGTTGTCACGAGCAGGAGCGGACAAAGATGAACGAGGCGGATGTCCATGCAGGAGACAAAAAAGGTTGTGCTCTCTGCCATAGCTACCATGCTTCGACGAACAAAAATCTTACGGTGAGAGAGTCAGACTTCTGTTTTGCCTGTCATCAGGATACGGAGAAAAGACAGGCCTCTATGGTGAAGGCTTTAAAATCTATCAGGTGTGAGCCTGTCAAGGATAACAGATGTTTTGCATGTCATGTGCCTGTACATTCCCGTAATCCCCTTTATTTCAGGGAAGATAAAATCTTGACCTGTGCACGATGCCATAAGGCAGAGCACAAAGTCGCACATCCTATGGGGAGCAAGGTGCTTGATCCGCGTGATGGCCAACCCATAACCTGCGTTACATGCCACAGCATGCATTCTGCAAAGGCTGAATTTATGCTCATTTTTGACAGGAAGCGCGCTCTGTGCATTCAGTGCCACAAGAAATAATAAAAAGTCAACAGTCACAAGTTACCTAAAAATAGAGATAGAAATCGGCAATTCAATTGAAATCCCCTCCCCCTGTGGGAGGGGACAGAGGGGAGGGGTAGCCTTTTTGGTTATATCTCACCCTCTCCTTAATCCCCTGGGTTACGAGTTGTAGACCATAAAGGGAGAGGAAACTGTTTAAGTTTTCTATCGGCAGATTTGGGAGTCAAGAGTCAAGAGTATGGATAATAAGAAGGTCAGAAGTTATAGGGATTTACTAAGACGGCTATAAGTAAAGCTACATTCGACATTCTGTGCGTCATGCCCGAAGGTCTTAATCGGGCATCCAGAGTCTTTCTGTCCCGAAAGCATTCGGGACCGGTCAAGAGACTGTGTCGCAATGTCATTCTGAGGCCCAAGCCGAAGAATCTCAGTCTTATAACACATAGATTTTATGAGATTCTTCACGGAGTTTATCCTGAGCCAAAAAGCGAGACCCTTCGTTTCACTCAGGGTGACAGGGGCAAAGGGTTCAGAATGACAAATCTACATTTCAAGGTAATTGTGACACAGTCTCCAAGCCGGAGAATGACAAGAATGTTGGTTTTACTTATGAACTCCTTAATAATTGTGTAGCAGGGGCTCATGATTCTGACTCATGACTTCTGACTTATTTCCTTACACAATATGGTACATCTTTTGTTAGAATTAAATAAAAGTGTATGTTATGAGCAACGTACAGAGATCTGAATTTAGCCATGACAATAGTGAACGGTTGATTTTCCCGTCATTTTGTGCTTTGTGCTTTCTGCTATTTGCCCTTTGCTTTCTGCTCTTTGCTCTGCCTTTGGAGGCAAAGGTAGCCGGTAATTGCAGCAACTGCCATACAATGCACAACAGCCAGGGTGGCAGATCTGTGGCTAAAGATTTTGATGGCTCTTCATTCAGCCTGACAGATACACCTAAACAAAACCTTCTGATTTATAGCTGTCTTGGCTGTCATTCGGCTACTGACGGTAGTACTTGGCAAGATAGTGTAACAAAAGCTCCTATTGTTTTTAACACTGTATTACCGACATACGACGGTCTCGCAGGGGGCAATTTTTACTGGGTAATCGCTGATGATAACAAAGGTCATAATATTCTTTCTCCAGATGATGTCTTAACTAAAGCACCAGGTGATACAGATAAGAGTAACTGTGGGACTAACTCTTGCCATGCAAACCTTGACAGGGTTGTCTCTGGTGCAGGCTCAGGCCTTGACGGGAAGCAAGGTTGTGAGAAATGCCACTTGGATCCAAAGCATCATGCGAATGACCATGATTATATGGTAGGAGGTTTAGTTACGAGTGCAGAGCAAGGCTGGTATCGTTTTCTTTCAGGACATAGTGATGGTGAGGATCTTGGCGTTGAGGGCTATGAAGATGGTGACTGGCAAAAAACTGTTTCCTCTAATGATCATAACGAGTATTTAGGGAACCAGCTTGCAGGTGGTAGCGGATTTGTTCTTGGTAACACAACAACCGCCTTCTGTACAGGTTGCCATGGAAGATTTCATACAAATCAGGGAAGTCAAAGCCCATGGCTCCGGCATCCTTCGGATGCAGAACTGCCAATTTCAGGGGAATATGCAAGTTATACTGTATATAATCCATTGGTCCCTGTAGCCAGATCCTCGCTTCCGAGCCCGCCGATTTCAACAGTTGCACCAGGTACTGACATGGTCATGTGTCTTTCCTGCCATCGGGCGCATGCATCGCCTTATTTTAAAATGATGAGGTGGGATTATAAGAGTTCTACCCTCTCCGAAGCCTTGTCAGGATGTAATGTATGTCATACATCGAAAAATTAGCAAAAAAGCAAAGAGCGATTAGCCAAGAGCGAAGAGCTGATAGTGTACTGTCCCGAACAATTCTTTACACTGTCATTGTGAGGAACGAAGTGACGAAGCAATCTAAAGACGAGATTCTTCGATGCGCTCAGAATGACAAGTGCTGTAAAGCTATTTATGAGACAGGACACTATCCAAGAGTGTTGAAATGACATATTCCGTGGAGGAGAGCAGTTTATGAGAAAATATTGGAACAATGTAAACCGAGTAATTCGTACCTTTAAGCTTTCTACTGATGTCTTTAAGCTCTTGGCTTTTAGCACTACGCTCTTAGCTCTCTTGATACTTTGCTGGATATTTTATCCCGGCATGGCAAGCAGCGGTCCTTATTTGAATTCCGCTCATGGAAACAGTGATTACGGAGTAAATCGCCCGAGAACTGGAGGGTTTGGATATACAATAGGAAATTGCGCCCATTGCCACGAACAACACGCAAGCATTAATGGACAAACATTAGGCCCATTTGGATATGAGTTGTTCTATGATCACTGGATAGGCGCTTGTGATTTATTCTGCTATAGGTGTCATAGTAGTCTTGCCGGTGTTGAACAACATGTGAACAATTATCTTTATAGTTGCAATTACGGAGGTGAGTCATGCACAACTTACGTTACTGTTAGGCAGCATTTCTGTGACAATGATTCAGACAATGTCCGTTTTGGTTCAAAACACAATCTTGCACAAATACGCACTATCATAAAGAACAATGGATATGGCTGGGGTTTTCCTGCTGATCCCGATCCTTGTTCAGCATGTCATAACCCACATTTATCACAGACAAGAGGGAACAAGCAATATCAGTCTTTTGTGCCATCCCATACGGCTATTGTGCGGCCTAGTGAACATACAAGTAATCCGCTGAACTTATGGGGTGATAATGCAAACGAGACGATGCTTTATTACGCGCAACATGACAACGGCGGAACTTATCAGTCACCCTGTTATGGTTCCAATAATAATATAGCGTGTCTATATGAGCCAGCTGGAGATGGTACTTATGATGGTTCAAATCTGCCCGATTATGTGACCTTCTGCTTGGATTGCCACCAATATCAGCAGCATGATCCCGAAAGAAGTGCAGTTGTCAAAGCTATTGCTTGGGGCCCTACGGGTGACAGGCATGGTGGTTACCAGTCTAACGATTGCAGTGCCTATGGATTAAACATTGAGCTAGGATCCGAAAGGCTTCCTTATGTTGGTCCGTATAATTATGTTCTTTCCTGTACAGACTGCCATGAACCCCACGCCGGAAGAAAGAGAATACATTTGATCAGGAGATTTATTAATGGAGAAGCAGTTGCCGCAGGTATCTCTTCAGGTGATAATGTTCAAGACGGTATTGCTATCTGTACAAGATGTCATAACGTTAATGAAGAACACCTTGCTAATGCTACTTGTATTAATAGTAGCTGCCATGGACATGGTGTAAAGTGGGGTGGAGAAGGACCGTGTCTGAATAAGCCCAATTTTTAGGCATCAATCGGAGGGGATGGTCTGGAAACAGAAAAATACCGTCTCATCAGAGAATCGTATTCGAGTTCTAAATGGAATGACTTTTCTCAGATCTTTTTGCTAAACTACTTTGTGTTTTTTTTTTAGCAAGTTGAAAATTACTTAAGGCTTTAGGCTTAAAGGAGTTTTAAATTGCCGGAGGAAAAGAAGAGTTTCATAGATAGAATTTGGGGACTTTTTGCATCTGTCAAATTAGCGATTGTTATTTTTTCATTGATTGCCCTCACTGCTGTCGTCGGCACGGTCCTGGAGCAAAGGGCTGAAGCTGCCAAGAATATCCTGATTTTAGGCAAAATCTTTGGGGAGACCCTTGGCCCTACTATTTATACGATATTGAACAACCTGGGTTTCATGGACATGTACCATTCCTGGTGGTTCACCGGTCTTTTGATACTCTTTTCAACAAATCTTATCATTTGTTCTTTGGACAGGCTGCCGAGGATATGGAGGTTGGCAAAGGAACCGATACAGCCGATTACGGCGGAGCGGCTTGAAATGGTTGGAATGAAAAGGGAGGTGTCTCTCAAGGGGAAGCCGGAGAAAGTAAAAGACGCTGTTACAGGTGCGATAAGGGCTATAGGGTTCAACTACGAAGAGACGAAGGAAGAACGGGGATATCAGTTTTATTCACAGAAGGGCAGTTACACGAGGCTTGGTGTCTACATAACCCATTTGAGCATAATTCTTATACTGATGGGGGCTCTTATAGGGATTTCTTTTGGGTTCAAAGGATTTATGAATATACCGGAGGGAAGGAGCTATCCCTTTGCGTTTGTTGGTCCTGTTTCATTGACCCCCGGTGAAGATCAGGAGAGGGAAAGGATGCTGAATGCTCTTGAGGCGTCGTGGGGAAATGTTACGAAAGCAATCGGTCTTGTAGGAATGAAAGGAGATGAGTTCCGGGAGAAGCTTCGGAAATATGGTGTACGCCCTTTGGGGTTTAGTGTACGGTGTGATGATTTTGATGTTGAATTTTACGGCAATTCTCAAATGCCGAAGGAGTTTAAGAGCCGGCTGACTGTAATAGAAGATGGCAAAGAAGTAAAGAAGAAGTCCATCGAAGTAAATGATCCTCTCAGTTATAAAGGGATTACCTTTTATCAGGCGAACTACGGCATGATACCTAATGCACCTGGCTTCGTCATTCTCAAGATAACTTCCAATTCGGGTGCATCAGAAATCAAGAGGCTGAATCTTGGTGAAAGCTTTGTCATTCCAGGAACAAACATAGAGGGTACGGTCAGGGACTTTAGTCCAGCCCTTTCTTTTGACCAACAAGGGAAAGCTTTTACCTTTTCAGAGATGATGAATAACCCGGCTGTGTTTATTGATTTCAGAGAGGGCGGAAAGGAAAAGTACGCCGGCTGGATCCTGAAGAGGTACCCCGAGACATGGAAGACACCCGAAGGTCATACAGTGCAGTTCATTGATTATTGGGGAGTACAGTATACCGGGCTGCAGGTGAGGAAGGACCCCGGTGTCTGGCTCGTTTACTTCGGAAGCATCGTGATGACCATTGGGTTATTCATAGCCTTTTTCATGAGCCACAGGAAACTCTGGGTAAGGATCGTGGAGGATAAAGGCAATACAAAGGTATCTATAGGCGCTTCTACAAACAAAAACAGAACCGGCTTTGAGATGAAGATAGAGAAGATGGTGGCACTACTTAAGAAGTCAGAGGGAGGAAAATAGATGGACAGTTCGATCTTTTTTGGAATCTCTACCATGGCTTACATTGTAGCCATGATTATCTATATCACCTATCTTGCCTTCAGGAACAGGAACATCGGAATAGCAGCTACTACGGTAACAATCATCGGTTTTATTTCCCAGACAATGGCGATTTTCATGAGATGGAAGGAGTTCTATGAAATAAGCGGAATGGGCATTCTGAGGTCTGTACCTCTGACAAATCTCTATGAATCCCTGATCTTTTTTGTCTGGTGCGTGATTTTGGGATATCTTATCATTGAATTCAAATACAAGAACCGCTCCTTCGGAGCCTTCGTCACTCCTGTCGCGGGTCTTGCCCTTGCATTTATAGACATCTCGGGCATGTCCAAAGAGATCCATCCCCTGATACCGGCGCTTCAGAGTAACTGGCTCTTAGCCCATGTAACGATGAGTTTTATTTCTTATGCTGCCTTTGCGCTTTCCTTCAGTACAGGACTTATGTATCTCATTGTAAAGGCAGAGAGGCGAAATCAAGGCGCCTATATCTTCTGGACGGTGACGCTTGGAATCTTTATCACATTCCTTTTTGCCATGGGTCTTGATTTTGTGACCTTCAAGGTCGCGGTGAGGCCTGAAGAATTTATCAAGAGCTATCTCTTCAAAGCATCTTTCTTAAGTTCATCCGGCACTGTTAAAATATTGAGCTGGATCTCTATGTTCGTAATCATCCTTCTGATATGGAGATTGGGGCTTGTTCTTAAGAGAGTGATCGAGAGGTTCAACATATCTGCGGAGAATCTAGAAGAGATTACCTACAAGAGTATTGCCATAGGATTTCCCATCTTCACGCTCGGCGGGCTGATTTTTGGAGCTATCTGGGCTGATCAGGCATGGGGAACATATTGGAGCTGGGATCCGAAAGAGACATGGTCATTGATTACATGGTTTGTGTATGCCTTTTATCTTCACGGACGGATGCTGAGGGGATGGAAGGGAAATAAAGTCGCGATCGTGGCAGTTGTGGGATTCATGGCTGTGATCTTTACCTATCTTGGAGTGAATTTATTGCTTTCAGGACTTCACGCCTACGGCGGCATTGAGTAAACTTTGATAGGATTGTATGAGGGATAAGGGAACATAGGGAAGAATTTAAAGCCACTTGAACACTATATCTGCCAGTAATCTTATTCTATTAATCTTCAAAGATATTAAGAAACTTTTGAGCTTTTTTCTGTCATTCCCTGACTTGATCAGGGAATCCAGAGGAGGAAACTGGATTTTCCGGTCAAGTCCGATGCGGATCTCCGCGAGGAGTCGCTCCGACCGGAAAATGACAATCATTGGAACAAAGTTCGCCATGAATGATCAGGACTAAGAAAGCTTATTCTCTGCCGATGTCTGTTCTGTATCGAATACCTTCAAAGCGAATGTTTTCTATTTCTTTGTAGGCAATTTCTCTTGCCTCCTGCAAGGTTTTTCCCTTGCCAACCACATGG
>Ga0315281_10005784_pt1 | contig 17646 bp, 18 predicted proteins | sample YL17G07_0_MG_FD_204540 | JGI IMG/M metagenome (GOLD analysis project Ga0315281, IMG submission 204540) | Sediment microbial communities from Yellowstone Lake, YNP, Wyoming, USA - YL17G07_0 | ecosystem: Environmental > Aquatic > Freshwater > Lake > Sediment | place: USA: Wyoming | collected...
GGCTGCACGGCGTTGGGTGCGACGACCCTCGCTCTCCAGCGGTCTCAAGGACCAAGGGGTCATCGGTCTATCGCACCCATGGAGCCAGTCCAGCATGCCCGCACACTACCCGACCGCGAACATACACGGGGCTCATCCGGCAGCGTCGGTTCGCAATCGAAGCAGAACGGCGCCGGTGTGGGCGTGTCCGCCTGCGGGCGGCCCTCACCCCGGCCCTTCGGCCACCCCTCTCCCACAAGGGGAGAGGGGATCACACGGGGGATCGGGTTCGTAATCGACGCGCATGGCGCTTGACCCGACGGGCGATCCGGTCTAGAAGTCAGCTATGGAATTTCTGGCAGGGGCTGCGGAAGTTGTTACCACGCCGCCGGTCGGCACGCTGCTCGACGGCTACGGCGGCCGCGAGGGCGGCGCGATCGGCGTGCACGATGACCTGCACGCGCGGGCGCTCGTCATGGACGACGGCGCGACGCAGGCGGCAATCGTCAGCGTCGACCTCGTGGGCATCGACCGGCGGCTCGTCGCCTCGATCCGGGAGCGGGCGAGCACGGCGACGGGCATCCCTGCGGCGCACATGATGATCGCCGCCACGCACACGCACGCCGGACCCGCGGGCCTGCGCCGCGACCTCGACGAGCCGCTGACCGAGATGATGGCGCGGACGATCGCCGGCGCGATCGGCGCGGCGCACCGCGATCTGCGGCCGGCGGTGCTGAAGGCGGGGCACGGCAGCGTCGACAGCGTCAGCCAGAACCGCCGCGACCCGGCGGGGCCGACCGACGACGCGCTGACGGTGCTGCTGCTCGACTCGCCGGACCCGCGCGACGGGCCGATCGCGTCGATCGTGAACTTCGCCTGCCACCCGACGGTGCTCTTCCGGACGAACATGCTGATCTCGGCCGACTACCCCGGCCACGCACTGCGCGCAGTGCAACAGGTGCTGGGCGACGCGCCGGCGCTCTTCCTCAACGGCGCCTGCGGCGACGTCAACCCCGCCTGGATCGAGCAGCGACACGACGAGGCGCACCGCATCGGATCGATCGTCGGCGCGGAGGCGGCGCGGCGGCTCCAGGAGCTGCGGCCGCTCGGCGCGCAGCAGAAGGTGTGGACGATCCGCTGGGACGAGCTGAGCGACAAGCCGGTGACATCGGGCGAGCTGATCGCCGCGCCGCACATCCGCGTGCTGAGCCGGAACGTCGCGGTGCCGCTGCGCCGGCTGGAGCCGCCGGCCACATACGACGCGTGGATGGCCGACCTGGAGTCGCAGCAGCTGGCGGTGCGCGACGGCGACATCGAGGGCATGCGGCGCGTCGTCGAGCAGATCGTGCGGCTGCGGACGGAGCGCACGGTCGCGGAGCGGCTGGGGCCGTCGGAGACGCAGCACTTCGCGCATCCGGAGGTACAGGCGATCGCGCTGGGCGGCGGCTGCGCCGTGCTGGGGCTGCCGGGCGAGTTCTTCGCCGAGACGGGGCAGGCGATCCGGGCGGCGGCGGGGCTGCCGCACCTGGTTACCGCCTGCTACGCGAACCACTACATCGGCTACCTGGTGCCGGCGCACTCGTTCGCGGAGGGCGGCTACGAACCCGGCGTGACGATGCTCGACGAGACGGCGGAGGAGACGCTGCGGCTGGCGGCGATCGACCTGCTGCACGACGTGGCAGGCTAACTCCACCAGCAAAAGAGAGCTACGCCGGAGGATCCGGGGCGCGTAGAATAGGCTCACGATGAAACGAGTACTGGTCTTCGAAGCGCACGGCGACGACATGGAGTTCTTCGCCGGTGGCACCATCGCCAAGTTCTGCGCGCTGGGGCACGAGGTGACACTCGTCGCCGCCACGGACAACGACAAGGGCTCGTTCGAGCTGTCCGCCGAGCAGATGCGGGCGCTGCGCGACAAGGAGCTGAACGGCGCCGCCGCCGTGCTGGGCATCAAGCGCGTCATCCCGCTCGGCTACTCCGATGGCGACCTCGCGTACCAGGCGACGCCGGGCTTTCTGCGCGGCCAGTTCATGCGGATCATCCGCGAGGTCAAGCCGGACATCATCTTCACGTGGGATCCGTTCACGCCGTACGAGGGTCACGCCGATCACCGCGCGGTGGCGGTCGCGGCGAGCGAAGCGGCGGCGTTCTCGCACTTTCCGCTCTACTACCCGGAGCAGATCGCCGAGGGGCTCGCGCCGCACTACGTGGCGGAGCACTGGTTCTTCGCGAAGTCGCCGCGCGACCAGAACAAGTACGTCGACATCGACGGCTACATCGACAAGAAGATCGCGGCGCTGCACCAGCATGAGGCGCAGATGGTGCTGACCATCGCTGACATGCAGCGCAACCTGCGGGCGTCGGGGCTGGACGTGCCATGGCTCGCGGGGCTGGACCCGCACAACTACCACGAGCCGATCGCGCGGCGCATGAAGGCGGCGGCGAGCGCGGTGGCGCTGGCATCGGGGCTCGGCTGCTCGTACGCGGAGGCGTTCCGCCGGACGCGCTACGGGGGCATCGAGTCGCTCGCCAAGGGCCAGCAGCTGGCGGAGGACGTCTGATGAAGCTGGGATGCAGTTCGTGGTCGTACCATGCCGCGTTCCGCGCCGGGCGCATCGACCTGCCCGAGTGGCTGCGCGTCTGCGCCGAAGAGCTGGAGGTGGACGGCGTCGAGCTGGTGGACCTGCACTTCCCGACGACCGACCCGATCTACCTGCGCGACCTGAAGAAGCTGTGTGCCGACCTGCACCTGACGATCAGCGGCGTCGCCGTCAGCAACGACTTCGGCGCCGACGATCGCCGCGCCCGCGAGACCGACAAGGTGAAGCAGTGGTGCGACATCGCGGCGTACCTCGGCGCGCCGGTGGTGCGCGTGTTCGCGGGCTGGATGCCGCTCAAGAGCAGCGAGCCGCCGCCCGGCTGGATCGTCGGCACGTACCGCAAGGTGTTCGGGCAGCCGCCGCCAAACGCGCGTCGCATCTGGTCCGACGCCACGTCAGCACTGCGGCAGTGCGCCGACTACGCCGCCGAGCGCGGCGTGGTGCTGGCGCTGCAGAACAACCGAAGCGACGGGCTCGTGGGCACGCCGCAGCAGCTGGCGCAGTGCGTGCACGATGTGGGGTCGCCGTGGCTGCGCGTCTGCCTCGACCCGGCCGACCTGGTCGACCGCACAGGCATCGAGGCGTCGCTGCCGAGCGTCGTGCAGGTGCACGCGCGGATGCGCGACATCAATGACGACGGCAGCGATGCGCGGACGCACTGGCCGGAGCTGCTGCGGATGCTGCGCCTGGGCCACTATCGCGGCTTCCTGCACCTGGACTACGAGGGGGTTGAGGAGCCGGAGTCGGCCGTGCCGCGGGCCACCACCTACATGCGCGGACTGCTGCATATCCTCGACCGCCGTCAACTGCTACAGCCGCCCGCCCCTGAGCCCGTGCCCGACGAGGCGTCCAGCGCGGCAGAGGTGGTCCGCAGCGTGTTCGGGGCCGAGGCGGCCGTGCGCGCGTGACGATCCGCGCCGTCATCTTCGACCTGGGCCACACGATCTGGGACATCGGCTCGCACCCGGAGGCGCTCGACGCCGCATACGTGGCGATGCGGGCGACGCTGGCCGAGCAGCTGCGGCGCGACGACCTGCCGGAGGCGAAGGCGTTCCAGCGGGCGGTGCGCGACGTGCTGTTCGAGGCGTCGGAGACGTACTTCACGAGCGGCGCCGAAGTGGAGCAGCCGCCGTCGACGCTGTGGATCGACCGCGGCTGCCGCGCCCTGGGCATCGAACTGGATGCGGCGCTGCTGCGCGAGATCACGCCACCGCTGTTCGCCACGGAGATCAACGGCCTGATCTGCGGCGAGGGCACGGTGGAGGCACTGGCGTCGCTCGCCACGGACGGCTACCGCCTGGGCTGCGTCACCAACACGCTCGCCGGCACCGCGGCGATCCGGGCGATGCTGCGCAAGCACGATCTCGCGGACCTGATGGGCAGCGTCGTCGTGTCGGCCGACGAGGGGTGGCGCAAGCCGCACCGCTCGCTGTTCGAGAAGGCGATGCGCGAACTGGCGGCAGCGCCGCGCGAAAGCGTGTTCGTCGGCGACAGCCCGGTGCACGACATCGGCGGAGCGAAGGCGGCGGGCATGTTCGCCGTGCTGACGCGGCAGTACGCGGCGCGGCCGTACGAGGGCATCGATCCGCAACCGGACGCGGTGATCGACCACGTGCGCGAACTGCCGCGCGTGATCGCGATGCTGGATGCGGAGGCGGATGCAGGGCAGGCGCGGTGACTCGACGCGCTAGGCGCGCAGCCGGTCGTTCGATGCGCGCGCGAGCGGGTTGACGCCCCGCGGCGCCGCGCGAGACGCCTCGTCGCGCTCGCGCTTGGCCTGGGCCATGTCGGCTTCGGCGCTATCGATCAGGTCTTTGGCGGACGTCCCATCCTCCGGGAAGCAGACAATCGTGACAGAGGCCTTCAGGGGCTCGGGCGTGCCGTCGTGGCGGAACACCGACACCTGCGACAGGCTCGCGAGCAGGCGCGTGGTGACGGAGACGGCAGCAGCCCGATTGGTTTCGGGCAGCACGATGGCGAACTCGTCGTCGTTCAGCCGCGCGACGATCTCCGGCGGCGACACCGCCTCGGCGAGGCTGACAGCGGCGCTGCGCAGGAGACGGTCGCCCATGGATTGCCCGTATTGTATGTTGAAGACGCTGAAGTCGTCGAGGTCGACGACGACGACGGAGAGCGCCTTGCCGTAGCGCCCGCAGCGCACGAGTTCCGCTTCGATGGCCTCGCTGGCGTAGCGCTTGTTATACACCCAGGTCACGGGATCGATGTCGTTGAACCGGGCGGTGTCTTCCTGCGTCGCGATGTCGCGCATGGCGAGCGTGAAGTGGCCGACCAGCAACTCGACGATCTCGGCGTCGATGTCCTCGCGGTCGAAGCCGAAGACCACGACGCCGTAGGGCTCGCCTTCGACCAGCATCGGGACGAGCGCGAGCTTCTTGATGCCAAGTGTCTCCTCGGCGACCTCCACGACCTCTTTCGGGATCGCGTCGCCCCAGAAGTCGGCGAGCGTCTCGCGGATGACGACCTCGCCGCCTTCGATGACGAGGCGGCGGAAGTGGTTCATCGGCATGTCGAGCTGGACCGCGGACAGGTCTTCCTGGTAGGCCTCCATGGCGCGCTCGAAATGCGGCTCGACGATGCCTTCCAGCGAGGCCGCGGTGAGCACGTCGCGCTTCTTGTCCAGGATCATCGGGAAGACGAAGGTCGCCTCGGTGACTGCCGGCGCCTGCTCCAGGAACGCGGCGACCATCTCGTGCGTGCTGCCGGCGCTGTGGAGGAACAGCGAGAGGATCACGAGGTCGAACAGGCGCCCCTCGCGTCCGGCCGGGCGCGACCGATCGAGCGACTCGATCGCAACGAACGGCTTGGGGTCGCCGCCCTTCGGGTCCTTCTTGTTCGACAGCCAGCGCATATGCTCGCCTACTCCTCGGCCAGTTTCACGACCATCGTCTGCTCGTTGTGCACTTCGACCCTGGCGTCCCGCGCCATCGCGCGCGAGATCGCCTGGCAGAGCGCGTCGGGGTTCAGTTCGTCGAGCGTGTCCAGCGACACGATCGCCGTGCCATTGCTGTAGCTGAGCAGCGACATGTCGCGCACGCCCTCCATGCCCAGCAGCGCGCGATGCAGCGGGACCAGGTCCACGCCGCGGCGCTTGTCCTCGACGGTCACCCTGTAGGTGCGGGGAAGCAGGTCGAAGCCGCGCCGAGGCGCCGCGTGCAACGGCGGCAGCGGCTCGGGGAGCGGCCGCGTGTCAATCGTGGGATCGTCCTCCGGTTCGGGCTGCAGGCGCGCCGCCGCCGCCGTCTGCGGCGATGGATCGCGGAAGATCGCCGGCCGGATCGGCTGGCCGTTCGCGATTCGGGGGAGCGACGGCGCATCGTCCCAGTCGCCGTCCGACGATGGCGGGGCCGCGGCCGAGCGCGCCGGCACGGCGCCGAGCGCGTCGACGCGCGCGGTCAGCGCTTCGAGCGCACGCCTCGTGGCGTACAGTTCGCGACGCAGCTCGCTGACGGTCTGCGCGAGCCCGGCTTCATCCGCCGCCGCTCGAGCCGTGGCTGCTGCCGCCGGCCGCCATGCAGGTGACGGTGCCACGGCATGGAGAGGCCGCGGCGGCGCCGCTTCCCGCACGGGCTCGGCTTCCCGCGCGGGCTCGGGCTCCATCTCCGGGTCGGGCTCCGGTTCGGGCTCATGCTCAGGCGCTGCTGCGCGCTGGTCGTCCGATTCGGCCGCGGCCTGCGCGGCCTTCGCTGCGGCCACGCGGCGGATCGTCGCCTCGATCGGATCCTCAACCGGATCCGCAGCCTCATCAGGAAGGGCGGCGGCGGGCTGCGACGCGGCGACGGGCGGACCTGATGGCTCGCCGGCAACACGGGCGGCCTTCTCCGCGGCCACGCGGCGAATCGTCGCTTCGATGGGATCCGGGCCCACGGCCTCGTCACGAAGGTTGGCGGCGGGCCGTGGCGCCGCTGCTGTCGGTCCGGATGGCTCGTCGGCGACGCGGGCGGCCTTCGAGGCGGCCACGTGCCGGATCATCGCATCGACGCGCTCGACCTGGGCTTCGCGTGACGCTGCGGGCTCAGCCTCGTCCGGCGCGGCTGCGTCGGGATCGTCGGCGGGCGACCCACGCTCGGGCGCGGACTCGCCCGGGACTGCCGCCTGGGCGGCCTTCGCTTCGGCGACGCGGCGAATCGTCGCCTCAATGAGGTCTTCGTCTAGCTCGTTGCCCATGCCAGGTCCTTCGGGGCGCCGCCGGTCAACGCCTCTCCCCGTAGTTTTCGGCAGGCGAGAGAGATAACCGCACCGACTGCGGGCCCCGATCGGCCCCTAATGCCGAATCTCGCGGGGCGCGTTACAATGCCGCCGATGCGCATTCTGCTGATCAACGGCCCGAATCTGAATACGCTCGGCACGCGGGAGCCCCACATCTACGGCAAGATGACCTTGCCGGAGATCGAGGGGGCGGTGGCCGCCCGGGCGGCCGCCCTGGGCGCCGAGACGCGCGCCTTCCAGGCGAACAGCGAGGGCGCGCTGATCGATTGGCTCCAACAGGAGCAATCGGGCGCGGACGGCGTCGTCATCAACGCCGGGGCGCTGACGCACTACGGTGTCGCCCTCCGCGACGCGATCGCGGCCTGCGACATGCCGGTGATCGAGGTGCACATCTCCAACGTCTGGAAGCGAGAGGCGTTCCGGCACGAGTCGCTGCTGTCGCCCGTCGTTGCCGGCGCGATCGTCGGGCTTGGCACGCAGGGCTATTTGCTCGCCGTCGATGCGCTCGTCCCGCTGATCGAGGCGGCGAAGCAGCGATGACGGGCCGCCGCACCAGAGTCGAGACGTTTCACGCGACTGCTTCCTAGCAAGGACCACACATGAACAACCGCATCCAACGGCTTCGCCACGCGCTCCAGAAACACGAGCTGGACGGTGCGCTGATCTCGAACGCGCAGAACCGGCGCTACCTGAGCGGATTCACCGGATCGGCCGGCTACCTGCTGATCACACCGGACGACGCGGTGATCGCCACCGACTTCCGGTACTACGAGCAGAGCGCCGCGCAGGCGCCGGACTTCCGGCTGCACAAGACGGTCGGCGGGTTCGAGGCGTGGGCGCTGCCGCTGTTCGCCGGCCTGGGCGGCAAGAAGGTGGCGTTCGAGGCGAGCGACATGACGGTGGCGACGCACCAGCAGCTGAAGAAGGCGCTTGCGACCCTGTCCGAGGGGGAGCGGCCTTCGCTGGTGCCGACACCGAACCTCGTGGAGTCGCTGCGGCTCTTCAAGGAGCCGGGCGAACTGGAGTTGCTGCAGCGCGCAGTCGACCTGGGCGATGCGGCGTGCACCTACGTGTGCGAGCGCGTCGAGCCGGGCTGGACCGAGAAGCAGGTCGCCTGGGAGATCGAGAAGTACATCCGCGAGCACGGCGGCGACGCGCTTTCGTTCGACACGATCGTCGCCGGCGGGCCGTGGGGCGCCATGCCGCACGCCTATCCCCGCGACCGCAAGCTCCAGACGGGCGAGGGCGTGGTGATCGACATGGGGTGCGAAATCGACGGCTACATGTCCGATCTGACGCGCACGATCTTCCTGGGGAAGGCCGACGACCAGTTCCGCAAGATCTACGACATCGTGCTCACCGCGCAGCTGACAGCGGAGGAGATGGTGAAGCCGGGGATGACCGGCGAAGAGTGCCACATGATCGCTCACAATGTGATCGAGGCCGCCGGTTACGGCGACACGTTCGGGCACGGGCTTGGCCACGGCGTCGGCCTGCAGGTGCACGAGGCGCCCCGTGTCGCCCGCACCTCGACCGACGAGCTGAAGGACAACATGGTGTTCACGATCGAGCCGGGCATCTACATCCCGGACTGGGGCGGCGTGCGCATCGAAGACATGGTGGTGCTCGAAAACGGCAAGCCGCGTGTGATGAGCCGCGCTCCCAAGCTCCAGTTCGCCGGCTAGGCCGATTGGAGCCGAATACCAAAGTCCGCTAGCCTTGCGGGCGGAATTGCATTTCAGGAGGACCAGCCCCCAATGATCTCCACCGGTGACATGAAGCGCGGCGCGACCATCGAGCTAGACGGGCGCGTGTACCAGGTGATGGAGTTCCATCACATCAAGATGGGCCGGGGCTCGGCGCAGATGCGCATGAAGCTGCGCGACGTGCGCCGCGGCGACCTCATCGAGCGGTCGTTCCAGGCCGGCGAGAAGTGGCCGCGCGTGCGGGTCGACCGAACGCCCATGCAGCTGAGCTACACCGAAGACAACATCATGAACTTCATGAACACGGAGACGTACGACCAGGTGCCGCTCACCGCGGACCAGGTGGGCGAGGCGAAGGACTACCTCGCGGAGAACGGCACGTGCGACGTGCTGTTCCTGGGCGACGAGCCGATCGGCATCGAGTTGCCCGCGTCCGTGACGCTGGTGATCACGAAGTGCGATCCCGGCGTGAAGGGCGATACCGCCACGGGCGCCACCAAGCCGGCGACGCTGGAGACCGGCCTGGTCGTGACGGTGCCGCTCTTCGTCAACGAGGGCGACAGGATCAAGGTTAATACCAGCACCGGCGAGTACATCGAGCGGGCGTAGCTGGCTGGAAGCTGGATGCTGGAAGTCGGAAGCTGGACGCGGCGTCAGCGGGTGTGGCGCTCGATCCAACCCCGCGGTCTGGCCGGCCCGTGCGGGCGCATTGCGCTGATCAGCGCATTTGTTCGACAATGCGGCGTGCACGTTTACGCCGTCCGCGAGATCACCGCGTACCTCCGCGAGCTGTTCGAGTCGAACTCCGTGCTGGGCGACGTCTGGATCGCCGGCGAGGTCTCAAACGTCAGCCGCCCTGCTTCGGGCCACGTCTACTTCACGCTGAAGGACGGCAAGTCGCAGCTGGGCGCCGTGTTCTTCGCCAAGCGCTACGCCGCTTCCACCACGGCGCACCTGATCGAGCACGGCCGGGCTGTCGTCGCGCACGGGCGCATCTCGCTGTACGAGCAGCGCGGCGAGTTGCAGCTTTATGTCGACTTCGTGCAGCCCGAGGGCGTCGGCGCGCTGCAGGCCGAATTCGAGCGGCTGAAGGCGCGGCTGGAGCAGCAGGGGTTGTTCGATGAGGCGCGCAAGCGGCCGTTGCCGGTCTTCCCGCAGCGCATCGGCGTCGTCACGTCGGAGTCCGGCGCGGTGTTCCACGATGTCTGCCACGTGCTCGAGCGGCGGTGGCCGCTCGCCGAGATCGTGCTCGCCCCGACGCCCGTGCAGGGCCCTGATGCGGTCAGCGGCATCATCGGCGGCCTGGCGCAGCTCAATGCGCGCGGCGACATCGATGTGATCATCGTCGGCCGTGGCGGCGGCTCCATCGAGGAGCTGTGGGCGTTCAACGAAGAGCCGGTGGCGCGCGCCATCTTCGCGAGCGCGGTGCCCGTGATCTCGGCCGTCGGCCACGAGACCGACACCACAATCGCCGACTACGTGGCCGACCGCCGCGCACCGACGCCTTCCGCCGCCGCCGAGATCGTGGCGCTGGACCGGCGGGAGGTGCGGGCCCGCGTGCGCATCGACGCCGGCGCGCTGGAGGCGGCGCTGCGGCGCCAGGTAGCGGGCGAGGCCGAGCGCGTGCGGGATCTTGCGCGGGCGCTCGAGCGGCGAGCTCCGGACGTGAACCGCGAGCGGCAGCGCGTGGACGACCTGGCGCGCCGGGCGGCCACCACGGCCGAGCGGCGGCATCGCGATGCGGCGCACGGGCTCGGCGGCTGCGTCTGGCGCCTGAAGGCGCTGGACCCGTTCGCGACGCTCGACCGGGGCTACGCGATCGTGCAGCGCGGCGGCGCCATCGTGTCCAGCGTCGGCGATGCGCACCCCGGCGACGCGCTGGACGTGCGGGTGAAGGATGGATCATTCGGCGCGCAGGTCGCCGGCGGCGCGCCCGTGCTGCGCAGGAAGCTGAAGCGGCGCGTGCCGGACGCGCAGGCCCCTCTCTTTACGATGCCCGAGGAACGGGCGTAGGAGGTCGCACATGGCGAAGGAAGCGAAGCAGGAGCCGTTCGAGCAGCTGTACGCGCGGCTGGAGGAGAGCGTGAACAAGCTCGAACAGGGCGGATTGCCCCTGGAGCAGTCGATCGCCCTGTACGAAGAGGGGATGAGCCTCGCCCGGAAGTGCCAGGAGCGGCTGGACGAGGCCGAGCAGAAGATCACGAAGCTAAAGGAGGCGTTTGCCCCGCTGCCGCCCCGGACGAACGGCGCGGCGGCAGAGGAACTCCCCGAGGACTACGAGTACATCGCCGACGACGAGCCCGTGGAGGATGATGCGCCGTTCGAATGAGTGTTGCGGACTCCCCGGCCAGCGGCTAGGGTAGGAAGCGAGGGAGGCGAGAGCGCGTGCTACGCATCGGCTGGTTCTCGACGGGACGCGGCGAGGGTTCGCAGCAGCTGTTGCGCGCCGCGGTCGAGGCCATCCGCGAAGGCCGCCTCGACGCCGAGATCGTGTTCGTCTTCTCGAATCGCGAGCCGGGCAAGCACGAAGCGACCGACGCGTTCTTCGAGCAGGTGCGCTCGTACGGCATCCCGCCGGTGACGCTGTCCGACGCGCAGTTCCGCCGCGACAACGGCGGTGAACTCGCCCGCAAGGGGCAGCCGCTGCCGGCGTGGCGCATCGCATACGACCGCGCCGTCGTCGAGCTGGTGGCGCCGTTCGCGTACGACATCGGCATGCTGGCCGGCTACATGCTAATCACGACGGAGCCGCTGTTCTCGTCGCACCCGCTGCTGAACCTGCATCCGGCGGCGCCGGGCGGTCCAGCCGGCACCTGGCAGGACGTCACGTGGAAGCTGATCGAGCAGCGCGTGTCGGATAGCGGCGTCTACATCCACCTCGGCACCGCCACGCTCGACGAAGGCCCCATCGTCACGTACTGCACGTACCCGCTCCGCGGCCCGACGATCGACCTGCTCTGGCGCGCCGCCGAGGGGCGCACTATCGACGAGATCCGCGGCAGCGATGGCGAGACGTTCCCGCTGTTTCAGGAGATCCGGCGGCGCGGGTCGGCGCGTGAGTTGCCGCTGGTCGTCGAGACGCTGCGCGCGTTCGCCGGCGGCCGGTTGCGCATCGACGGCGACCGCATCATGGCGGGCGATACGAAGATCGTCGGCGGCTATGACCTGACGCCGGAGATCGAGGGCACGCTGGCGAAGGCGACCATCGCGTAGCGCAATCCCTCGATCTTACGCTTTCGTCAATTGACGCGTTACAGGTCAGGCGTTACGATATCGCGGCCATGAACATCACCACCTGCCACGCCTGCACCTTCCCGCTCGACGCAAGCGATAACTTCTGCCGCAGTTGCGGCACGGCCGCCGGGCACGCGCCGCTGCCCGCGGTGCGCCGCGACGCCACGCCCAGCGTCTGGCAGCCGCACGTCTCGCCAGTGGTCAAAGGGGCTGCCGTGATGGCGGCCGGCACGGTAGGCCAGTTCGTCTTCCGCCGCGTCGTCAGCGGGCTGCTGGGAGGCGGCAAGCGCCCGAAGGCGAACCGGGTCAGCATCCGCCGGCCCCAGGAGCGCGACGGCCTCGTGGACGAGGCGCAGATCATCACCGAGACGATCATGATGCGCCGCGTGCGCGTCCGCCGGCAGGCGTAACGTCACGGTACTCACCAGCGGCACGATCGAGCACGGGACCGCCCGGGTGGGCAGGACACCAGGACCCGGTTGGCGATGCCGAGGCGCGGCCATCTTCTCGCCGCAGTCGCGATGCTGGTCGCTCCGCTGGCGATGCTCGCCGCGGGGCGGCCTGATGCCGCGGCGTTCGCCTACCTGCAGAACGGCAGCTTCGAAGACGGCGCCACCGGCTGGAGCTCCGGGAGCTACGAACTCGTGACGGTCGGCGCGAGCGAGGTGCCGCCGGTCACCGGCCTCGTGAGCGCCCGCCTGACCGCATCCGGATCCCCGTTCACGGTGTCGCAGACGATCCTCGACGTGCCGCCCGGCACATACACCGCGTCCGTCTCCGTCCGGCGGGCAGATCCTGCCACCGAACTACAGCTTCGAGCCGAGATCGTGCCGGTGGGTGGTGATAGCGTCGAGATCGATGCGCAGACGCAAGTGGCGGACCAGTGGCTGAAGCTCTCCGGTCAGCTGACGGTGATCACGTTCTCGCAGGTCCGGTTCTCCGTCTACGGCAAGGGATCCGGCACGGTGTACATCGACGACGCGCACTTCGACGGCGCGGCGCCGGTCACCGCGACGGCCACGACCACTGCCACAGAGGCATCGCTGCCCACCGCCGCCGCGACCCCGACGGGCACGCGTACCGCCACGCCGACGCAGACGCCGACGGCGCTGCCGGTGGCCGCGGCGCTCGGCAGCACGCTCGAAAACGACGGATTCGAGCAGATCGGCGATGATGGCGCTCCCGCGTCGTGGTACGGCTACGGGGGCGCGCTGACGTCCGCGGCGGGGCCCGTGCACTCTGGCGGCCTTGCGGCGCGATTCGAGAGCACCGGCACCTCGACGAAGTGGCTGTACCAGGCCGTGCGCGTCGAGCCGGGCGCGACGTACGCGTTCGGCGCGTGGATCAGCGACGACGGCCGGGACGGCGCGGCATCGTGGCTCCGCATCTCGTGGTACGACAGTGACGACGCCAGCGGGCGCGCCATCGCCACCTCGGACTCAACGTCCCGGATCGAAGCGGCGGCCACCGGCTATCGCTACCTCACGACGGACGGGGTGAGCGCACCCGACGCGGCGCACTCAGCACGCCTGCGCGTGCTGCTCGCGGCGGTGTCGGCGGCGAGGGCGACGATCTTCGTCGATGACGCCACGTTCGGTCCGGCGGAACTCGCACTGATCCCGGCCACGGCCGTGCCCGCGTCGGCCATGACGGACGAGGCGGCGGCCGGCAGCGACGATCCGCCGCCCCTCCAAGCGGTGCTGGGTGCGACGCGACGGCCGCCGGCGCAGGCACGCACGCCTCTCGCGTCGAGCGCGGTGTCCGCAAGCCCGATCGTCATCAACGAGGTGCTGTACGACCCGGGGATCGGCGGCGCGAACGGCGACGGCGAATGGGTCGAGCTGTACAACTCCGGAGACAGCGCCGTGGACCTCGACGGATGGGCGCTGACCGACGCCGCGGCCACCGACGCGCTGCCTCACGTCCGCATTGAGGCCCGTGGCTACGCGATTGTTGCTGCTTCGGATAGCTTCTCGAAGCGCTACTCCTCGTTCAGCGGGACGCTGGCGGTCGTGACGGGGCACATCGGTAACTCGCTGGGCAACGACGGCGACCGGCTGGCGCTGCGCGACGCATCGGGCGCGCTGGCCGACGCGATCTCGTGGGGCACGGACAAGACGGTGCTGTCGCCGGCGATACCGGACGTGCCGGCCGGGCACTCGATCGAGCGGCGCGCGCCGGGCTTCGACACCGGTGCCGCTTCGGACTTCGTCGACAACGAAGCACCGTCGCCCGGCGCGGCGTTCGCCGCGGCCGCCAGACCACATGCCAGAGCGGACGCCGCCGGATCGGTCGAGGTCATCGCCGCGGGCCGTCGTTCTGCGGTCGGGCGCTGGCTGCCGTGGGCGATCCTCGCAGCCGCGGGCGCGGCGCTGCTGTCAGCCGGAGCGTGGCGCGCGTTGCCGCTGCTCAGACAGCGCTTCCGCACGCGGGTATGAGGGAGCGGCTGCAGAAGATCCTCGCCCGGGCGGGCCACGGCTCGCGGCGCGCCGCCGAGGCGCTGATCACCGAGGGCCGTGTTGCCGTCAACGGCGAGCGCGTCACGGCGCTGGGCACGCAAGCGGATCCGGACGTCGACCGCATCGAGGTCGACGGCGTGCCGCTGGCGGGCGAGTCGGGGCCGGTGTACATCGCGATGAATAAGCCGTACGGGTTCCTCACAACGCTGCGCGATCCGCAGGGGCGCCGCACGGTGGTCGATCTGCTGCCGCCGTCGCTGCCGCCGCACGTCTTCCCGGTCGGGCGCCTGGACCGCGACACGGAGGGGTTGCTGTTCTTCACGAACGACGGCGAGTTCGCGCACCGCATGGCGCACCCGCGCTACGAGATCGAGAAGGAGTACCACGCGCTGGTGAAGGGCACCCCCTCGCCCGAGTCGATGGAATCGCTCCGCACGGGCGTCGTCATCGAGGGGAAGCGCACGTCGCGAGCGGAGGCGGACGCGACGCGCCCGCCCGGCGGCTTCGCGGCGCGCGAGGGGCACACGTGGCTCCGCATCGTCATCCACGAGGGGCGGAAGCGGCAGGTGCGGCTGATGTGCGCGGCGGTCGAGCACCCCGTGCGGACGCTCGTCCGCACGCGCATCGGGCCGATCACGCTGGCGCGGCTGGCGACGGGCAAGACGCGGCGCCTCGACCAGGACGAGGTGGACGCGCTGAAGGCGCTGCTGGGCGCGCCCTCACCCCGGCCTTCGGCCACCCCTCTCCCACAAGGGGAGAGGGGATGACGCGCGGGATCGGTTCGCGATCGCGGCTGGTGATGTGAGTGCCTGCCCGGCGCGCCCGATATAATCCCCCGATTCCACGGAGGCGCATCGTCACAGAACCACACAGCCCCCCGCATGCCGCATCGGTGATCGCGATCGACGGCCCGGCCGCGTCGGGCAAGAGCGCGATCGGTCTGGCGACCGCGTCGCGGCTCGGCTTTCGCTTCTTCGATACGGGCGCCATGTACCGCGCCGTGACCTGGCTGGCGCTGCAGCGAGGCATCGACCCGAACAACGCTGCTGCACTCACTGCGCTCACGGAGCGCGCCACGATCAGCGTGCGCGACGGCGACGGCGACGCGATCGAGCCGACGGGGGTGCTCCTCGACGGCGAGGATGCCACACCGCACCTGCGCGAGCCGGCGGTCGAGGCCGGCGTGTCGCTCGTCTCGCGCGTGCCGGGCGTGCGGGCGGCGCTGGTGCGCATCCAGCGCGAACTCGCGGCGCCGGGCGGCGTGGTGATGGCGGGACGCGACATCGGCTCCGTCGTGCTGCCGGACGCCGGCCTGAAGATCTACCTCGACGCCTCGCGCGAGGTGCGGGCGCGGCGGCGCCTCGAACAGATGCGGCAGGCCGGCCAGCAGCCGGACTTCGACGCGCTGCTGGCCGATCTCGCCCGCCGCGACGGCATCGATGAGTCCCGCGCAACGTCGCCGTTGACCGCCGCGCCCGGGGCTGAGATCATCAACACGGATCAGCTCACCATCGAGGAGGTCGTCACACGAATCCTAAAGCTCGCAGCGTGATCTGGCGTGTCGTGCCCGTGTCGTACTGGCTGGTGGTCTCGTTCATCCGCCTCTGCCTGGCGCTCTACGTGAAGGGCCCAACGGTGGAGGGGATCGAGAACGTGCCGCGGACGGGCGGCGCGATCATCGTCTCGAACCACATGAACAACGCCGACCCGTGCGTGGTGCCGGGCATCATGCCGCGCCGCATCGCCTTCATGGCGAAGAAGGAGTGGTTCAAGAACCCGCTCGGCGCGCTGCTCTTCCGGCTGATCGGCGCCTTCCCCGTCGACCGGCAGGCGGCCGACCTCGGCGCGCTGCGCGAGGCGACGCGCGTCGTCAACGAGGGCCTGCCGCTGCTGATGTTCCCGGAGGGGACGCGCAGCAAGGACCGGCAGCTCCACCAGGGCTTCCCCGGCACCGCGCTCGTCGCCTACCGCACGGGCGCGCCCATCGTGCCGGTGGCGATCATCGGCACCGAGACGATCCCGTGGCCGTGGGTGTTCGTGCGGCCGTTCATGGGCCCGCGCGTACTGGTGCGCATCGGCAAGCCCTTCTACCCACCGAAGGCAGAGCGCATCACCTCGCAGGCCGCGAAGGCCGCGACCGAGGACATCATGCGCCACGTCGCCGAGCTGCTGCCCGAGCAGTACCGCGGCTACTACCGCGACGCCGTGGCCGCGCACGCCGCCGAGCAGGCTGCGGAGCGGGTGTAGGGGGGCGGGCGCCGCGGCAACGCCATGCCACCGCCGGCAATCGTTAGGCCAGCCAATGCATCGGAGAGCGATCGTGACGAAGCTAGCCGGGATTCGATCCAAGGCCGTACGCCCGGCCTCTCGGTTAATCGTCGCCGCTGTGATGTTCACAGCCGCTCTCGGATGCAGAGCATCGAGCGATCACCGCACTGCTGCGTCACCTTCACCGACTGGCAACGCCCAGACCATCGCAAATCTCGACGCGTTCGATCCCATCGGGTACTTCGCGCTTTGGCATGGCGACGTGTCGTTGCCGGGTCACTCAGCAGCGCCAGTGACTGAAGCCGAGTGGCAGCGCCTGGTCAGTCGGGCGCGCGTGAGCGGCATGGAGTCTATGAACCGGGATGATCGACTGACGCTCGTGCAGGGCGCGCTCAAGGCGTATGTGATGTCGGTAAGCAGCACCGAGCGTACTCTTACCTCCAGCGACGGGCACGCCCACGTCTATGAACGATATTCCAAGCACGGAGAACTCTACACTCTTCTCGCGGCGCGCGAGCAGGCATCCACCAACCTCGGCTCCGATTGGCCCGACTTTGTGTCTTCGCATGATGGATCTTCGGAAAACAGGCTATTCGTCGACATCCGTCCGGATGGCGTGGGCATTAACAACTGGACCCGGGACGACGCCGTGTGGCAGTGCATCCGTGAGGACTCCATCAACGTCCCTTTCGGACTTTATGAGGACGAGTATCTCCTCAGATTGCTAGACGCTCCGTTGGCAGGGACGCTCGTAAGTTCCGCTTCCTTCGCCGGACGGGACGCCATTTCCTTCGAGTTCGCGAACAACGATCAGACGACCTACACGACGTGGTTGGACACCAAGACCCTTTTCCCAATCGGCTTCGATTACCCTGCCAAGGCTCGCCATACGCTGGGTCCGCCCGTTGAGGTACGCATAGACGGCATCAACGTCGCACACGAAATTGAGGTTCCCCCGGGGACCTGCGAGTAGGGCGCGCTCCGTCTAGCGCGTCGTCCGCGCACGCTGCGCATGCGCACTTACGTCAAGTAGCACGGATCTTCCGCAGACATAACGCCGCCGCCGCTGTAGGATCGACCTCGTCGAGCGCGGCGCAGTGGGGGCGTCGCCGCCCGCCGCGGCAGCGCCTGCGGCGGGTGCAGGACGCGGTTCTCTGCCTGGTCTGGCCACGC
>Ga0315281_10005785_pt1 | contig 17645 bp, 14 predicted proteins | sample YL17G07_0_MG_FD_204540 | JGI IMG/M metagenome (GOLD analysis project Ga0315281, IMG submission 204540) | Sediment microbial communities from Yellowstone Lake, YNP, Wyoming, USA - YL17G07_0 | ecosystem: Environmental > Aquatic > Freshwater > Lake > Sediment | place: USA: Wyoming | collected...
TTTTCATTGACCATTCGTCGGATGAAGAAGACATCAAACAGAAACTGGAGCGGCTGATCCAATTCTCCCTCTCCACAGGGAAAGCGATCGGGATTGGCCACCCTCATCCCTCCACGCTTAAATCCCTTAAAGAGATGATTCCCAAGATGAAGGAGAAAGGAATCGAACTTGTCCCCCTCTCTGCCGTGATGGAATAAGAAAACGGTTCGAACACACACAATATAGACTTTTTTAGCCCGTTTAATATCCGGTCTGTTTTCCCGTAATGGATTTAAAATATTGGAGCAAATACTTTTCGATTTAGTCCAGTCTACTCCATCTACTTAAGTCTTTTTGAGTCAATTCTGTCCCAATTTTTTCACAATCATTTTATTGCTGAGATGATCTGCTTTCACTTTTAGTTATTGCCTTTCTCTCGGTGGAGCCTTCAGTCATATCAATGAAGCTTGCCGCTCACCAACATTGGGCTTCCTTTCCAGCAGCAGCCAATTTTACAGCAGGCTATCGATGAGAGTATACTCAAGACCAAAAGCGTCGGCAACAGGCTTGCAGGTCACCTTGCCCTTCACTACGTTGGCGCCGAGCTTGATTTCAGGATTCTCCTTCATGGCCCTTCTCCACCCCTTATTTGCTATTTCAACCGCGTAAGGGAGGGTGGCATTCGTCAGGGCAATGGTGGACGTTTTAGGAACAGCGCCCGGCATGTTGCTCACGGCATAATGGACCACGCCATCAATGGTATAGGTAGGGTCGGAATGGGTCGTCTCACGAGAGGTTTCAAAGCACCCCCCCTGATCGATGGAGACATCGACAAGCACGGCACCCTTTTTCATCGTCTTGAGCATATCCTGTGTGACCAGTTTGGGGGCCTTGGCACCCGGTATGAGGACGGCACCCACCACCACGTCAGCTCTTGTGATGAGATCGCGAAGGGTGGCGGGGCTGGACATCAGAAGAAAACAGTTGCTTGGCACGACATCGCTGAGATAGCGCAGGCGATCGAGATTCCTATCGAGGAGGTAAACCTTAGCGCCCAAACCACAAGCCATTTTGGCGGCATTAATACCGACGACACCGCCGCCGATAATGACGACTGTTCCCGGATCAACCCCTGGCACGCCCCCCAACAAAACACCGTCACCCCCCTGTGCCATTTCCAGATACTTGGCCCCCTCTTGAATCGCCATTGGGCCTGCCACTTCGCTCATGGGGGTCAACAAGGGTAATGACCCGTCCGCCCTTTGAATGGTTTCGTAGGCAATGTTAATCGATCTTCTTTTAATCAACGCATGGGTCAGCTTTTCTGATGCCGCCAGGTGGAGAAAGCTAAAATAAATCTGATCTTCTTTTATGAGCTCATATTCAAAAGGTTGGGGTTCCTTAACTCGGATGATCAATTCCGATCGTTTGAAAATCTCTTGGGGGGTATGAATGATTTCAGCACCGACTTCCGCGTAGACATGATCCTCGAAACCGCTGCCGCTGCCGGTATCTTTTTCTACCAGGACGGTATGGCCTTTTTGCTTCATGACCTCAACTCCCGCCGGGGTCATGGAGACACGATTCTCTTCCGTTTTGACTTCTTTCAAAATTCCTATGATCATCGGTGTCATCCTTTCTTTAAAGCGCCAGTCGGTGAACGATCCAACAAAAGTAAGATCATCGGTTGAATCGTCGGGAAATCCGAAGATCCCGCATTACCTATCGGATGGTTAAACTCCACGGATCCCGCAACCTGCCTCAGAGCAGGCTATCGATGAGAGTATACTCAAGACCAAAAGCGTCTGCGACAGGCTTGAAGGTCACTTTACCTTTGACGACGTTGGCGCCGAGCTTGATTTCAGGATTCTCCTTCATGGCCCTTCTCCACCCCTTATTTGCTATTTCAACCGCGTAAGGGAGGGTGGCATTCGTCAGGGCAATGGTGGACGTTTTAGGAACAGCACCCGGCATGTTGGCCACACAGTAATGGATCACGCCGTCTACGGAATAGATCGGATCGGAATGGGTGGTAGGTCTTGAGGTTTCAAAGCACCCACCCTGATCGATGGCCACATCCACAAGCACGGTGCCCTTTTTCATCGTCCTGAGCATATCCCGCGTGACCAGTTTGGGGGCTTTGGCACCCGGTATCAGCACGGCACCCACCACCACGTCCGCTCTTGTGATGAGATCGCGAATAGTGGCTGGGCTCGACATCAGAAGGAAACAGTTGCTCGGCATGACGTCGCTCAAGTAACGCAAGCGATCCAGATTCATGTCGAGGACATAAACTTTGGCTCCCAGACCGCATGCCATTTTGGCGGCGTTGATGCCGACGATACCCCCGCCAATAATGACCACTATACCTGGATCAACCCCGGGTACGCGGCCCAGCAGGATGCCGTGACCACCTTGAGCCATCTCCAGGTACTTGGCGCCCTGCTGAATCGCCATTCGACCAGCCACTTCGCTCATGGGGGTCAACAAGGGTAATGATCCGTCGGCCTTCTGAATCGTTTCGTAGGCAATGTTAATGGATTTTCTCTTAATCAGCACATGGGTCAGATCTTCGGCCGCAGCCAGATGAAGATAAGTGAAAACGATCTGGTCTTCCCGGATGAGATCGTATTCGGGCTGCAGCGGCTCTTTCACATGCATGACCATATCCGTCCGCTTGAAAATCTCCTGCGGTGTATCAATCATTTCAGCACCGGCTTCCGCGTAGATATGATCTTCGAAACCACTGCCGCTGCCGGCACCTTTTTCTACGAGAACAGTATGGCCATCTTGCCTCATGACCTCAATTCCTGCCGGGGTCATAGAGACACGATTCTCTTCTGCTTTAATTTCCTTAAGAATTCCCACGATCATAGCTAAGCTTCCTCCAAGGAATTATTGGCCAGGAAAACCCGGTGTTTCTTAATTCCGACTGCCTTCCTTCTCCAGTTCTTTTGAAAGACTGATCGCCCCAGAACATGTGCTAATTCCCGTCGGCGTTTACCTCCTCCAAACTAACCCGGCATATGATTCCTGAATCGGCAGGAACGGGTTCAAATTCCAAATCCAAAATAATTTCCAAAACCCAATCCCCAAGTGTCCGAAACAACTTTTTTGAAATTCTATTTAATGGAGCTTATTTGTTATTTGGTGCTTGAAATTTGGTGCTTATCTTCCTCAAAGCCCCCTCTGGATGATGACTTTGCTCTCCTAAAAAATGGACCACCTCCTCATCTTGGGTTTGTTGTCAAAAAGAATTTGAGAATCGAAAAAAAGTCTTGACAAGAAATTTGATTCATGTATAAGTAACCAAATTAGTTGATTAGTTTTTTAGTTTATTATGAAAAAAGTTTATATAACATAAAATTAGTTGTCAAGAAAAATATTTGAGATGGCAATATCTTTCTAAAAAAACTTAACATTTTTGAAAGTTACCCAATGGAAAAATTGAAATTTGAGCCATTATCAATTCAAAGGGCTTCAGCCCAAATAGAAAAAACAATAAAAGAGGCAATCCTGGCGGGAACCCTTAAGGCCGGCGATAGGCTTCCAACGGAAAAGGAAATGGCATCACAATTTAGCGTAAGTTTAGTTACTCTTAGGGAAGCCTTAAGAGCATTAGAGACCTCTGGACTGATAAAAAAAAGAAAGGGGCAGAGAAGAGGGATTTTCATATCAGAGATAGACAATGAATCAATAAAAGCTTCCTTGGTACACTTCTTGAACTTTAAAGATTTATCATCCCAACATCTATATGAAGTAAGAAAAATTATTGAGCCTTCAGCCATAAAGTTAGCAGTCCAAAATATAACCCTTGGAGAGATTCAAAAATTAGAAGAAAACGTCTCCTACTGTGAGGAGAAGCTGAACAGGATGGAGCCCTCTATCGATGAGAAGGATTTTTTTGATCTGGATAAGAGAAACAACGAGTTTCACAGAGTCATTGGTGATAGCACCCATAATCCCATATTGAGTTTGACCCTTGATTATGTTTTTGATTTTATTACAGGATGCGAGACTGCTTTCTTGGTATCAGATATTGAGTATTCGATAGAGAATGTGAAGGATCATAGAAATATTTTGGAGTGTTTGAAACAGAAAAACGCAGAGAGATGTGAACAGGAGATGATCCTCCATTTGAAAAGGTTAGACGAATATTTAATGGAAGTAAAAAACAGGACACACAGATCGGGGGACAATGACGGTACTCAATAAAATGTGTGAACGTTTACGGATAGAGAAAGGAGAAGAGAGATGGATTCATCAGCCATAAACCGAAAACACCATGAGTATCTATTTCCTTGTGTAACGAACTACTATTCAACTCCTCTCCCCATCAAGAAGGGGGAGGGGCTGTATGTTTATGACTGGGAGGATAACAAATATTTAGATTTTTTTGGTGGCATATTGACGGTAAGCATTGGCCATTGCCAACCCGAAATTGTCAAGGAGGTGGTGGATCAGATTCACATCCTTCAGCATACCTCGACCTTGTATCCCAACTATCCGATGCTGGTGCTGGCAGAGAAACTGTCTAAGATTGCCCCGGGGAACTTGAAGAAGTGTTTTTTTACCAACTCTGGGACCGAAGCAAATGAGACTGCCATTACCACGGCCCAGCTCCATACAGGAGTAAGAGAGATCATCGCCCTTCGACATAGCTACCACGGGAGGTCTACTCTTGCAATGAACCTCACAGGGCACGCCGCGTGGAGGGCAGCGGGCAATAACATCCCGGGCATTACCCATGCCCTCAGTCCTTATTGCTTCCGATGTCCCCTGGGGACAACCTATCCGGCCTGCGGGATTGGGTGCGCAGAAGATATTGAAGAACTCATTAAGACGACAACCTCGGGTAAGGTAGCGGCTTTTATTGCTGAACCTATCCAAGGGGTAGGGGGCTTTATTACCCCTCCCAAGGAATACTTTCAAATAGCCGTGGGTATCGTTAGGAAATACGGCGGGCTTTTCATATCGGATGAGGTCCAGACAGGCTTTGGGAGAACAGGAGGAAAATGGTTTGGCATCGAGCACTGGGGAGTGGAACCAGAGATCATGACCTTTGCCAAGGGCCTCGCCAACGGGGCCCCAATCGGAGCGACCATTGCCACACCAGAGGTGGCGGATAGCTTCAAGGCTCATTCGATCTCTACCTTTGGCGGAAACCCCGTCAGCATGAGAGCCGGCGTAGCCACTCTCGAATATATAGAAGAGCACCGTCTTCCCGACCATGTGGAAAAAGTAGGAAACTATCTTAAAGAAAAATTATTGGAACTCAAAGATAAGTATTCATTAATAGGGGAAGTCAGAGGAAAGGGTTTAATGCTCGGGATAGAATTGGTTAGAGAAAAAAAAGAGCCTGCTGTGAGTGAAATCCTCAAGCTTTTTGAAAATACTAAAAAGAGAGGGCTACTTATAGGTAAGGGTGGATTGTATGGAAACGTGGTGAGGATCGCCCCCCCAATGACAGTGGATAGATCTCAGATTGAAGAAGCTATTAGAATTCTTAATGAAGCATTTGCGGAAATTTGAACGGATAGAAATAAAGAAGGCTTTTGTATTCTAATCAATCAAAGATGAAGGGAGGATCATTAAAATGGGTCGAATACTGGTGTTAGGCGGAGTTGGGGCCATGGCCAATGAAACAACACGGGATTTGGTGGAAACCAGCAAGTTTGATGAGATTACCATTGCAGATATCGACATCAAGAAAGCCAAGGCCTTTGCTTCACAGTTGAAGGACAATCGGTTAAAGGTGGTTGGATTCGATGCAAGCAAAGTCTCAGATATGGTAAAAATAATGAAAGGCTATGACGTCGTGGCAAACGGACTTCCCAGGATCTTCAGTTTGAAGGCAATGAAAGCGGCGATTGATGCAAAAGTCCCGATTTTAGACCTCATCAGCCCAGAAGAGGAAACGCTGGCTCTTGATGAGAAAGCAAGAGCCGCGGGAATCTCAGCTGTGGGAGGAGTGGGGATCACGCCGGGTATCACAAACATTCTTGCGAAATTGGGTGCCGAACGGTTAAGTCAAGTAGAACAGATTGATATCGATTTTGCAGCATTTCGGTCTATTGCCCATTCCCCCGCTCTTTTGCATGTGATTCTATGGGAGTTTGATCCAAATACAAAGATACGTTATTGTTTCGAGAACGGTAAATTGATTCCCAATCCCCCATTCTCTGGAGAGAGGACGGTCCATTTTCCCGATCCTATTGGAACCCAGACGACCTATTACGTGCCTCATGGCGAATCGCAAACCCTATCCAAAAACATTGAAGGGGTGAAAAGGGTGTATATTCGAGGTACCTTTCCTCCGAGAGCCATGGGACTGGTCAGAGGCCTTTACGAGTATGGTTTTTATGGATCTAAATCAATCTTGTACGAAGGGAAAAAGATTTCTCCTCTGGATTTTGTGAGGAAATACCTCTTATCCGTTCCTCAAGGCGACCAGACTGAACTCTGGGGGTACTCAGTCCAAGCTGAAGTCATAGGGTTTTTAAAGGGCAAGAAGGTGATGATCCGCTTTCAGACCACCCATCCTCCCATGGAAGAATGGGGGGGGACACGGGCCTACGATAAGAATGTGGGTATCCCGCTTTCTATTGGTGCACAACTGGTGGCTGCTGGGAAGATTAAACGAAAAGGATTAGATGGGGCTGAAAATATGCTTCCTGCACAGGAATTTGTAGAAGAGCTGAGGAAGAGAGGGTTTCGGATTTCAGAGGAATTAACCGATCTTTGAAATCATGAGGTTTTTCTCTCAGCGGAATGGAGAACCACTGAAGGAGCGGGAGAAATGGAAGACACGTTATTAGAAAAGATGAGTGAATCCATTGTTACATTAAACCGTGCTATGACGATCAGGATGGTTGGGGAGGCTTTAAAAAAAGGCGTTGATCCCTTGGAGATTATTGAGCGGGGGCTTTCCCCCGGAATGAGATCCATTGGAGATAAGTTTCAGAGGCTCGAAGTGTTTCTCCCAGAGTTGATATTAGGATCAAGAATATTTACTGAAGCGATGAAATTGATTGAACCGATTATTTTGAAAATGGGAGTCGAGAGGAAGATTGAAGGGACAGTGGTCATTGGAACCGTGAAAGGGGATGTGCACAATATTGGTAAGGATATTGTCGCAATGCTTTTAAAGACAGCAGCATTTGAGGTTCATGATCTTGGAGTTGATGTAGAAATATCCAAATTCATTAAAAAGGCGAATGAGGTAACGGCAGACATTATCGGCCTTTCTTCCCTTTTGACATCCACGATGCCCATCCAAAAAGACTTGATCCAAATCCTCAAAGAAAGAGGTGAAAGGAATAAATTTTTCGTGATGGTCGGAGGAGGCCCTGTTACTCAGAGGTGGGCGGACGAGATCGGAGCGGATGGTTACGCCTTAAATGCCGAGGAAGCAGTGAGACGGGCGAGCGCTCTCATGCAGAAGAAGCGTTAGAAGGGGGATTGAATGATTCCATTCATGGAAGTGGTGGATCGCTCATTGACGGGACCATACTGTATTCAGGAGGATTTTGATCTGAAGGTTTTTGTGCCTAAACTGCGGGAGATGATCAACAAGTATAAGATTAAATTCGACCCAGATATTCCAATTCCATGGGATGACGATTTGGCTGACAGGGTTTTTCAAGCAGCGGTTGAGTTTTATGCTGGGGTCGGAACTTACTGTATTGATACAGAGAGAATCATCAAATTTAGCGAATTGGAGATCCTCGAAGGATTGAAAACAGCTCCCTTTCAGCCCACCTTTGGTGAGGGGAAGGATTGCAAGAGGCTTTTACCTCGCAAGCCAGAGAGCGAAACTCCACCTTGGTGTTTTTTGGGAGCTGCCGGAGCTCCTGTCTCCTCGGAAGAAATTTTTTTTAAGGTGATGGAGGGGTATGGTTCGATTCCTCTCGTGGATTCGATTACAACCCCGACTTTAACGACCATTGGTGGTCGACAGATCCGGGCTCAATCTCCCCTTGAGGTCTTGGCTTCCATTCGGTCGAGCATGTTGTCGAGGGAAGCCCTCTGTATGGCAGGTAGGCCCGGGCTTCCCATCATGAATTCTATCGCCACCTCGATCTCTGATACTGCCAAAATCGCAGGAAGCCAATTTGGTCTGAGACCCTCCGACGGGTGGCTGATCGGATCCATCGCCGAGATGAAGGTCAATTTTCAAAGACTGAATGAGGTTGCTTTTGTCCTGAGTCTGGGAGGAAGAGTTTGCGCAGAATCGGGACCCTTGTTGGGGGGATACTGTGGAGGGGCAGAGGGGGTAGCGATTGCAAATGTAGCTTATCATCTGCATTGTATCCTTGTCCTTCGAGGTTCTTGTCAAGTTACGTTTCCCCTCCATTATCATACTGTGTGTACTTCAAGCCGGGATCTTCTGTGGGCAGTGAGTGTGAGCAGTCAGGCGATCAGTCGAAATAGCCATTTTGCTTTCTTTACCATCCCCAATACAGCTTCAGGGCCTGTGGAAGAGATGTGTTTCTATGAAACGGCCGCTATTGTAACCAGCCTTGTTGTCAGTGGAAGTTCTCTCGAAGCCCTGGGTGTTTATAGAAATGCTACAGTCGATTTGCAGACACCCCAGGGACCGGAATTTGCTTCGGAAATCGCACATGCGGTTCGAGGAATGACGAGAAAAGAGGCCAATGAAATCGTCAAGCGGCTTCTTGCATTTTATGAACATTTGATCAATCATCCCCCTATCGGCAAGCGATATCAAGAGAGCTACGATGTAAGGACAGGAAAGCCTTTTGATGAAACGGAGCGATTATATCAGAGAATGAAGAAGGAATTTGTCTCCATGGGCTTCAGATTCAGGGACGGATTGGAGTAGGGTCAGGCTATATGTTAAGGGTGCGCCGTCTCAAAGATGGAAGGGTTCGGAGGGGAGAGTTCAAATGCTGGATAATGGTCAGGCAAAGGTTTCTCTCAAGAACCTTGGGAAACGGTTTGGCGACGTAGTGGCAGTTGATCGTGTCACTCTTGAGGTTTATGAGGGTGAGTTTTTAACTCTTCTTGGACCGAGTGGTTCTGGAAAGACAACGACGTTGATGATGATCGCAGGATTTGAATTTCCGACCGAAGGTGAGATCTCCATTGGAGGAAGGGATATTTCGGGTGTTCCACCATCGAAAAGAAATATCGGGATGGTTTTTCAGAATTATGCGTTATTCCCTCACATGACGGTTTATGAAAATATCGCCTTCCCCCTTAAGATGAGGAAATACAATAAGACCTTGATTCCAGAACGAGTTAGGGCGGTCCTCGAAAAGGTAAAGTTGCCCGGGTTTGAAAGGCGCTATCCAAAACAATTAAGTGGCGGGCAACAACAAAGAGTTGCCCTCGCCAGGGCTTTGGTCTTTGACCCCCCGGTACTCCTGATGGATGAGCCCTTAGGTGCGTTAGACAAGAAGCTTAGAGAATATATGCAGATTGAGATCAAAAATATTCAGAGAGATTTAAAAATCACCACGGTATATGTCACCCACGACCAGGCAGAAGCCTTAACCATGTCGAATAGGATTGCCGTTTTTAATGAAGGAAGGGTCGAGCAGATTGGGCCTCCTGAAGAAATTTATGATCGCCCAGCCAACAAATTCGTGGCAGATTTTATTGGTGAAACTAATTTTTTAGAAGGAAGCATTACGAGAACGGCAGATAGTGGATATTACTTCAAGAGTGTGGGAGGGTGCGAATTCCTTCTGGCAAAAAAAGATATACCGGCAGGGAGCAAGGTTACGGTAGCCATCCGACCTGAAAAAATTACCGTGTTAACAGAGAGAGTTCAGGGATTCAACCATTTGGAAGGAATAGTAGAGGAGGTAATATACGTAGGGGAAACACGGAGATATCGGATCAGACTCAACGACAACGAATCGATATTTGTGAAACAACAAACGTATTTTGAGACTCGATCCGTAAAGAGAACAGACAAAGTTTTGATTGGCTGGCCGATTCATGGAACGCAGATCCTGTGAGGGGAGGTGATTATTGAGGATTTTAAAATCATTTCTATTTTTAGAAATATTACTAAGGAGGAAAAATATGAGAAAGAGATTGGCATTAATGATTTTAATTTTGGCAGGGTTTGTCTTCTTGGTAGGAACCTACTGCATGGCTCAAGAAAAGAAGCTTGTTTTGCTCAGTTGGGGTGGTGTTTGGGAAGAAGGAATTAGAAAAGCGTTTGGGGATCCTTTTGAGAAGGAGACAGGTATCAAAGTGGTCTACACCGGGCCTTACGATTTAGGAAAACTAAAGGCAATGGTAGAAGCCGGTAGAACCGAATGGGATGTCGGCCAACCAGGAATGGGATGGCTTGTTCAGGCAGAATATGCAAATTTGTTGGAACCCATCGACTATACGGTTGTAAAAAAAGACCAGTTGGATCCTGGATCGGTCCACAAATATGGCGCGGGAGGAGAGTATGAGGCCATTGCAATTGGTTATCGAACGGCTAAGTACGGTAAGAATCCTCCAAAAGGCTGGAAAGACTTCTGGGATACAAAGGCATTTCCTGGCCCACGTTGTCTGCCGAAAAGGCCTGATTACACAATGGAAATCGCACTCTTAGCCGACGGGGTCGATCCCGCGAAGTTATACCCTTTGGACATTGATCGAGCTTTCAGAAGTTTAGATCGTATTAAGCCAAATGTTCCAGTCTGGTGGACGGTTGGAACCCAATCCCAATCGGTTCTCAAGGATGGGGAAGTGGACATGGTGGCAACTTATAACGGACGAATTATCGATCTGAAACTGAAGGGGGTAGCCGCAGAGATTTCATGGGACCAAGCTCTTTACTACCAATCTGCGTGGTGTGTTTTTAAAGGAACTCCAAACAGAGCGGATGCGATGAGGTTCATTGAGTTCACCAATCGGCCTGAAAATCAGGCCATCATGTCAAAGCATATCTTCTACGGACCAACAAACCCGAAGGCATTTAACTACATTGATAAGGAGACGGCCAAGTTCCTGCCAAGTTACTCTGAGAATTTCAAGACGTGTGTGAAACTCGACTATGATTACTGGCGTCCCAACCGGGAAAAGGTGTTAGAGCGGATGGTTCAGTGGTTAATGAAGTAGAAACTCAACGAAGGGAAGGTATTCTCTCGTAAGTCGAGGAAAATCTTCCCTTCACCCGACATCATTGTAGGGCTTTCATGCAACAATCTTCAAAAGCAAAAGGGATTTATCTCATCTACCCCTTGATGCTTTTCCTCATTGTATTTTTCGCCTATCCCTTATTTCTGGGGTTGATTCGAAGTTTTTTTGATCCCCATTTTACGTTGATCCATTATATTCATTTCTTCAAGGTGCCGATCTACGTTCTTGTTATTATAAATACTTTTAAGATTGCAGCGACTGTAACAGTTTTCTGTCTTCTGCTGGGTTATCCCTTTGCGTACCTTCTCTCCTCCGTTTCACCCAAGATGAGCAATCGTCTAATGATCATTGTCCTGGTCCCCTTCTGGGTGAGCCTTTTAGTGAGGACTTATGCTTGGATGGTGCTCTTGGGAAGAGAGGGGGTGATCAACTCGATTCTAATAGGTCTTGGCCTGACGACTTCACCGATTAAGCTCATTTATAATGCAATAGGGGTTAACATAGGAATGGTTCATATTTTGCTGCCCTACATGATTCTCAATCTGTATAGCGTTATGAAAGGGATTGATCGAAATCTTCTCAAGGCGTCTGAAAACCTTGGGGCTAATCGGTTGCAAACCTTTTTTCGGATTTTTTTCCCACTCAGCTTGCCTGGGGTTGCTGGAGGATGTTTAATCGTCTTCATCATGGCTATCGGATTCTTCATTACGCCGGCTCTTTTGGGAGGAACACGGGATATCATGATTTCTCAATTGATCGAGTCCCATGTGACAACCCTTTTAAACTGGGGCTTTGCTTTTTGTGCTTCCTTCATTCTGTTGGGTATCACTTTCTTGATTCTATTGATCTATAACAGGTTTCTTGGACTGGATAAACTTTGGGGTGGGTTATGAAAATTGAGAACGTGAAAGGGCGAAAGAAAGATATTTGGACAACGGTCTTATACATCGTTTGTGGCCTCATCGCTTTTTTCCTGATGTTACCGGTTTTTATCGTGATTCCCATGTCTTTCAGTTCGGCTACTTTTCTTCAATTCCCTCCCCCTGGTTTATCTCTTCAGTGGTATCAGAGATATTTCTTCGACTCCGCGTGGACTCGGCCAACATGGGTCAGCTTGCAAGTTGCCACTGCTACCATGCTTTTTTCCACCCTTCTTGGTGTGCTTGCTTCGTTTCCTTTAGTCAGGCATAAGTTTAGGTTTAAAAGCCCTGTGAATACCTTTATTGTCTCACCTATTATCATCCCAGTAATCGTTATCTCTGTGGTTCTTTATGGACTTTTCTCGAAGATGGGCTTCGTGGGAACGAGAGTGGGATTGGTTCTCGGACATAGCTTGCTCGCGATCCCCTTTGTCGTCATTACAGTGTCGGCTGCCCTCAAAGGGTTCGACGTTTCCTTGGAGAAGGCGGCGATGAGTTTAGGCGCCTCTCGGCTACAAACTTTCTTCAAAATAACTTTTCCCCTCATTCAACCTGGCATCATCTCTGGTGCTCTCTTCGCTTTTATTATCTCATTTGACGAAATCGTGATTTCTATGTTCATCTGCGGCCTTTCCTCGGTGACACTTCCGGTGAAGATGTGGGAGGGAATTCGCTTAGAGATCAATCCCGTCATTGCTGCAGTCTCAACGATGCTGATCAGCCTTTCGGTTATCCTCTTAAGCTTGGTTGAATACCTGAGAAGCAGAGCCGAAAGAATTAGAGGATCCTCTTAGTGTGATAGAAGAAAGAACTTACGGCAGAAATACACCTTTGAGGCTGAGACATCATTCGGGCTTTAAACAGCAGCGTAATGAAATGAATTAAATCTTGCACTTCGTGTATATTATTCGCCGAGTTGAGTGAGAGAGATTGAAAGGATTGATACTTAGCAAATAAAAGGTTGGGAATGAAAATCAAGAATAAAGAGAAACTGCTTTCTTCTGGGGATACGCTCTCACGGCGAGTTGTATTGGAGATCATCGAGGCTTCCCTACAATCCTTAGATTCATATTATGTAATAAAGAATTGTTTGCGGTATGAGGGGGGTATACTGCGGATAGGAAACCGTAAATGGGATCTGAGCCTCAAACGGCGCCTTTTTGTCGTGGGGGCGGGGAAAGCAGGCAATTCGATGGCCAAAGGGGTTGAAGATACATTGGGAGATCGAATCAGTGAGGGCTTGGTCATCGTTAAACAGATGGATGGAGATGATCAGCTACATCGAATTGAACTCGCGGAAGGAGGCCATCCTTTCCCGAATGAAAAAGGCCTGTTGGCGAGCAGGCGAATTCTAGATATGGTGGACCAAGCAACGTCAGATGACCTATTCATTAGTGTCATTAGCGGGGGTAGTTCAGCTTTAATGAGTTGTGCCCTTTCAGGAATTACGTTAGAAGATGAAAGAAAGGTGACGGAGGAGCTTCTCAAAAGCAGCGCTCGTATCATCGAAATGAATGCTGTACGGCGGCATATCTCCGCCATCACGGGGGGCCGGTTAGCACAAAGAATTGATTCAAAAGGGGCTGAAATGATCAATTTGATTGTCTACGATGTGGTAGGGGAGAAGCCCACTACCGATCCGACAAAACCCGTTCAATTTTATGGGACACCTGTTGCTCCTGATACGACCACTCTCCAGGATGCACGCAATGTGATCGAAAAATACAATCTCGCTTCTAGAATTCCACGATCTATTGTTGAGTACCTCAAAAAGGATGATCCAGCCAAAGAAACCCCAAAGGTGCTTAGTCATCGCATCCACCATTTTGTTTTGCAAAGAACGGCGGATGCCTGTGAGGCAGCTAAGAGGGCTGCGGACGAGGGAGGCGTTCCTGGGTACGTTCTGACAACGCTCCTTGAAGGTGAGAGTTCGCAAGCGGGTACATTTCTCGCCTGCGTAGCCAAAGAAATAGCATTAAATAGTCGTCCTATTTCACCTCCTTGTGTCCTTATCGCTGGTGGAGAAACGACGACCAGTATAGATGGTACGTCCGGATTAGGGGGCCCTTCTCAAGAGCTAGCTCTTAGTTTTTCTCTGGAAATTGCCGGTCTGAAGGGGTTCGCAATAGGGGCAGTCGATACAGATGGCACGGACGGCCCTACTGACATTGCCGGAGGGATTACTGATGGGGCAACTGTAGAGCGTGCTCGACTGAAAGGACTCGATGCGTACGCTTGTTTGAGAGCGCACGACAGCTATCATGGGTTCAAGATTCTTGGTGATGAAATAATGACTGGTAATACCGGTACAAATCTTTGCGACTTGAATGTGATCTACATTTCAAAAGAATCATAGGGGAGCTTGAGATCTTATGGAAAGAAGAAGTGAAGGAGCCAAAATATCTGCGATAAAGGCCCGAGAAATACTGGACAGCAAGGGGCGTCCAATGGTTGAAGTGGATGTCTGGACTGCCAATGGTTCTATGGGCAGAGGTTCTTCCCCATGTGGTACCTCTGTGGGGAGGCATGAAGCTTTTGTATTACGAGATGGCGGGAAGCGCTTCGGTGGGCTCGGTGTTAAAAAAGCAGTGCAAAATGTGACCGAAGTGATTAGCAAAGCCTTGATAGGCAGAAATGTTAATGACCAGCGTACGATTGACAAGCTTATGATAGAGCTGGATGGGACGCCGGATAAGTCTCATTTAGGCGCAAATGCTATCTACAGCGTTTCTATTGCGGTGGCACGGGCAGCCGCCAATTCTTTAGGATTGTCCCTTTATCGTTATCTCGGGGGAGCCGGAGTTCATTCACTGCCAGTACCGATGTTTAATATGATCAATGGTGGGCCTTACTCTGATACGAAGGTTGAATTCCAGGAATTTTCCATGATACCCACAGGTGCAGAGAGCTATTCAGAGGCCTTAAGAATGGGTGTAGAAGTTTTTTCGCAAGTTGCTAAAAAAATAGAAGAACGGTATGGCCGTCAATATGTTCACGCTGGTCATTCAGGTGGGTACGCTGCGCCAGTGAATGAACCAGCCGAGCTTTTTGAGATTTTGATGGAAGCAGCGGAAGCTGCTGGTTATGGAAATATGTTTACCTTTCATCTGGATTGCGCAGCGAGTCATTTCTATGACAGGAAACATGGTTGTTATCATTTTAAGGGAAAAGAGGTGAGCAGGGAGGAAATGATTCAGTTTCTTCACGGCTTAGCTCATTCCTACCCTCTTTTTATGATAGAAGATCCCCTTGACGAAGATGATTTCGAAGGATACGCGGAAATTACTAAGGGGCTGAGTATTTTTGTTGCGGGAGACGACTTGTTTGTGACGAATATGGAGCGGTTAAAGAAGGGGATTAGCCTTGGAGCAGCCAATGCGATGGTATTCAAACCGAATATGACCGGAACCCTATCGGAAGCATTGGATACCGTCTATTATGCTAAGGCGCACGGTTATTCAATTGTGCCGTCAAGTCGGGTTGGCGGCAGTATTGACGATCCAATCCCCGATATTGCTGTGGCCATCAGTGCTCCTTTAGTGAAGTTTGGCGCTCCAAGAACGGGCGAGAGGACGAATTATCAAAATCGTCTATTACGAATCGAAGAAGAACTTGGAGAATCCGCTCAATTTTTCTCATTTAGAACCTTAAAAAGATAAGTCATCAATGAACGATGGAAAACACATAGAGTTCAGGGACACTGTATTTTTCAGGTTTTCTATGATGGCCGATGTTAATCGTTGTTAGCTTCCCGTGTGATGAAGTGAATAGATTCAACGGAGGAGTTAGTTGGAAATAAAGATCCCATATCGGGGTACTTATCTAGAGGTTAACGTTCCTTTGCCGAAAGAGAACATTAGGGTATTGAAGAGTAAAGATCCTTCACCAACAAAAGATGTAGAAGAGATCATTAGGATTGCATTGGCGAAGCCAATTGGAAAGAATAGACTTTCAGAAATTGTTCGTTCAGGAGATAAAGTATCTTTGATGTTTGACGACTGGACAAGGCCGACTCCGGTATCAAAAATAGTGCCGATCGTTTTAGAAGAGCTAAAAAATGGGGGAATAAGAGATGAGGATATTGTTCTAATCTGCGGCAATGGTATGCATGCCCCGGATTATATGGCGGAAGAGAGGTTAATTCAAAAACTGGGTAAGGCAGTCTTTTGTAAATATAAAGTTGTTTCACACAATGCCTATGATCATGAAAAGTTAAAGTTTATGGGGGTGACTAAGAGTTTGGGGACGCCCCTTTTTATTAACAAATATGTAGCTGTATCAGACGTTAAGGTTTCCATAGGGAGAATTGCCCCGCATGGCGATGTAGGTTATTCTGGCGGATCAAAGATGATTATGCCGGGTGTCGCGTCTATTTGGACCATCATACACAACCACTCCGGGTCCTTTCCACACTCTGGTATCCTGGGAAATAGTTTAAGAAAAGATATCGACGATTGTGGACGGATGGCCAGCCTCGATTTTATTGTCAATGTTGTTTATAACAGTGACGAGGAAGTGGTACAGGCTTTTGCAGGTGACCCTTTTGAAGCCCATTATAAAGGCGTTGAATTTGGCGATAAAGAAGTTTGGGGTTCAAAAATTGCGGACACTGCAGAAATTGTCATCACGTCCCCAGGTTTAAAAAAGGATGGGTTCTTCCTGTCTTCTATGAAATGTCTTGAGGTAGCGGATCGGTGTCTCAAGGAGGGTGGTACGATCATTGTCGTCGCGTCATGTATGGGTGGTTGGTCTGAAGAAGTATATCTGGAGTCCGGGTGGCGTGTTACAAAAGACATATTAGAATACGGTTACCCAGAGTTATTGAGACTTTTGACATCCAGGGTATGGCATGAACCACATCGGCAATTTCAAGCCTTAGTCTACTATGCCCAACACATCGTGAAGACATGCATCGATAAGCATGTGGTTCTCGCAGGATCGAAAGGTTTTAGTAAAGAGGATGCTCAAAAAATTAATATAAATTTCGAGGAATCCATTGATGATGCATTGAGGAGCGCCATAAAAAAATATGGTCCAAGGGCAAAGATGATAGTCGTACCGGACTCTTTTACTTTGCCACTTAAACGCTTTTATAGAGCTAAATGAATAGGAGTTACTTAAAAAACAGACGATCCTGAATACCGTATACAAAAAATGATTTAAGGATAGTTATTTCGAGGCGATAAATGAGTCTGACTTTTTTGTTCTCCTATTAATATCAGTGCCAAGAGTGCAGCGATCAGGGCCATTACTGCACCGAAGGAGAAAGCCCATTGAACCCCGAGGCTCTTCCAGATAACTCCCATCAAGAGACTTGCTGGCAATGCCGCTATTCCGATGAAGAAATGGTAGGCTCCATAGGCGGTTCCCCGTCTCGACTCCTCCACTAGAGAATCCGTTTTTTTCTAATTCGTGAAAAGGGTAGACACTCTGTTACTTCTTGTAGCTGATGGAAATGCCTGAACTGCTGGAACGATCGATGGTGGTCTGGTAGTTGGGCAGGCTCCTGATGTAATCCAGGAATTCCTTTATGCCTCCAAAAGCATTGGTCACATTATGGGCCGTGAAGCAGCCTCCTTTTACCAGTTTGGGTTCCACATCCTTGAAATACTGGGTGTACCATTCCTTGTCGGC
>Ga0315281_10005786_pt1 | contig 17642 bp, 15 predicted proteins | sample YL17G07_0_MG_FD_204540 | JGI IMG/M metagenome (GOLD analysis project Ga0315281, IMG submission 204540) | Sediment microbial communities from Yellowstone Lake, YNP, Wyoming, USA - YL17G07_0 | ecosystem: Environmental > Aquatic > Freshwater > Lake > Sediment | place: USA: Wyoming | collected...
GGCCCATTTCCATGTGTCGATACCAACTTCGTAGCCAGCCGCAACAACGGCAGCGTTAACTGCTGCGTGACGTACAAGTACTTTCATACCTTCAGCCTCGTACTCACTAGTAAATGCGACCTTGACGATACGACGTAGGTATTCTACGTACCACATTGGCCAACTACCATATTGCCCAAGTAGTCGACCCGGTATGGAACGCAACATTTTAGACTGCATACCGCGACCGTACATGAAGTTAGTTACATCAGATAGGAACTTGCCAGCGTAGTCAGCAGCTTGGTCAGCACCATCAACTCCACGTGCTGCTCGACGTAGAAACTCATTCTGCATCGTAGGCTCCGATAGAAACATACCAGAGTCCTTGATTAGTGTGCGCTTGAGTCCGTTGAGTGTAGCTTCATTGGCTCCCACAGCTTTAGTAGCAAACACTTCAAGTGCGTCCATAGCCTTGTAACGGCCGGCGATAAGGGCGACAGCGCGAGTAAGCTCGTCTGCCTTGTCATACATATACATTGAGACGTTAACCAACCGATCCCACTTACCAAACATGGTGGTGGTCAATGTCTCGCGTCCTACTAGTGAACCACCTTTGTAGGCTATGGCATTAGCCTTGATTGCCATTTGTCTACCTTCTGGAGTCAAGGCAGCACCCAACGCTCTGATGAAGTGCTTTTCGCCCACATACGGAAGTACCATAGTGATAACACTAGAAGCGTTACGTAAGGCAGAACCAAATCTGAATCCTTGCGTACTGGTATATACCGCACCAGTGAGCACATCTACGAACTTGTCAGTGAGTTCAACTAGTCGCGCGTCACTGAGACTTGGAGCACTGTGTTTGAGAAGACTAGCAATGGTCTGACCTAGTTTCTTACGACCTGCGGCGTTCTCAATACCACGTAACGACTGTGAGAATACTCCTAATACGTTAGCCACGTCGCTATTCCTAGGTGCAACAGCATCAGCTAGTTCTTTGAGTGCTCCTAGACCTTCTTTCATGTACCGATTAGTCGCACCCATTTCTAACCACTTCAATGCCACGCGACCTGCATGGATGTCATAGAAATCGACCATACCTTCGCGCATATAATCGGCAATGAACTCGTTAGCTTTTACAGGTCGCGCCCTATCCTTACTCCACAACTTCATATAGCTTTCCATATTATTGCCAGCTTGTTCCTTCAACGCACGAAAGTGTGGTGCATAGTTCTCAAGGAAGTCAGTTTCAATACCCAATCGAGTGTATAGTGCTGTGTACCATTTATTCAAGTCCTGAGCACCAGACAATAAGTTGGGAGACATTTTTGCTTCTAGTAATGCAGCATCAGGCGTACCTTTCGGTGTCTCTAGCCAAGCAGTCAATAGTTCGTGATCGGCTTCTACACGACCTATCTTCTTTAGTGTCTGACCAAGTGGCACAACACCAGTGGGTAATGTTTCGCTGCCAAAACCAGTGTACCAACTTTGCACAAAGTTGTGTCTAGCGACTGATTGAGCCTGTAGATGATTGAACAAGTCCAGTGTTGGAATACCGTGATCTTTCTGTACTTGCGCCATTACATTACGCATTGTAGTAAGGTTTTCACGTATCCAGTTTACTGGCTTACCACTAATGTTAGCAATCGCTTCTAGGTAACTATCAAAGTTGATATGTAGTGGTTCGCCAAAACCGGGCGGTTGGCTACTACCGCCGATGAAACCAATATTAGATTCAGTTCCCATCAACGCTTTTAGTTCTGGTGGCGTGATATCCGGCAACTGTTGTGTATTCTTACGAATGTAGTCAACCGCCCCTACGATCGAGTTGGCCCTTGTAGGTTGACCAGACACAGCGTAAGTTACATCATACTTACCGCCAGCGATAGAACGAACAAGAAAACCACGACTAGTGGCCAACTGCTCTAGCTGTTTCTTAGTAGTAATCTCTTGTCCAAGTCCTTCGTTGATTCCACGACGAAGACGTGCAAAGTTACTATACTCCTCGACAGAAAGGTACTTAGTAAATAGTGCCGACGGTATAGTCTCGTTATTGATTGTCGTGGGAAGAATCGTAATCTGACCTTCTGGTACATTGATGATCTGATTGGTAGCCATGTCACGAACGGAATAACGTTTACCCATTCCCTTGAGTGAGCCACGGTAACCAATCATTTCAACTACCGAGCCATCGGCTGTCACCCCTGCTTGACCAGCAAAGACTCCATGCTTAGAAAACTGGGAAATCATTTCCTTGTTTATGGCCGGCTTGATGTCGATAGGCTTGACGTACTTCGAGATAGCATACTGTACCTGTGAACCAAACGGCGCATTCAACGTAGTTTCAATACCTTCAGAGCTACGTACAGTAACTTGCTTGAAACCAATCTCGTCGAATGTACGACCAATCTTGTTGAACTGTTCCTGTGTAATCCTAGCCGGTAACTCAATAGTCACATTCTCAGTATCACCGATTCCGATACGGATATAGCGACTACTATTCTGCAACGCAAGATCGGCACGTTCAACGCCAGCGACCTTTGGAACTGCCACCTTTAGTTTAGCAGCTATAGCGTCAATATTGAACCCACCTCGAACAATACCACCATCCGAGAGCAGGAACATATCTTTCGACCCTTTGAGAATCTTCATCTTATCAGCTTGGTCAGCCGCCGCCATCATGGTACGATTGATACGCGTAGCTGCACTACCAAGAGTCGACGCAGCATCATAGACAACTGCCGGCCGACCAATGATAACGTGATATTGTTGCGGAACGGCCTCGACTACAGTCTCAGCGTCAATCTTCGTATCAGCCGGACGCCACTTAGGATTCTTGGCTAGTTGCTTTTCTAGTTCTGGCGGTGGCTTGTATCCCTGACTCCGTAGTGCTCTACGCGCTTCTGGTGACGCGTCAGCCCAAGCGTTCCACTGATCTACAGTAGACGCCTGTGTTACTGGCGCATCAGTCACGTAGGGTTTAGGCGCTAGTAGTTCGTTAGCCTTAGCGTCTAGTGCCTTTTGAGACAACTTCGGCACAACTTCCTGTGCCACAGACTTGACTGGAATGATGTGAAACTCGAGGTCCAGTCCGAGCAATCGTGCAACCTTCTGTGCTGCCTGTGGGTCTGTGATGTTAGTAGCTACAGACACACCACCGGGATTGGCACGATATACCGAAGCCAGCAGTCGAGCATCTTGGCTACCAATCTCTAACTTACCATCTTGTATAAAGCTATCAGTGATCATCTGCAAACGACCATCTAGGTCACCAAACTTGCCAGCGATTCCGTCGGGCACTCCCTTGTTACGCAAGCTCAATAGAGCGTCAGCAATCTTTGCCTTACTAGGATTAGTTGCCGGATCGACACCCAAACCACGAACTAGATCATTGAATACTGACTGTTCTTCTGTTGACAGATGGGTGGCGAGTGAACCAGCTCTGGCGGCATTGACACCGGCCATAAGTCCTTGAACTACAACCTCTGCGACGGTACCGAATGCTGCGCCGCCAAGACCCAATGCCACCCTGTCTGGCAATCCAGTTACATCCTTGATCTTGTTTCCCAGCTTAGCCGATACGTCCATCCAATGTGGATTCTCTGGTAGACCGTCCGGACGAAACGCATCAGTTAGACCCATAGCCCCACCACCGACAGTTATGCCTATACCAATGTCACGCATACGCTGTGGCAACTGTTCAATCATGGTTGCGATCGCTGGTGCTTTGGTGATACTAGTCAGTGCTGTATGAAACAGATAGAACTGAGCGGCCATACCACCAACGTCGGCCCACGGCTTGATGGACTGATTGAATGCGTCTTCTTCGGTCTTATTGGCAAGAACGTTTTGTGCTGATACTGGGTCTGTCAACATTGACGCACCTGGTACTGCTGCACGAGCAGTAGCAGTGGCAGTAGCTAGATAAAGACGCAGCTCTGACTTTATGGATCCTGCAATAGACTCACCCCATCCCATTCCTGCATCACGCCGTGCTCGAACACCAGACTCAGTTCCACCACCAGCAAACTGTCCAACGTCAGCTTTAGCAATACGTTCTTCATGAGTATTCTTCATACTCGTTAGAACATGTGCTAATACCGCTCGTTGTTCAGTTGGTAACTTACTACCTTGTGGAGAATCGTAGAACTGTTGAATGTCCCGTAAAGGCGGATTATCCCCGAAGTACTTCTTAGCCAACGCCTCGATGACTTTGGCGTGTTCGGGATTGAATGGATCCAGTTTGGGCCTCGCGGCTTGAGGTACAACAGGTGGCTTTACTAGCCCCTGTGCACCTTGTCCGCCTTGTAGTAGGTCAGTCATTACGGTTTCTTGATTGGTGTGGGTTGAACAGCAGGTGGAGTACCGTAACCGGTCATTTCTAGAAAGGTACGTGCCAGAACTTCTGGACTATTTACACCAGTATTCTTACTAACGTCAGGCTTAGTCAACAAGTTAGGTGTCACAGTTCCTGTACCCCAACTACCACTAGAGCCACCAGGTCCTGTTGTCTTACCACTAGTTGTATCTGGTTTAGTACCAGTCATATCCGGTCGTACTGGATTCATACCCCACCAGCTACCCTCCTTGATACCTACTAGACTCTTGATAGTTGCATCAAGTAGAAGATTGTAACGACGAACGTATTCCTTATCGTCACCAGCACCCGGCGGTGGGTTTCCTTGTGTCGTTAGTATCTGTTGTGCCATTGCCTTCTTGATGACATTAGATAACTCGACTTGAACTGCTGGATCTTTGAACTTACCAGCAATCTGAGCGTATCCTTCCACCATAGTCTTTAGTGGACTCGACTTATCACCAGACTCAGCCATAGACGCCTGAAACATCATTTTACTGCGTGCCCGTATCATAGCTGCGGCACTTTTTAGATGTTCTGGAATCTTGTACTTATCTGGTACTTCTCCCGCTGGAAACTGATCCTGAATACGCAACCGATCGTATAGACCCGTTACCTCTGTAGGTTTTATTCCAGTTGCCAGACCCACAATACCGGCCCACCTAGCTTCTTCTTTAGCAATCTCAGTCTCAGGATTTGCCGACTTATTATAGGCAACTTGCGAGTAGCTGCTGAGTGCACTCAGTCCATTAGCAGCAATCAAACCCACAAGTCCCTCCACAGGAATACCAAGCGTATTCGCAATCTTCCTAAACGGATGCTTAGGGTCTTGCATGGCTTTGTCCCCGAACAACTCGACAGTCATTTTATTGGCAGTCGCGCTTAGTTGACTTTCGTACCGCTTGGCTTGCATACCCATAGGAGTAGTGCCAAATACCCCCTGAAATCCCACGTCGGCAGCGGTCTGCTGATCTTTTGGGTCTAGACTAGCTACCAGCCTGTTCATAGTATCACGACCCTGTTCCGCTCCTACTCGCAGCCCTTCCATACTGGCTTTTTGTGCTAGTCCCTTTTGCAACTCAGTATCAGCCGAAACAATACCAGTCTGAATTTGTGTTGGAGCTGTTTTGGTTTGTATAGTGTCGGCAGTCTGAGCTTGTGATAGTTTTGTACCGCCTTCTAACTTCAACGATGCTTTAGTATCCCTACCAGTAGCAGTAGCACCGACAGTAGAGAGTCCTAACGCTGTAGTTAGTTGATCCTGTAGTTGTGGATCCAAACTACTATACTTATCCATGAACGCTTTGCTTATTGTACTGAGCGGCGTAGCTGGTTTGATCGTCTCGCCCGGCTTGGGTAGACGACCATATAAACGTTTGAAGTCCTCTGGACTTATACCAGCATCCTCCAAAGATTGTCCAGGCTCAGCTTTACGTATTAGGTTTGCGGCTTTAGCGTTACGCGCAGCATGGATAGCACGACCAATGGTGGTCAGCATCCCCAAGTCTTGAAAATCGAATCGTGGGCCTGTCATAGTGTATTCCCTTTTATAGCGCTTCTATGGCTGCTGCACCACCACCACTACCCATTATAGCACCAACTAAATCAGCGATACCACTACCAGCCAATCCGGCGATTGGTGTCTGAGGTACTGCTAGATTACCAAAATATGACAACAACTGCTGTGTAAGTCCCTGAGTTCTCACAAAGTCCTGATACTGATTACTAATCGCTTTCTCCTGTGTTGTCTGTCCCTGACCGGCCAAAGTAGACAATAGACTTGCTAGATTCATACCGCCAGTAGCCGTAGCAGTTGTCTGTCCAGGCAACGCTTGTGCGGCAGTTAGTTGTCTACCCTGCTGACCACCAAACAACTGTGACATGAGATCAGTTGCGGTTAGTTGACGACCTTGCTGACCGCTAAATAGTTGTGTAAGTGCATCCAAACCACTAGTAGTACCTGCTAGTTGACGCTGCTGTTGACCACCAAACAACTGTGTAATCACGTCAGCAGTTGCTGTATTACCTTGCAGTTGTCTACCCTGCTGACCAGCGAGCCACTGTGACATGGCGTCAGCCGATGCAGTAGCACCAGTTAGTTGCCTACCTTGCTGACCTGAAAACAGTTGAGCAATAGTATCAGCTGTGGACTGCGCACCAGCCAGTTCACGCTGTTGTAGTTGTCCAACCGCACCTACATTACCACTGGTAGCTGCTAACTGTCTACCCTGCTGACCGCCAAATAGTTGTGCAACTATATCGGCTGCTGAGGTAGCTCCAGTTGTTTGTACCTGTTGCTGAGTACCAAACAACTTAGCTAGGATATCGGCAGCACCAAGTCCTGACTGTCCCTGTGCTACACCAAGTTGTCCAGCGCCTGTTGCAGCAGTAGTTAAACCACTCAATGCCCCTAACTGACCAGTTTGCGTCAACTGAGTTAGTTGCGGAATCAACCTAGCAAGTTCGGCATTGAGACCAGTTTGATTATCCGATCTCATTTGACCAGTTGCACGAGCTAGATCTGTACCAAACCGAAGTCCTTGCGATCCGAACTGCTCATTTAGTGCGTTAGTTCCACGAGTATTTTGTAAGTCGGTATTAGCCTGCAACGCTTGTACTAGTTGTTGAAACTGACTAACACCAGCGCCACCACCTGATAGCAACTGTGCTACCGCTGGATTGGACAACAGCGATTGAAGACTATTACCACCAGCGTTAGTGATCGGAGCAGTACCACTACCAGAGTTTATCAAAGCCATAATCTCAGGTGGAATAGCAGAACCTGACGGTAGCTTTGACAGCAACGCTTGTACTTCTGGTGGTAGGTATCCAGGTGCTTGCGTACCAGTCACCTTATCCATGTATGCTTGAAGTTGACCAACCATTGTACCATTATCTGGTCTACTCATAAGTGCGTCTGCCACTTCGCTCGGTAGATAGTTATTACCGGGCATACCACCAAGCGCACTCAATATCTGTTGCGGTACACCACCACCCTGTTCTGGATTGGGCATACGATTCAACACAGCTACCAGTTCAGGTGGTAGATAACTAGTTGACTGTCCACCCAACTTAGTAAGCTGCCCAGCAATGTCAGGAGACATAGCAGGATTACCGCCAATGCCGCTAAGCAGTTGCATGATGATACTGTACATATCTGGCGCACTGCCGCCACCTCCTACAGGCGCTCCACCAGTAAATGTTGTACCACCTTGTGTAGGTTTCCAACCTTGACCAGCGTCAGTTGCAGTTTGCGGACCATTGTATGTACCACCACCTCCCCCACTACGTAAATACGACGCTATATCAGGTACTCCAGATGCGTTGTACGTTATACCATTACCCGAACCAATGGCCGCACCTAACAAAGGTACTGTTCCACCCGGCGAACCTTGTGCAGCAGGAGTACCTGAGGTAAATAGGTTTGGTGGAAGTCCAGACACGTTTCCAGGACCAGTTACACCCTGTGCTGGATTGATACCAAGTGCCATGTTCTGCAAAATGGTTAGTGGATTCTGGCCGCTACCACTAGCTAGATACTTGGCAAACAAATCCATAGCACTATTACCAGCATACTGCTGACCTAGATTCAACGGCGCACTTAGTGCACCAGTGTAACCTGGTAACTGTAACTGTTGTTGTAACAACTGACCCAACCAACCTGGTTGTGCACTACCAAGACCCCAATCTAAATAACGCGAAACGGTGTCGGCACCGGCTTTTCTGGCATCTGGCCACCACGGGACTTGAGTACTAACTGGTGATGTTGTATTGGTAATAGTAATCGCACCAGTATTACCACCAGCGCTATTAGCAGCACCACCAGCACTAGTAGCAACACCACCCTGTCCTATACCACCTTGTGCTGTACCACCAGCACCACCCTGTCCTATACCACCTTGTGCTGTACCACCAGCACCACCCTGTCCTATACCACCTTGTGCTGTACCACCAGCACCACCGTAACCGGCAGCAGTACCACCGCCACCGCCAGTACCACCTCCACCACCGGTACCTCCGCCAATACCACCAAAATCTTCTGGATTCGGTAGTCTGACATAACTAGGGACGTTACTTAGATCGCCCATTGTTCCGCCTCACTCGCAAGTAGCGAGAGCATGAGTTGGTCATACCATACGCCATTGTATCGAGCAGAACTTCGTAGCACTCCCTCCTCAACAAATCCTATACGTTTGGCATTACGAATAGTACCGCCAAACTTGAGTGCTATACGAACTTGAATCCTATGCAACTTGAAAAGGTAGAAAAACTTTTTCAGTGCTGCTTGTGCAACCGATCGTCTAATGCCAACATGACTATCCCATACTAAAGCGTGCCACTCTGCTTCGTACGGTCTACCATCTGGCATGGACTGAAAGTTTGTCAGACACATCAATCCAACACTACTGTCATCGCGTTCGTCAATGACATCGAACCACAACGCCTTACCAGATAGTACTATATACGCCACACGATCTGGAGTCATAGGCGCAGCGTCGGAGTAGATTCTGAGTTTAGCTACTCGCGTGGAGAACTCGTCTATCTTGTCGACAGACCACTGGTAAGGACGAACACTATAGGTGTGTCCATCACTACCAACTGCGCTGACTATTTCGCTAGTTAGTTCCACGTCCGCGGTCATTGACCAGTAGCTCCATTCGTTGTACTGCAAATGTTCGTGCAGAAACAGCAGTTGGCATACCGAAACGTATTCTGATGAACTTACCAGTCAAGTTCAGTGTACCATCAAACAACTGAAATCCCTTGTTACTGTTCGGTGTAAACGTTGTAGTAGTAGACCAAGTGACACCGCTGTCCATACTGAAGGCCACGTTGACAGGACTTGGTGTGATTCCTGTGTAGTTATAGCCAATGAGACGGAATCGGTCTATAGTAACTTCTTCTCCACTCACACGCATATCAACAGTTTCAGAAACTGCTGTACTGGCAATAGTGGAATACTTAGTACCAACAATCTTGAAGTTACTACAGGCAATCCACAGATTCTTTAGTGTACTTACGAATGGTATGTCTGTAACTAGAATAACACCAGCTTCCGTCAGTAGTTCCACTCCACCTTCAGTCAATATATCTTGTGATATGTTCGCAGGTGAAAATACTGCTCCGATAGTATCAACTGTATCGGTACCACCGATTGCAGTCAGCGAACTAGTGTCGACCTTGTTCCAGAGAATACGTTTACGCTCTAGAAACTCGTTTAGATTGAGTCTAAACAAAGTCATAGTATGTGATTGTACCATCAACCACAAGTCGGCATTAGCCTCGTCTATTGCTAGTGTTACTGAGCTTGCGCCAGTCTGTTGAATGCTATACCTAATCGGGTAACTAAGATCTTGTAGCTGTCCATTGTCATAATACATGACCGAATAGCCGTTAGTAACAAAGAACAGACCGCGACACAAACTAGTCCTAGCAACAGCTTGCTTACCAGCGATTCCTAGTCCAGGAATGATTGTTGCAAATCTAAATGGTGCCGCACTTTGACCTGTTACAGACATAAGTACAATGGTATTACGTCTGAAGATTAGTGCGCCCTGTTCGACCAGTGAACCTACAATCATTGGGTTCTGATCGTTAAAAAACCCTTCGGGCAATACTATAGCAGAACCTGAAGATGTGCCAGTCCAAAGATCGTAGTTTCCATTGTCTGTCCATTGTGCCTTACTAGCATCGTTTGCGGCGGCAAGAGCAACTAGTCTATTACCCAACTGCATAATAGCTGATGCAGTTGGTGGCGTACCAGCGGCAGTTGCGTAGTTTGCACCGTATACCTTACTCTGAATAGAAAGTGATCCATTGGTATTGACGGCTAGATACGACACCAAACCGTACTGTACAAATGAACCGTCCCCAGTAACTGCCGTAGTCCCTGGAGTTATTACACCCCTTAGCTGAAACTGTGTACCATCCCAATCGTAAACATTTAGTTCACCGGCGTTATTAGTGAGTGACAATACAATCGGCTTTGGGACATATTCTGATGGTACTGTAGAGTTGTCGAAGTCAGATATATTTCTAATGGTGTTAGTTAACGCAGTTGGATTGATTAGTTCGTAACCAGCGCATTGTTCCAATCCCTGACTAGTCAATTGTAGATCGTTCAACGTACGCATAAATAATGGCCCACCAGTAAAGAGGGTGGTTGCCATTTCGTCAAACATAGCCTGCTGAAAGTCAAGCGATATCAAACCTGGCTTGATTTCCAGTCCTTGACCTAGTACCGTACCATATCGACTAGGTAGGTTTGGGTCTGGACCTATCATTACGGAACTATTACCTCAAAATGTGGCCAATCACGAAACGCACCCTCATCCCTAAGATCGTCGTTCTGATTCCAGTCACCACCCCAGCGTACTTTGATTCCAGTTCTTCTAGCTGACGCCATGATTACACCAGCCATATAACAGAAACGTCTAATGGAATCCTCTTTGTCACTCCAGTCAACTGGATATGGTGCACAGTCGGCAGCCAATGACGGATTGGTATTATGATTACCTCGCGGCCAAGGTAACTTACTTAGCCCCTTAGCAAACGCTGCATTTTGTGCCATCTCACCACGATGTCCCTCGACTATCGAGAAATCGAAGTACTGCACAGCATCGACCAACACTGTCTGTAGGTCATGATGCAGAGTAGCTAGTTGTGCTTGCGAAGCTGAACCGAAGTTAGGCATTGCAGTCTTTATTCCCGCATGGAAGTTGTGACAGTATTCTACTATGCTCACTCAGAGTCTTTACCATTCCGTCTTGAAAATCAGCTTCGTCTATAATATGTTTAGAAAGCTGTCTACCTATTTCAGTGGTATTTCGTTTCAATCCGTTAGGTTCTGGATCTCGTTCGTCGCCATAAATAGCTACTTCCAGTCGCTCAGAACGCGAGTTGAGAACATCTAACTTTCCCAAACTCCTATGAAGCAAGACTCCAATCCAAGTGCTAACACCGGTAGCCACAGATACTACCACTCCAATAAACAATGGCTCGTTACTAGACACTTGCAACGTAGTCTCCTTCAATGTGTTAGTTTGATACGTCGACAGCAGTTCGACCAATCTCGTGACACTTACTACCATCACACGACAACCAAATTGTACGTCGATAACCATTAGCTGGTTGCACCCAAGCTGCCCCAATCTTTGTGTTACTACCAAAACTTAGCGCACCAAGTACACCAAAGGTATTGATAATGGTTAGTACAATAATCTGACCATCCACCATTGGCGTAGGATCACTGATAGTAATAGCAACACCATCAGTTGGAGTTAGTCTGAACTCTGCACCTAAGTCGGCGTCAATAACTACAGGATTCGCGTATGTAAGAGTTTTAGGGGCTTGTGCCAGTGTTTCAAACGCTTCGGTTATAGACATCTGAGCATTACGTCTAAGTGCGTCTGATAGTTCTGGTAACGCAGCCAACACACTAGAATACTGTGCTAACTTTGCATACATTTGAGGCAACATCATTGACTTACATTCTCCCCTTCGTCCTGCGACTCGCTGATACCACCGATCGGGAACTCTTCAAGCTGGTTCTCGGTAGTGCGTGACTTCAAAATGGCAAGATAGTCGTTACGTACATTCTGATACCGATCAAACTCACCGTAGTAACGAAATCCACGATAGATCGCACCAGTCAGTAGTACATCATCCCACTCGTCAGGGAACGGACTTACATCTGCGGAACCCGATAGCAGCGTAATCTTCTTCCAGTAGTGAAGTAGAAGTGTCTCTACTGTTGAATCTGGTACTGGCCGTAGTACCAGCACACCGTCTGGTTTAGTTGCAGTTGGATAGATATGATAGTATCTCGGCTGACTACGACTCGAAGTTTGTATAAAACCACGCTTTAGTAGGAACTGATTCCTACTTTCTGGAATCAACTTACCAACTCGAGTCTCAGGTGCTGTAACCAGTATACCATCCTCGTGTACAAATCGAAAGTCGGTTGGCAGATTGATAGTCTCAACGCCAGCCACAGTGACTAATGTGTTATCAGTGGCAATGAGTTGGCGAAACTTCAAACCATAACCAAACTCCTGCATGGCAAAGTTACACCAACGTTTTGACAAACTAGCATCTGCACCGCCGTTGAGTAGTGCAGAACGCCCAAGTGGTCCGGCTATTTCGATTTGGAAGTCAGCCAACGTCATCGTACCCATGACTACTCCAGCGAGACGGTAACTAATCCACCTTTAGGATTTTCAACTATTTGCGCGTACGCGTGCGTACTGGATGGTAGTGGAGCAACTGCTAACTTACCACTATTGTTAGCTATAGCCAGTACTCGCTGACTCCCACCCGGAAAAGACTCATAGACTCGGACATGGCCGCCGTTCCCCAGACCCTCTACGACAGCACTAGAAAACATCTGTCGTAGAGGAACCATAGGACCAACAACCTTCCGCTCTGAGAGTAGCAGAAGGATGTTAGGCATTACAAGCTCGCTTTATTGATCTGTTTGTCCAATGCGTCACGCGCACCGGCAATACCAATAATAATACCGACGGACTGCACCCACGCATTAGGATCTTTAGGAGCCGCCAGAACCGATGGAATCTGACTGATGATTGCGCCCCAAACAGTCTTACTACGAAATAGCTTGAAAAAGTTCATGATCTAGCTCCCGTTGTAATAAGATTTCGGTAGGGGGTCGGCAGGCTACCAACCCCCCACTTTAGTTAGTTAGTTCGCTGCATCAAAAGCGGTCGCTGCTTCACCACCCGTCGGTGGTGCGTACCAGATCACAAGCAGTAGACCGCCAGTTGACGCAGTACCACTGGTATTGTTGACGGTGTTCGCAGCGGTAATCGTAAACTCACTTGTCAGGTTTAGAGGAGTAAGAGTGTCGATTGCACCGCTATTGTACACAGCACTAAAACCACCGACATAGTACAACTTGTCAGTTAGTGCTACACCGGTAACAGTTACATTACCAGCCGCTGCTCCAGCGACAATACGAAAATGTAGTCGTGGAATAGCAGAAATGCTAGGAACGGTTCCCATGTTCGCCTCCCCTTACGGAGAGCCGTCGATACCGCGCCAGTCAAAAGCCGCAGTACCGAAACGGAAAAAGTTCATCATCTGGGCAACCTGTGCTTTCTTGTCGAAGTCCTTATCCATGTAGGGCTTCGTGCGCCAGAAGAAGTCTAGCTTGTGCTTACCCTTTGGAGTCAACGTCACCCACGCCGTCGCGCTGGTCATGAACTCAGACGGATACGCCGTGAGTCCAATCTTACCCTTAGCGAGAACGTTGGTGGTATTGTCTGCCGTAAAGGGCTTCTGCGTTGAGTTGAGAATCTCGTCTGCCAGCCAACTTAGTTGAATTGGAACAATTAACCATGAAGGCTGTTGGCGAATCTTCAAGCTACGCTCGTTCACCATCAGCATATGACGTTCGAGTGAAGCCTGTAGCGCAGAGAACGACAAAGCCGTCGTGCTACCCGGCCTGTTGGCGTAAGTACCGCCACCTTTCAACGTATGTACTGTGTTCACGATTGACAGACCATCGTAAGATAGTGTACCAGTCGTGTTAGTGAATGCGTTGTTGATGAGCGCCCACGCCTGCCTTTCCTCAGTATCACGCCCAGACTGCGCGAGGAAGCGTGAAGCAGGAACGCCGACCACCCCATAGAGGTCATCGTCGTACAACTCACGCGAAATCTCGTAGCCCAGACCGTAGCTGTTGACTCGCATCACCACAGTACCAACCTGCAATGGTGTGTCGATCGCTACGTTGCTGCTTTCCGGCTTGGCCGGAGTAGTACCCAGCCCCGTTGTCACGAGGATGGTTTCGTATGCTCGCCCCGTTGTCATGATGTTGAAGATGTCGGTGTAGCGAGCAGGCAATGACTCGTACTCATCGGCGTACGCGCCGAAAAGTCCCGGAGCGATTGCCTTGTCAAAAGCGCCACGTACTGCCATTGTGTGACTCTCCTAGACTAGGAAATGATTTCCGGGTCTTATGGGGCAATCTGACGGTTCGCCGCCAGCACCGAGCAAATCATACGACCACGAGTGATATCTACACCGTGGCAAAATACACGAACGTTCGTCGTATCACTAATGTCGACACGCCAAATACCGTTCGATTCCTTTACGATGCCATAGTCTTCACCTACGTAGGTGTCAACTAGTGCAGCGTTTGCCGAAATATCAACCAACTGACCTTCCCACAATGGCGCGACCTGAACGATCAGCGCTCCTTCTGGGTCAAGGGCAGCAGGTTCCAGCGCGATACCCCAAATGGCCGCCGGGTCCGATCCGCACTCTTCCATCGTACCAGCCGTAGACAGAACAAACGCTCCTTCCTTAAACGTTTCTCCTGACTTCATTGGGTACTGATGATTGGACCGAGGAATGCCAAATGGAGGACTGATCGCTGGATACTGTGTTACAGCCACGTTAGCCTCCTGTGATTTGTGCTTCGTTGATTCCTACTTGTTCCAACGTCGTCTTTACTGGTTGTACCACCGGCTTAGCGTAATCGACATCGCCACTACTCAATCGAACCTTGTTTGCACGTAGGCTCTCCTCATACGTAGTGACTGGCAAGTCCCGATCAGCCTTTGCCGCTCTTTCGTCCTGTTCCCTAACTGCGTCTGCAATCTCAACATCGACGGCCATTAGAACAAGGTCGCCGCGTCGTACAACACCATGCGGAGTCGATGAAGCTGTTGCCGCGATATCATTCGCGTCAACTAGTTCATACCCCATCGCCTCTCGTGCAACTACCATTGTATTGTCGCCATTCAACGGCCAGTACTCCCAATGGCACCTCTTACCGGGAAACTTGGCTTCATACGCTTTCGATGGTCCATCCAGCATCGAGTTGAGTAGACCACGATCACGAACTGCACCAAAGAATGGACTCAGTTTCCTACCTGAAGGTGTTACTTCCACTTTGGGCGACTGCGGGATTGCCATTACTTGCTACCTCCAAGCGGAACGTTAACCTCGAATGGTTCACTGTCAGCGAATCGGGCGTACTTCTTTTCAGCTTCCGCCGCAGACAGATTAGGATAGAACTTCTTTGCCATACTCTTCTCGTCCGGTGATAAACCACGCTTACCATCACTAGTCCTAGCACTTGGCGTAGGTTCTGCTGTAGTAACCTTACTCGCCTTCTCACGAGTGTCTCGTTCTGCCTTCGCCTGTCGAGCACCCTTGACTACAAAGTAGCCAGACTCCAGTTCCTGTGGACTAATAGTACCACGATCACGACCACTGAAAATCTTGTCGATATCTGGTCGCAGGTCACCAAAGTCAGGATACAACTCGACCAACTTCTGTTCCACACCAACCATAGCGCGAGTGTTGATATCACTCATTACAGGTGCAACATTGGCTCGCACCACCTCCCCAATAGCAGCCGCAGGATTGTAGTCAGGATCGCTTGGGTCCATCAACTTCTTGATACGATCATTGTCAACCGCCGGTTTTGCTGGTTCGACAACTTTGACAGGTTCCGCAGCGCCACGAGACGCTACTGAATACAACGTATTGAACAGATCGTTCACCTGTCCCTCGTCCAATCCCTGCAAAACTGGATGCAACTTGGTCTTATCCAACCCCGGTGGTGGTGTTACAACTGTTGTCGCCGTTCCTTCGGTCCCCTCGGTTCCTGTGACAGCAGTAGGCTCTGCAGTGCTGCCATCTGACCCGATACTTGCTGTTGTGTCCATTCTGCGTCTCCTACCTCACACTGACTAATGAGGTTGTCAATAAGGTTAACTGCTTGTAAGTAGCCTCGAATGAAGCCCTTACGGTGGTGGAACTCATCTGGACTTGTTGCTTCGTACATCCATTCTGCTGTTTCGTCTAGGACCTTGTCGTAATGACGCCTCCATAGCATCCATCCGTTGGAGCATTTCAGAGTTCGGAGCCATGTCGCTTGTTCCTCCGTCACCGTTACTTCCAGTGTTGATTCCTGTTCCATCAGGCGGTAACGCAGGGGGACGGGGGCCTTGGTTTGGGTCTCCCACGAGTCCAATAGACTCTGGCGAAGGGAGGATACGTTCGAGGACGTTGAGTACACCCATAGCCTCGTCAACATTCGAAGAAGTAGCGTACTGCATAACCTTCTTGAATACTGGACGTATAGCCTGAACGAGTTCATATGCTACAACCCCCGCAAGTTCTGGTTTGAACATTTGTGCAAGGTTCATTGCTTGCTGACCTTGCTGAATAATAAGGTTCATAACGGCGATAGAACTCTGGAACTCAACTTCTCTATTCACTGTCGACCTAGTTGCCATCACCTGAATGGCCAACCTGTCCATCACATAGTCGTAATCCTGTGACAAGAACTGTTCCAATCGCTGACCACGCTTTGGACCTAACCAAATCTCGGCCAGTCCATCTGTCCCACGAGCAATGAACAGTGCTGTAACTAACTTATATGACGCAGAAATGCTACGTCTGAATCCCAACATTGCTTTATCGAAACGACGATTCAGTTCTTCCAGTAGTGCCAGTTGAGCAGTGGCCGTTGTACGACTAACGGGCTGCGCTGTACCTGCCGCAGTTTCACCGACACCCGTAAGTTCCTGTGCATAACCCCTAGCGATACTCTCACTTGTGACAGTATTTGGGTATATTTCCCCGAGTTGGAGTGTACCCACATCCTTGTCAACATCAGAGACACGTACGATCTTACCGCTCCAGAGCCTGTCTCCAGGAGCCAAACCTTTGATGAGTTTGGAAACGAGTATGATTTTGAGATTCGCGATTGTGGCGTTATCAATGCGTTGATTGTGCGTAGTACTGATTTCATCCTGTAACCCCTCTAGCATTTCTGCCAGTCCTTCACCGTACATCCTGTGAGGAATACGGGAGAACTGAGTAACCTGATAAGGTCGAAGGCACTTAGGAAAGGTATTGAACCTCTTTCGTAGGAAAGTCCGACTCTCCCAATGAAAGTAACCAAAAACATCTTCGTCTACACCATCCCCATCGACGTCCCAACGAACGAAGACCTCGAATAAACGGTATTCATCACGATCGAACGGTATTGCGCGTTCAACCTTTTCATCAGCTTGTGTAATCTGCCCAACGTCACCCTGTTGTTGGGGCATTTGCCAAATACGGTCAATCTGTTTGGGATCAAGAGTACCATCTACGGCCCTGTCCTTGATTTGTGACCATGTCCAGCGCACTTCCTTGCCACACCAAGGTGCTTTGTTGGAATCTTGATGAACAATACGCATCCAGAAGTCTTCAATCGGCACACAATAGATAATCGGCCCATTGAAAGTTGTCACAAGCTCCTGAACATACTTCTTTGTGACCG
>Ga0315281_10005787_pt1 | contig 17641 bp, 20 predicted proteins | sample YL17G07_0_MG_FD_204540 | JGI IMG/M metagenome (GOLD analysis project Ga0315281, IMG submission 204540) | Sediment microbial communities from Yellowstone Lake, YNP, Wyoming, USA - YL17G07_0 | ecosystem: Environmental > Aquatic > Freshwater > Lake > Sediment | place: USA: Wyoming | collected...
TTTGAAAACTCTTAAATCGGAGCCGAATCAATACCCCCCACCCCCTATCGCGGGGGCGCGCCTAATGTGCAGATTCGCGCGCAATTTGACGTCGAACTCCACACGGGAATCGCCGCCCACCGTCGCGAATTTGCGATAATCCTCCGGTTTTCCCTTCATCCAAGGATGCCAGACAAAAAAGTTGTATCTCCCGGGTTCTAGATTCTCCAACCGCGTCTTGCCGTCCTTGCCGGTTTTGGCGTAGTAAGGCGTGTCAGACACATAAATGTAGGCGACCATCCAGTCGTGAATGTTGCAACCGAGCGCAACGACACCCGGCTTGTCGAAAACCACAGGCTTTGCCTGCTTGCCTGAATATAGCGGTAGCTCGAACATCTTTGCCTGCGAAAATGAATAGACGTGGTGCCTAATGTCGTCGTCGTTGGGAAAGAAAATCGGGGTGCCGACCGGGACGATGGTGACACTTGGCGTGAACTCCTTGTCAATTTGATCCACTATCACCGTCTTGGGGGACCAGCCTGGAACATTTCCATCGGCGGGATACGCGTACACTACGGCGTTAAACGCCGGCGCTCCGTTTGCGTCCCGAACTAGAACCTCAATATTCTGGGAATAAGCCGGGCGTAATTGCAGGAGAGCAAATATTACGTTGAACGCAACTAACGCGGACAATTTCGCGCATGAGCGAAATCCATTTTGTATTTCCATACCCTGCTCCTTTAACTACATCGAATAGGCGACGATAAGGTTAAATATGTTCCCTTGATAATTAATCCCGCCGCCGGTTCCGGTGGTGTAATACGTGTAATCAAGATTCAACGACATCTTACGAAGCAGTTCGCGGCTCACGCCGACGGATATAGAGTCGGTCACCGCCGAAAGCCTGTATGCGTACAACCCGCCGAATGTTTTATCGGGCGCGTAGGCGGAGGACGCGCTTAAAACGCTCGGTGTGTATGCGTCAACGGACGTCACGTCCCCGGATCTGTGGCGATATGAAAACGCCAACATATCCATTTCCGTGACTATTACGTCGGCGCTTAGAATCCCCGTATTACCAGCGACGCCATATATGTCGTCATTATAGCAGTAACTCCCGATGCAGAAACTTCCCTTGCTGTTTAATTGCTCCCTTTTGTCATATTCGTACCCTATGCCAAGCCTTATGGTTTCGCCGAACCACCTGCTCGCGCTTAAACCTGCCCTGTAGGAATTGGAATCTCTGCCGGAATCAACATAAGAGTCGCGTGAACCGGACAGGCTAAGCACCGCACGAATTGCCTCCGGCCCCAGCCCGAATTTTTGGGAGACCCTGTAGGAAAGACCTGTTGAAAACAGGTTTAATCCGCCGTAAGTTGCGTTGGTCCCGCCTTTTAAATTTGCGCTGATTCCAATCCCCGTATACTCGCCGACGACGTAAAACGCGCCGGCCGATAGTTCCGCCAGAGTGGCGCTGTCGCCTTTTTTGCCGGCCGAGGAGGATGAGTTTGTCACGTTGTCCGAATACCTCCCTCCCACGTCGGCGTCGAGCGTCCAATACGCCCGGGCATCGGTCGCGCTGTTACTGAAAACCACTAATAGCGCGAGAAATACCGTCGCGAATCTCGTCGATTGAAAATGCAATGAAATCTGATGACGCTCTTTATACATACAACACTCCAAAAAATCCCGGAAATCTCATTTCAAATGAGAGCCGTCGCAAAACGGCCTGTTTGCGGTCTTGAAACATTGGCACAATCGGTAGGTCTTTGCGGGATCAAGAGTAATCTCCTCCGGCCCCGCTCCGCCGTAAGTGTGGTGGGAACCGTCGCAAATTGGCCAAAATTCCGAGCTCATGCAAGTGCAGGCCCATATCGAGTCCTTTCCCGTAATCTCCATCGGTTCCGTTAAGTTGTCCATAAATCACCCGCCTATGTCAGTTTTGAGTGCGAGCCATCGCACCACGGGGGTGTGCCGGTGTGCTTGCAACCGCACCAATGGTTTTCTCCGTCCTCCTCGATTTGAACAAGAAGGGCCACGCTTTTGGCGCCTTCGTACTCTGTTCCCTTGTGCGCGTTGTCGCAAAAAGGCTGGTTTTTTGAAAGACCGCATCCACACCAGGCGTATGTGCCGGCCTCGGAATGAATTACATACGGTCCTTTTTGGGCGACCTTTGGTTCGGGGGTTAAATCTTTTATTTTCAACATAAATATCCCTTTAAAGTTTTTCGTTATACGCGGCCGTCAAAAGAAACCAGCCCGCCGCTTTCCAATGAAAGGCGGGCTGGCATAGGTCGTGAACAACAGTCAGTTCCTTCCGGTTATCCTTGATAATTCGGCGTCGAGTTCCTTGGTGCCGGCCTTGCCGATGTACACGTGGGTGACAACGCCTGTTTTGTCAATCACGAAAACCCATGGCGCCCCGATGACGCCGTACTGGCGGGCTAATTCCGCGGCCTCCGCGCTAGGGCGTCCAAAATCTTCGCCACGGTAGTCGATTGTAAACGCAGCGGCGTCCCTTGCAAACTTGGGGGCGATTTGGTTGATGCTCATCCAAGTTTTCTCGGAGGCGATATCGTTGTTGGGGCTACCGAACATAAGCACTATGGCTTTGCCGTCCGCATGTGCCTTCTGAAGGGCCGGCGTTGTCAACGGCGCGTTGTCGCCGACGCTCACTGTAAGCATCGAGTCGTCAGGCACCTCGTACATTGTCGCGTATGAGATTATCGGTGCGAACACCAATGCAAGGAAAAGAGATAATATTATTCGTGTTTTCATGAGAGTATTCCTCCAAAATCCAATTCAATTCGTTTAGCAAGTTGTCAAATAAAACAATTATCTCGGCCCGCTTAACCGAATCGGCAATTGCCGATAGGGTATCGTTCCGTATTTTTCCGCACTGTCAGCCCCACGAAGGCTCTCCTTCCCCACCATGCGGCATGATTTCAGGATAATGACGGGCAAGGAACTCCCCGCAAGGTTTATCCACTTTCACTATGTGCTCCTGAAGAAGTTCTGTAAACACCCCAATTAATTCAGCGCTTAAAATTCTGCTGTCGGAGTCTCCGGCAAGATATTTAACGTATAGGTTTTTTGCCTCGTTAAGATACCGTTTGTGATCCTCGGCGTGCTCGTCCATCATTGGATATCCGCTTTTTATCAGCATCGCCTCCTCGGCCACCATATGACGAAGGGTGAAGTTCAGCAGAGAAAAAACAGTTTTAGTAAACTTATTTCTGTCCGCCTTGCCCATCATCAAATCGCCCAATTCGTTTATGTAGGCAAATATTCGTTTGTCGTCTTCGTCCATTGCCGGCACGCCAGTGCTAAAGGACTCGTCCCACTCCAGTTTAGGCATTGCAATATCCATGGCATTTTCTCCCGTCTGAATAAAAGTTTTTTAACTTTATAATTATCGATAAGTTTTCCTGTCCCTTTGAACATTAATGGTGCATATTCCGAGCCAAACGCCGCTTCCCAAAGCTACATTCCCATCTTCTTGAAGGCTATAGGGTTGTTGATTGTCGCTTCCCGGTTCCTTGGCGGTTCCCTGTCCCTTATCCTCACTATTGATAACGCCAAGGTTACGTTTGCTCAAAAATGAGAATGACATGCTAGCGTTCATTACTGCCAGCATTCTTCCAACGAGTTTTTTACCTGGATTCCAAATTCCTCGAACCGAAATCTTTTGAACACCAGGTACATATAGTCCGGCGGCTTTACAATTGCTATCTTTGCCGCGCTACCTAAAACGCCCACAATACTTCCAATGGCCGCGGAGGAAAGCCTGAAATCCCAGCATAAATCAAACACCACCCTGGTGCCCGGCGGACACCCGAGTACATTTTCCCATACAATCTTGTTGAAGTTTGCCACATCATTAGGGTGCAGGAGATCTTTCCTCACCTTAAATATGACCGTGTTTTCGCTACGGCTGACGGATGTGGTTTCCGTTGTCTCGCCTTTGAAACTGTCGAGCATCTCCTCGTGCCGTTCTAGATTCTCGCCGTTCTGTAGCAGGACGATGTCGTCATGTAATGCATATAATGCTTTCGCCACCAACTCCCGATTCCCTACATCAAGCGGCGTTTCCCCTTTTCTAATTCCGTCAAGGAAGGTTTCAAAATCGTGGCAGAATTCGCACAGATTGCCAAGGCGCGGCTCGTCCAGCGATATAAAAGAAGCCCCGCCTTTCAGGCTGTGGACGCCACGGAACAGTTCGCCGACAATATTTTGCGAAGCCGGGTTGTCCGTTACTTCAAAGGCCAGCGCCACGAACTTTTCTCCCCAGTCGCCGGCATCAGAAAGAAAACTTTCCAAAATCACTTGTGTCTGGTTCATCTAATCCTCCGATTTATGCAATGCCTTAACCAATGTTTTTAATGTCGCCGATGAAATATCGTATCGTTGCAAGGAAACTGTCGCACTCGGGGAATTTAATCAACAACTCGGAGGCTCCGGCGGCAAGCGCGGTCTCCCTTTTCTCATGGATATTGCTGGTCATCATCACGACCGGAATCTTGCTCCATTGTACGTTTTTCTTTAATTCGGAGAGCAGGCCGTAACCGTCCATTTTTGGCATTTGAACGTCGCTGACTATCAGAAGGGGAGAATTGTCGGCCACCAACTTAATCGCCTCCAATCCGTCGCCGGCCTCGATTGTTTTAAAATTTAGGAGCGACAACCAGTACCCTATTATCGCTCTCGCAGTCCAATCGTCGTCAACGATTAGAATTACAGAATCAGCTTGATTTTCCGACAACATGATTTGTCTCCCTTATATTTTTGGCACGCTCGGCTTTTGTTGGAATTGCATTTTGCTACTTGCGTCCGCATTAACTACCCGAACGCAGACATATAGGTGCATATCTGGCGCCAAAGCGGAAATTCATGCCGTTTGATTGATAGCCCTTTGATTTTACGGTGTTGGTGGCAAACAGATTCAACAATGCATTCACACTACCGGAGCAATATTTTTCCTGTTGTTGAGAAACTGCATTGTGAATTTATATGATTTGAGAATAATGTGCGGATTAAATATCGGAGCGGGAATCTTAATTTATGCCATGCTCCTCCATTTTACGGTAAAGGGAGGAGAGCCCTATTCCCATCAATTCCGCGGCCTTTTTCCTATCATTTCCGGTTTTTAGGAGCATTTTTGAGATGAATGCTTTTTCGTAATCAGTGACGCCTTCCTTCAACGTTTTGTCCGACGACTCGACCTCGTTCTTTCCGCCAAATAATTCCATGGGAATATCCCGTTCCCCCACCATGTCCGACTCACACAAAATCATGCCGCGCTCGATGACGTTTCTAAGCTCCCTCACGTTGCCGGGCCACTCATACTTTTTAAACCGCTCTATGACCTCCGGGCTGACGCTCTTGATGCTCTTCCCAAATCTTTTGTTGTATTGAATTACGTAATACTCGCATAACGAGGCGATGTCATCAATGCGTTCACGAAGCGGCGGAACGTGAATCTCGAACACTTTTAATCTGTAGTAAAGATCCTTTCTGAACCTGTTTTGGTCCACATCCTCGGCCAGGTTGGAGTTTGTGGCGGCTATGACACGAATGTCCACGGCCTCAAACTTTGAGCCGCCCACCTTCATAATCTCCCGCGATTCGATTGCCCTCAACAGTTTGCCTTGAAGCCCCAAAGGCATGCTCCCCACCTCGTCCAGAAACAATGTGCCGCCGTTGGCGAGGCTGAACATCCCCTCGCGGTTTTGCAACGCCCCGGTAAAGGCTCCTTTCTGATGTCCGAACATCTCCCCCTCGAACATCTCCGAAGGAATTGCGGCGCAATTGACCGGCAAAAACATTTTGTTTCGCCTGGGGCTTTTCATGTGAATGAAGCGCGCCATCATGTCCTTCCCGGTGCCATTTTCCCCGGTTATGAGGATGTTGCTTTCAGAGGGGGCGGATTTCTCAAGTATCGAGAATATCTTCTTCATCCCCTCGCTGTTGCAGACCAATGATTTGAGCACGTCCTCTTTTTCGACCGCGCTCGGAGACTCCCCTGAATTAAAACTTTGGCTAAACAGCCGGCTTATGAGGCCGGTTATCTCCTCAAGAGGAAAAGGTTTGACGATATATTCCAGCGCCCCCAACTGGATGGCTTTCACCGCGTCTTTTATGGTGCCGAAGGCCGTCATTGTTAATAACCATCGTGGACGGGGAAATTAGTTTAATCTCCCGCAAAACATCCAAGCCGTTGATGTCGGGCATGTTTATATCGCTGACAACCAAGTCAAATCGGCCTCCGCGAACCTGCCCCAATCCCTCGGTGCCATTTTTCGCCACATACACGTCATACCCCTCTTTGCCAAGGGCCTTGGACAAAATGGTCAGCATCATCACGTCGTCGTCAACTATCAATATCTTATGCGCCATACTTAGCCTCGTAAAAAATCCGCGATGGAATTAATTCCGCAGTTCTTATCAAACCTCTGCCAGCTTATTATAGCCCGTTTTATTCACGGCCTCCCTTTGAATAATCAGGGTTGTTTTTCCGAATTTTATAAATTACCGGTTTGCCGTGCAGTCCGTTTGGGTTGTATGGAATTACCTCGAACCTAGGATTCACGGCCTTGGTCTTGCGCCCTCGCTTGATCTCTTGTCTCATTATTCCCTCCTGTTATTTATTTGTGTGTGGCGTCGACTTGGTCTTTTCCACGTTTCCCATACGCTGTCCTACGGCTTTAGACCAGAATTCAGAATGCCCTCTAACTCTTCCGCGGCCTTCTCGAACTCGAACCTGTTTGAATAATGGGACACTTTTTCCATGCCCGATTCAAACTCCGTCCCCCGCACCATATCCGTCACCGATTTGAGAAGCGGCTCGGATTTCATGCTGTGTTTGCGCAAAAGGTCGTACAACTCCTCGCAAAGCCCTTTAAAGGCCGACGAATCGAATGCCACGGCGCCATCGGCCGCTTTTTCATTCGAGGACACACTATTCAGCAAAGAGACGGATTGCAATACGAGCATTAGCTCCTTCTTAAAGCCCTCCGCATTTTTCGCCACGGCCGACAAATCCCGATTAATGGCCGCCCCTTCAAGTGCGTTCGCCGCGCGTTGTAACTCCGTGGCGGCAATATTGCCGGCGATTCCCTTTATAAGGTGGGCGATATGGGCGATGGCTCCGACGTCCTGCTTTCCCAAAGCCAGATAAACCTTTTCAGCCGCCCCGGCCTGGTCGGTTAAAAACGTCCGCAAAAGCCTAAGAGCCAGAACCTGGTCGCCCCCCACCCTTCTAATAAAATGCACTAGATCTAATCCGGGCAAGGAGTCCGGCAAAAGGTTCGCCTCCTCCCCCCCGCTGACCGCTTTCTCGATGTCCGGAATCTGAGCGGGCGCGTCCTTATTGTCCGCCATTCCCACTGGCACGTATTTCTGGGCGATCCACTTGACGAGAATATTGGCCAACGTCTCCACCTGAATCGGTTTGCCAATGTGGTCGTTCATCCCCGCGTCAAGACATATTCTTTTATCCTCGACCATCGCGTGGGCGGTAAGGGCAATTATCGGCAGATCATGAAAACGCGGGTTCCGCCGTATTATGCGCGTGGCCTCGTAACCGTCCATATCCGGCATCTGTATGTCCATAAACACGGCGTCAAACGGCATGGTGGAGCTTTCCAGAATATCTATGCTCTCCCTGCCGCTCTTGGCGACGACCACGACCATCCCCACGCCGACCAACAATGTCTGCGCCACCTCCCGGTTAATCGCGTTGTCGTCAACCAAAAGCACATTTGAGCCGCGAACCGCCGTCAACAAATCCGTCTTGTCCCGCGTTATCGCCCGCCTGTCCGAGGCGAATCCCTCGATGTTGAACGCATCAAAAATCACGTTTAAAAGGGTGGATGATTGGATAGGTTTATGTAAAAAGTGTTTGATGCCGGCTTCCATTGCCAACTCCGCCGTTGCCTCGTCCCCGAAAGCGGACGCCATAAGAATGACAGGAATGTTGGTGATTTTCTTGTCCTTAATGATGAGCTTGGCCCCCTTTATACCGTCCATATCCGGCATTTTCCAGTCCATAAGAACCATGCGGTAGGTGGTTTCCTGCGAAAGGGTCGAGCGCTCAAGCTCTTCCACGGCGGCTTTCACGGAGTCAAGCGCGGTAACTTGGAAGGAAAAGGATTCCAACATCCCCCTCATTATCCCAAGAGCAATAATGTTGTCGTCCACCACCAGCACTCGCATTCCGTGCAATTCCTCCGGCACAAGGGGGCAAGCTGGATACGCCCCCTCCTGAAAACCAAAGGGGATCTCTATCGAAAAAACAGACCCCTTGCCCGGCTCGCTTTTAGCCTGAATCGTCCCTTTCATAAGCTCCACCAGCTTTTTACAGAGAACCAGCCCCAGGCCCGTTCCGCCGTACCGCCTTGTCGTAGAGGCGTCCGCCTGCGTAAAAGGCAGGAACAGTTTCTTCATCTGTTCCTCGGTGATGCCTATTCCGGAGTCGGTCACGGAAAAGCGCATCATTGCACCCCTCCCCAAGTCCGAGGCGGACACGATGGATGCGGACAACACCACCTGCCCCTTCTTGGTGAACTTAACGGCGTTCGAGAGAAGGTTTAGAATCACCTGGCTAAACCTTAAGGGGTCGCCGACCAACTGCCTCGGCACCTCGGGACTGACGGTGTACAATAGCTCCGTATTATTTTCCCTCGCCTGCACGGACACAATGGAGCTTAGATGCTCCAGAATGTCGCCGAGGTCGAACGGGACTGATTCTATCTCCATCATTCCCGCCTCGATCTTCGAGAAATCAAGAACGTCGTTGATGATGCCCAACAACAACTCCGCCGAGGAGTGCACCTTGGCAAGCTGGTCCTTTTGCCTGATGTTCAACGCCGTCCGATCCAGAATGTGGGTCAGGCCTATTATGGCGTTTAGCGGGGTTCTTATCTCGTGGCTCATGTTGGCCAAAAACTCCGATTTGGCTTTGTTCGCCTCCTCAGCCTGCATAGTGCGCTCCCGCAGTTCATTGTTCATTCTATACAGCTCTTCTTGCGCCTTCCTGCGGTATGTTATATCGCGAATAAAACTGTAAAAACGCCCCCCCATATATTCGTCGAACGCGGCCGTCACCTCCATATTTACCAGACTGCCGTTCTTGCGTATTTGGGTGGACTCAAACCTATCAAATTTCTTTTTCATAATATTTGTCATGTTAACGTCAACCTCGTGCGCTTTTAGGGGAGGCCTGACGTCATAGAGGGACATTTTAAGAAATTCCTCGCGGCTATACCCCATTGCATCGCAGTAGGCGGCGTTCACCTCGATAAACCGCCCTTCCATGTCAACAATTGTGAACCCGTCCGTTGTAGTGCGGATTATTGTTTGGTACTCGGCGGCCGCCCGTTTTAGCGCGAGTTCGTTTTTCTTGCTTTCGGATATGTCCCGAGCAAAGGTGTAAAAACGCCCCCCCATATACTCGTCGAACGTGCTGGTAATCTCCATTAGCATCGGAGTGCCGTCTTTTCGCCGATGGGTTGACTCAAACCTAAAAAATTTTGATTTCTTTATTTTGGACATATTTGCGGGGGTTTCCACGCGCTCCTCGAAAACTTTAACGTCGTCAATGCGCATGCTCAGGAGTTCCTCGCGGCTATACCCGATAACATCGCAGTAGGCGTCGTTCACCTCGACGAACCTTAGTTGTGCGTCAACAATGTAGAACCCGTCCGTGGTCGTGTGGATTATGGTTTGGTACTCTTCATAAGCACGTTTTAGCGCGAGTTCGTTTTTCTTGCGATCGGTTATATCCCGGAAAAAACTGTAAAAGCGCCCCCCCATGTAATCGTCGAACGTGGAGGAGACCTCGAATTGAATTGTGACGCCGCCCTTGCTCAGGTGGGTCGCCTCAAACATGTTAAATCTTTTTCTTATTATGCTGTCCACGTTGACCGGCGTCATCTTGCGATCCTGCGAAGGCTTGACGTCGTCAATGGTCATGTTCAGCAGTTCCTCGCGGCTATACCCGATTGCATTACAGTAGGCTTCGTTCGCGTCTAGAAACTTAAGATTTCGGTCAAAAACGCAGAACCCGTCGTGGGAGGTGCGGATTATGGTTTGGTACTCTTCATAGGCACGTTTTAGGATAAGTTCGTTTTTCTTGAGCTCATTTATGTCGCGTATGAAAACATAAAGGTGCCCCCCGAGAAGTTTGTTGTGGGTGACGCTAATTTCAACGTTAATTAGCGTGCCGTCTTTTCGCTTGTGTCGCGTCTCAAAGCGGTCAAAACCGGTCTCCATGACCTTTTTTATGTGGTTTGCGGTGTCCTCCGGTCTTTCGTTTGCCTCCACGTCCGCGATGGACATTCTCAAAAGTTCTTCGAGACTATACCCGATTATGGCGCAATAGGTTTCGTTCACGTCGACAAATTTCCCGCTCATATCCGAAACCCAAAAACCGTCGCCGGACGTGCTTTTTATTGTCTTGTATTCCTGATCAGCCCGCTTTAGCGCGGTTATGTCTTGTGCGTATACCGCGAGTTTTGTCACTTGTTGCTTTTGATCAAACACCGGATAAATGGTGAGGTTCATATATTGCCCCAGCCATTCGACTTCAAAGCTCACCGGTTCTCCGGTGGTTATCACCTCGCCCCCTTTTTTCCTATATGTCTCGGCCAATTCCGGCGATAGGAGGGTAAATATGGAGAGGCCGACGATATCGCGAGGAAACGCTTTATCCATTACTGTCGCACCGGAGTAGTTCGCCTCCAAAATGACCCCGTTGGAATCCAACAAATAAACCATGTCGTTGGAAGCGTTTATCAGCGCTCGAACCGTGCTCTCGCTCTTGCGAATTTCACTTTCAATATGTTTCCTCGCGGTGATGTCCTCGATGTGCATTATTATTCCGCCGACGACGCCCCGGGCGTCCCGCCACGGCACTATCTGCCAGCTTGACCAGAGAACATTTCCGTCTTCGCCTATTTTGGGGTCCTCGTTTCTTCCCTCCGACGCGCCGGTAAGACAGTGGCGATGAATCGACCTCCATTCCTCGTTGGTGTCCGGCGACAGATCGTAGTAGTTGCGCCCGACGACTATCATCCCCTCAAGTCCCATTGTCCTAATCCATTGGTCGCTCGCGCAAATATAGTTCATGTCTTTGTCGAACATCGCCATGGAGACGGGCGTCTCGGTGGAGAACGAAAGTAAATGTCGCCAGGAATCCTCCACATTTTTAATATTATCGTTGAGCTGTTTACTCAGCGTCCTGCTTATCAGGTAGGTGACGACACCCAATACCGCCCACAATATTAGCGCGGCCGACCACCATTTTTTTGTGAAATGATCCAACTCGGCAAAAGCCTCCTGTTGGTCAATATGGACCATTATGCATCCGCCGCCGATTTCCGGAATGTATCGGTAACCGTGGATTATCGGGGTTCCGCTATAGTCCAACCCGACTATTTCGCCGCTTTTCCCCCCGAGGCACATTATCATCGGCTTGGCGTCTATCGGGCGGCTTTTTCCTGATTCAACGTGGTATTCCGGCGGTGTTAAAAAGAAACCTTTTGGGTCGACAAGGAACGATTCGCCTTTTTCCCCCAAAGTTTCCACCGAGAATATGGGGACAATAATCTTGGCGGAAAATTCGGCTATTATACGGATGCGGTGGTCGGCGGATTCCTCCTGAATGACATAATATGGGTTTGGCCCGCCCCCGGAATAAAAACGAGCCATCTGCCCCTCCTTCATGCCCGGGTCAAAAACCAGCTCCCCCGTCGGCTGACCTGTCAACATGCCAGTCTTTAGATTTGATGTTTCAAGATAAAGGGCTTTTGAGTTCTGCATTTCCATAAATTGGTTTAGTGATGTCCTCATGCACGAGGCAACCTGTTTTGGATTCCCTTTTTCACAGCGTGGCACTTCCATCTCTAGGAATGCGCTCAACCGTTCTTTTTGCCAATTGAGCCGGTATTGCAATCCGCGAACCTTTCCGTCCGCCGTGGCGCCCACCGTCCGCATAGCCTCGTGCTTAATTGAATCAGAGCCGATATGAAAGGCGACTATGAAAAAGACAAGGGTCGAGACTATGACCGAGCCGAGAGTGAGCAAGATGAACAAAACCTGGAAATTCCTTGGTTTCATCCCCATGCTAGAACCTCGCTAAAGAGGGATAATCCACAGATTCCCTGTCGCCGCCAAGATGCCCCTTCGCTCCCAAGTTGGAGCAGGGATGACACGGTACAGGACGAGTCGCGGATTAACGCTGATTTAAGGGCAATACTCCGTGTCTCAGTGTCTCCGTGGTTGGCCCTTATTCCAGCTTGGTTTTCGCCAAGCGGACGAGTAATTTCAAACTGACACACAATCCGTCCAACCCCCTATTTCGTCAGGGAACTAACTACGCGGTTCCGTCCGGCTTCTTTGGCGCGGTAAAGTTGCTCGTCGGCGACCTTTACTAGGTCATGCGGATAATTTTCCCAGCACGAAGTCTCCATCGCCGCACCGGCGCTTATACTAACATGGTCGGCGGCCTTGGAGGAAGCGTGGGGCATACCTAGATGTGTCACGCTTAAGCGCATTTTTTCCGCAAGATGAATCGCCCCGTGTATGTCGATTCCAGGGAGAATGGCAAGGAACTCCTCACCGCCGTATCGGGCAAGAATATCGCCGGGTCTTTGAATCGAACCCGAGAGAACACTCGCGACGGCCTTGAGACATTCGTCCCCCTGCAAATGCCCGTAAGTGTCGTTGTACGGCTTGAAATAATCAATGTCAATCATGATCACCGAGAACGGCACCGAGATTCTGGAACATCTTCTCCACTCGGAATCCAAATATTTCTCAAGTTGCCTGCGGTTGGCAAGACCGGTCAGCCCGTCCGTCATGGAGAGATTCCTTAGGAAATCCCCCTGTTCCTTCAACTTAAGATGGTTCTGAACTCGCGCCCTTACTATCGGGGGGCTGAAAGGCTTATGGATATAGTCAATCGCGCCGACAGTCAGGCCGATTCTTTCGTTCTCGTCCGCGTCCAGCGCCGATATGAAAATAATCGGGATGTCCTGCGTCCTCGGATCCGCCTTGAGGATTTCGCAAACTTCGTAACCGTCCATGTCATCCATCATGATATCCAGCAAAACAACGTCGGGATTTTGTGAGTATATCAGCTCCAACCCATCCTTGCCGCTTGTGGCCACGATGACGTCGCACAAGTCCTTCAGCATTTCGTTTAACACAAGGATATTTTCACGGGAGTCGTCAATGATTGCGACCGATTGTCGTTTGCCATAAATCTTGTCCGACGTCATAATCCTGCGCCTTATTTGGTGGAGAGCGCCGGGTTCAATTCTAATTTCATCTTAATTAATTCGTCGTTAAGTGCGGTCACCCCTGTAAAACTTTGGAAGATGTGCCGGATAATCCCCTTTTTGTCGATTAAAAAGATCCAAGGCTCGCCTATAAGTCCGTATTGGTCGGCAACGGCCACGTCAGCCGGGTTGGGCATGGAAAGCTCCGCGGGCAGGTAGTCAATTATGATTGCCACCGTGTCTTTTGAATATTTCTGCGTCACGAAAAGGATGTTGACCCAGTTTCTCTCGCAGTAAAGGCATTGATCCACGTTGCCGAACATAAGGACTATCGCCTTTCCCTCCGCGTGCGCCTTTTTTAATTCCGGCGAGGTCAAAGGGGCGGCGTCCCCCACGTGTACGCGTAGCGACGAGTCGTCTGGCATTCCGCGCATCACTGCATTGGAAGCAACGGGGAAAAAGATGACGGAAATAAAAAGAGATAGCGCGAACCCTAATTTCACTGAAATAATCCTCCAGAGGAAACCGACTAGGTTTGTTTGGTATCGTAGAAATGTCCTGACTGCCTGTATTTTACTCCCATCTGAAGAATCCCCACTACATATAAGATTCGTGTGGCAAACCCCGGCCCACCATTTAACTCGTAGTGGCAAAAGGCCGCTCCCTCTAGGATTGTTCACCGGTTTCCGGTGAACAATCCGCAAAGCTAGGCATATTTAACACTACTCCACGACTGTTTCCGGTTTATCGTTGTCCGGAGCGGGTTCCTCGTTAAGAAAATGCCCCAACTTGGAATAATTATGCTCCAATCCGTGCTCCATCTCTTTGTCGCTATGGACAAAGGTGTCGATAACGCCGGAAACATCCGGATACAGATTGGTGATTTCTTCCCCCTTTAGATATTTATGGACTTCTTTTACTGTTGCCATGATAATTCCCTCGCTTAAAATTGTGCTTTTTAAATTTAGCCTTCTTCGACTCCGGTCTAATAGGCGGGAAACCCCGCCTCGATTTTCTATTTACGGCAATGCTGGATAATCAGCAACTTTGCGTCTGGCCCATTCGGCGCTCACCGCCTCCAAATCACTTACAATCTCGTCCAAAATCTCCTTTCGATAAGAATCTGAGAATTGGGCGCGAATTATGTCCTTGGCAAAATACGGGCCGCCGCAGGAATACTGGTAACCGCTTATAGGGCTTTCCCTGGGATCGCAAGCCTCGGGCACAACAAAACGTTCGCAAAACCAATCGTGAATCTCCTGTTTTCCCGGATTGGAATAATTCATAAATGTCTCCGCTTATTTCCTTCTGATTTATGCCGTTGCCGGCGTTGGCACAACCGTCCCGACATATTTCCCAAACGATCCGGCGATTAAAATTGCCCTCACCGAGCAGTTGCGCTTCATCAGCGTGTCAACTAATTCCTCCACCCGATCCATTTCACTTTCATGTGCGACCGAGGCGGCCAAAAAAATTTCGTCAAACAAACCCGCCATCGTTCCATCTTCGGCGCGAGACAAAACTTCCGGACTTATTCTGCTCTTTACGCTGGACATGCTTCATCCTCCGCGTTTGATTTGTAGCCAGGGCAGTCGTCTTTCCATTCGCAAAAATAGTTCGAGCAAGTTAACGAACTACCAAAACAAGGCTCTCCGTCCATTGCAAGTTGAATAGTTCGCACAAGTTCCTCCTTGTCAGTAAACTTCCTTAGAGATAAAATTCCATGCGCTCCGGCAAATTCTCGAACCTCTTCTATAGTCATCCTCTCCTCCCCAATAACATATATCAGCGTTTATCCGCGGCGAGCTTTAGACCCCATACCCCGGCAGGACTTGACATATCCCGCCGAATTTTAAGCGCCCACGATTATGCCTAATGGAAGAGCAACTTCCGTGCCGAACTTTGGCGCCCGGAAACACCTTGTATTTCAATGACGCGTTCATTAGGCCCCCAACTTGCGTTCTCAAAAATGAGAAAATCGCCTCGGTACAGACCTATGATTCTCAAAGGCAAGAATTGAGAAAGGTTTTCAGTATTAATAGAAAAGGTCAATTCATGGGAAGACGAGTTACAATGGGGACAGTCATTTATTTCGTGGAGGCATTGTGGAAGAAAACCAACTGAACGCCGTTATTCTAAAACGCGTCGAAATCGCGCCCGGGCTGATAATACTATCCGTCCGGCCCGATGGATGGGAACTGCCGGACTTTGAGCCGGGACAATACGCTGTTCTCGGCCTTACCGGCTCTGCCAAACGCGTCGAACTGTCAGATCCGGAAGCTGAGGCTCTACCGTCCGACAAGCTCGTCAAACGCGCATACTCCATCGCCTCGTCTTCAAAGGAAAGAGATTATGTGGAGCTGTACATAACCCTTATCCGCTCCGGGTCGCTTACCCCCAGAATCTTCGCGCTAAAAGAAGGGGACGGAGTTTTTCTTGCCGAAAAGTTCAAGGGGGTGTTCACTTTGCAACAGGTTCCCGAGCAGTCGAATATCGTTATGATCGCCACCGGCACCGGTATCGCCCCATATATGAGCATGATTAGGACGGAGTTCAAGGAACGTCCCCAACGGCGGGTCGCCGTTTTCCACGGAGCACGCCATTCATGGGATCTTGGATACAGAGCCGAGCTTTCCACGCTTGCGTATTATTTTAAAAACTTCGCCTACCTTCCCATCATCAGCCAGCCCGACGGGGAAAAGGAGGGATGGACCGGAGCCACCGGGCATGTGCAGGATTTATGGCGGAAAAAACCTATTGAACCGCGCTGGGGGTTTCAGCCAAAACCGGATGACACGCACATTTTTATTTGCGGCGCCCCGGCGATGGCGGAGGAGACGGCCCAAATCCTTTCCTCCGAGGGGTTTAAGGAACACAAGAAAAAGGAACCAGGACAGGTTCATCTGGAAAGATTCTGGTGACCGGAATTTCGGCCTAATCAGGCCGGGGATATTTATTCGCGAATTTGTCGCACACCCCGGATTTTACGAACAACTCCAACAAATCCTTGTCCAATTTATTGTGGTCGACCTCCATTTGCAGAATTTCCAACGCCTTCTTTATCGGCATCGGCTTTTTATATGGCCTGTCCGTGGCGGTCAGCGCCTCGAAAAAATCCACCAAGGCCAGTATGCGTCCCTCAAACGGAATTTCGTCCCCTTTCAGTTTGTTTGGATACCCGGTGCCGTCCAGACATTCGTGGTGGGCGCCGGCAAATCTTGTCACATTTGACAGTTTCTTTGTGAACGGTATCTTCTCCAGCATTTTTATTGTGAGCACTATGTGATCCTGCATGATCTTTCTTTCGGATTCCAGCAGGGTTCCCTTTCTTATGCAAAGGTTCAATGCCTCGTCCTCGGTGAGATAGTTTTGCTCAACGCCGTCGAGAATGAATTTGCGAGAGGCGATTTCCTGTATCCTTGCCACTTTTGAGTCGTCCATAAACTCTCCGCCCCTGTTGTTCGTGGCTATGAACGCAAGGTCTTCCCTGAGTTTTGCAATGTGGTCGTTAAACAACGACTCCTCGGCTAGAATCTCCCCGGCCGAGCTTCCGGCTTCCATCATGGATATTTTTTTCTCAAGCCAATCGGAGCGCAGTGCCAGCATGATTGTGCCGAACCTTTGATTCACCAGCGCGATTCGGTCGATAATCGTCTCTAGCTTTGTGGACTTGTCCACCACATGCACCGGGCTGGTAATTTTGCCGATGTCGTGCATCCAACCGGCTATCCTCATTTCCTTGAGCTGGTCTTTTGAATAACGCTTGCCCACGAACTTATCCATGTTGGTCAGCTTTAAATCCGGGTGTTTTCCGTCGTTTATTTCGTTCAACACCTCGACCATCATCACGCCCAGCTCCGCAACCTTCTTAATGTGGCCGCCAGTATAGGGGGAGCGTTCGTCTATGGCCGTCGCCATCACGTTAACGAACGAGTCAAACAGGTTTTCCATGTCGCCCAACAGTTTGGCGTTTGTGATGGCAACCGCCGCCTGCGAAGCCAAAGATCTGGTCAGCGCCACGAACTGCTCCTCGAATGGAACCACCTCTGACGTAAGCGAATTCTTGGCGTTAAGGAGCTGGACAACCCCTATTACATCGCCATCCTGGTTCTTCATCGGCACAACCAACATGGACTTTGACCGGTACCCGGTCGCCTCGTCGTATTTTCGCGGGCCGGTAAAATCAAATCCCTGAGCGTGGTAAACGTCCGGGATGTTGACACTCTCTCCCGTCATCGCGCAGTAGGCCGACACGTTAGATTTCACCATCGCCACGGGCGGCAACTTTATATCGCGGCCAGAAGTCCCGCCCATCCTCACTTTAAAGGTGTCGTTTTGCATAATTTTAAAATGCAGGCTTTCGTTTTCCAGAATGTAAAGCGT
>Ga0315281_10005788_pt1 | contig 17641 bp, 15 predicted proteins | sample YL17G07_0_MG_FD_204540 | JGI IMG/M metagenome (GOLD analysis project Ga0315281, IMG submission 204540) | Sediment microbial communities from Yellowstone Lake, YNP, Wyoming, USA - YL17G07_0 | ecosystem: Environmental > Aquatic > Freshwater > Lake > Sediment | place: USA: Wyoming | collected...
CGACGCGGATGGTGTTGACGCCCGCCCTCGTGGCGCTCACGTCAAGCGGACCGAAGGCGATCGAGCTGGAGTTCGCGCTCACGGTAATCCGGCTGCCGGGAATCTCCAGGAAGAAGCCCTCCGACGGCTTGTGGTCGGTGACGTAGATGTCGAACACCTGCGGGTACGGGCCGGGGATGCCCGACATCGTGCCCGTCACGCCGCCATTCGGCCCGCACTGCGCATCGATGCTGATGTTCGCCGCGGGCGTCGTCGCGGTGGGCGCTGGCGTGTTTGTCGGCGTGCTCGCCGGCGGCGCGCAAAGCGCCGTCGTGAAGTGCAGCGCCGGGTGGTCCGTGTCGACGGCGACCGTGTAGTTGCCGTGCGAGTCCTTCGAGTACATCGTGATCGTGCCCGAGGTGTCGACGGCGCCCGCGCCGGTGCGGCTGTAGAGCAGCCAGTAGGTCTGGTGCCCCAGGTGCCCGGCGCCGCCGTCGAAGTAGAACGCCTGGGCGAAGTGCTCGCCCGCGATCGTCACATCCACCACGACCTTGCGGTCCTGGCCGCCGCCGATGTACTCGGCCTTGGACGACCAGCCCGAGCAGGCCGCGCTTTCACTCACCTGGTTGTGGTGCGCAAGCGCAGTGCCCATGCTGAGCGCTACCAGGCCGATCGCGAGCGCGATCATCGCCGCGAGTGTGACGCTCACGCGGGCGGCGTTGCGCGCCGGCCGGCCGTAGAACATCGATGCGATCATGCAATCCCCCACCTTCGGGCCGCGGGTCACGGTCGTTCCTGCCCGGGCTTTTCGTTTGCTGTCAAGAACCAGAACGGCGCTCGTGGCACGGTGTTACGTCCGCGCCGGCGCGTTCCTGAAGAGTCTGCGTGCGGATGTGTTTCAGGGCGACGTGAAGTCGTGTCGCACGTGGGTCGCCCTCCTGTGTGCGTGCTGCGGTGGATGCCCTCTGGCCGGCGGCGGTGTCCGGCGTAAAGGCATCCTACGCGCGAGGGATTGATGGTTCCATCGGTTCTGACTGAACTTGACTGAGAATTCACGGTCGCTCCGTCAAGGAACGCGCCGGACGCGCGGAACGGGCCGGCGATCCCCCAGGCGACGTGCCAGATCCTCACGTCGGTTAGACTGGCCGCATGGCGAACGAAGGCCGTCGCAGACCCGCCGCGGAGGGCCCGAAGCCGCCCGCCTGGCTCAGCACCGCCGGTTCGAGCAAGGCCCGCTCCGGCAAGCGCCCGGGCCGCCCGGCCGCAGCCGCAGCCGCGTCCCATCCGCCGGTTGATTCTCCTCCATCCAAACGCGCGCGTGTTCGCACGAGCAGCGCGAGGCCACATCCCGAGGCGGCGGCCGCGCCGCCCCCGCTAGCACGCGCCCGCAAGCCGGCAGACGCGCCCGAGCGGCCGCTCGCGCTGGCGGACAACGCGCGCGTGGTGCTGGAGCGCCGATACCTGGCCAAGAACGCCGCGGGCAAGGTCATCGAGACGCCCGAGCAGTTGTTCCGCCGCGTCGCGCATAACATCGCCCTGGCCGAGGCGCGCTACGTGGCGCCGGGCCACGCCGAGGCCACCGTCGCGGAGTACGAGCGTCGCTTCTACGATCTGATCACGTCGCTGCGCTTCCTGCCGAACTCGCCGACACTGGGCAACGCCGGCCGGCCGATCCAGCAGCTCTCGGCGTGTTTCGTGCTGCCAGTCGAAGACTCCATGGTGGGCATCTTCGACACGCTCAAGAACACGGCGTTGATCCACCAGAGCGGCGGCGGCACCGGCTTCGCGTTCAGCCGCCTGCGGCCCGCCGGCGACATCGTCGCCAGCACCGGCGGCATCGCCAGCGGCCCCGTCTCGTTCATGCGCGTCTACGACGCGGCCACGGAATCGATCAAGCAGGGCGGCACGCGGCGCGGCGCCAACATGGCGATCCTCAGCATCGACCACCCGGACATCGAGACGTTCATCAACGCCAAGTCCGACATGGCGTCGCTGCAGAACTTCAACATCAGCGTCGCCGTCACCGAGCGCTTCATGCAGGCGGTGGAGCGCGACGAGGAGTACGAGCTGGTGAACCCCCGCACGCGCGCGGTGGCCGGCACGCGAAGCGCGCGCGCGGTCTTCCGCCAGGTCGCGCAGAACGCGTGGCGCAACGGCGACCCGGGCCTGGTGTTCCTCGACCGGATCAACCGCGACAACCCGACGCCGCAACTGGGTCGGATCGAGGCGACGAACCCGTGCGGCGAGCAGCCGCTGTTGCCGTACGAGTCCTGCAACCTCGGCTCGATCAATCTCGCGCGCTTCGTGCGCACGGCGTCCGCTCCGGCGAAGGCCGCACGCTCGCGCATCCGCAACGGGCGCAACGCCGCGCCGGCGCCGGTCGCCGCCGAGCTCGACTGGGAGGCGCTGGCGGCGGCGATCCCGCTCTGCGTGCGCTTCCTCGACGACGTCATCGACCAGAATCAGTACCCGATCGACGAGATCGAGGAGATGACCAAGAAGACGCGCAAGATCGGCCTTGGCGTCATGGGCTGGGCGGATCTGCTGTTCCAGATCGCCGTCCCGTACGACTCCGGCGAGGCGGTCGAGCTGGGCGGGCGCGTGATGGTGTTCATCCAGGAGCACGCCGACCGCGCGTCGGTCGAGCTGGCCAACGAGCGCGGCGTCTTCCCGGCGTGGCACGGATCGATCTACGACCCGGCCGCTGGCGATGCGCGCGGTGGCCCGCGCTACCGCAACTCGACGCGCACCACGGTCGCGCCCACCGGCACGCTGAGCATCATCGCCGACTGCTCCGGCGGCATCGAGCCGGCGTTCGCGCTGGCGTTCATGCGCCAGCACCACCTGGACCGCCGCGACCCGGCAACGGTGACGCAGCTGCCGGAGGTCAACGCGACGTTCCGCGCGGCGGCGCAGCGCGCGGGCTTCCTCAGCGACGAGCTGATCGCCCATCTCGCCAGCGGTGGCGCGCTGGCCGACCGCGACGACGTACCGGCGTGGGCAAAGCGCGTATTCGTCGCGTCGCACGACATTGACCCCGAGTGGCACGTGAAGATGCAGGCGGCGTTCCAGCGCCACACCGACAACGCAGTAAGCAAGACGATCAACTTCCGCAACGAGGCCACGCCCGACGATGTCGAGCGGGCGTACATGCTGGCGTACCGCGAAGGGTGCAAGGGCATCACCGTCTACCGCGACGGCTCTCGCGACCAGCAGGTGCTCTCGCACGCGACGGCGCGCGGGCCGGAGCAGGCGGAATCAGCCGCGGCCGAGATAGCGCTCGGCTTCGCGTCGCTGATCGCGCCCGCGACGTCCGCCGCGCACCCCGAGCCGCACGCCTCGACGGAGCCGCGGCCGGCAGGGCGGCCGTACCGCCGCCATCTGCCCGATGAGCGGCCGTCCATCACGCACAAGTTCCGCGTTGGCGAGCAGGAGGGGTACCTCACCGTCGGACTCTACGACGACGGCGCGCCGGGCGAGATCTTCGTCAGCATCGCGAAGGAAGGCTCCACGATCCGCGGGCTGATGGATGCCGTCGCGATGCTGACGTCGGTGGCGCTGCAATACGGCGTGCCGCTCGAGAACCTCGTCGTGAAGTTCCGCGGCGTCCACTTCGAGCCGGCGGGCTTCACGAACAACCCGAAGGTCCCTTCGGCGACGTCGCTGGTCGATTACATCTTCCGCTGGCTGGAGCAGCGCTTCGCGGCGCACCCCGCGCCCCCTGCCGCGCCGACCTCCGCCCCCCGCTCCGAGCCCGAGCCCGAGCCCGAGGCGACGCCGCGGCGGGGCCGCATCCGCCGCTCGCTGCCGCGCGGCGCGTCGGAATCCGCCGCACCGTCTGCGAACGGCGGCGAGGCGATGAGCACCGGCATGGGCTGCCCGGACTGCGGCGCGATCCTCGTCTTCGCAGAGGGCTGCCTCGTCTGCCGCGCCTGCGGCTACACGCGCTGCTGAGGAAGTTTTCAGTTGTCAGTTATCAGTTGTGAGACGGCGAAGGCGCGGGCTTGAGGCCCGCGCCATGTGGTTCGTTCCGAGATGGGTGGGGCTCAGTGGCCGCAGCCGCAGGCGCCGCCACCGCAGCAGCCGCCGGCCGATGGCATCGGCATCGGCTCGCCGCTCGGGCCCCTGGTGACAGCGGCGAACATCGACAGCGTGCGCTGGGCGCCGGCGTGCCCGCGCGGACACATCGCCGATGCGTCGCTCGCGCTCATCGCCCGCATCAGCTCGAACTTGGCGGCGCACTTGCGACAGTAGTACTCGTACAGCGGCATCACACACCCTCGCTGTGAACTGTGAACTGTGAACTGTGAACTGTGAACTGTGAACTGTGAACTGTGAACCGTGAACCGTGAACTGTGAACTGTGAACTACCCTCTACTCCAGGTAGTCCTTGAGCTTCTTGCTGCGCGAGGGGTGCCGCAGCTTGCGCAGCGCCTTCGCCTCGATCTGGCGGATGCGTTCGCGGGTGACGGCGAACTCGCGGCCAACCTCCTCGAGCGTGCGGCTGCGGCCGTCTTCGAGCCCGAAGCGCAGCTCCAGCACCTTCCGCTCGCGCGACGTGAGGCTGTTGAGCACGTCCATCACCTGCTCCTTGAGGAGCTGGTGGGAGGCCGCGTCGGCCGGCGCGAGCGCCGAGTCGTCGGGCAGGAAGTCGCCCAGGTGGCTGTCGTCCTCTTCGCCGATCGGCGTCTCCAGCGATACCGGCTCCTGGGACACCTTGATGATCTCGCGCACCTTCTCCGGCGTGACGGGCGGACCCTGCTTGGGGTCCGTCATGCCGATGGCGATCTCCTCGCTGGTCGGCTCGCGGCCGTACTCCTGCACCAGCCGGCGCGATACGCGCACGAGCCTGTTGATCGTCTCGACCATATGCACGGGGATGCGGATGGTGCGCGCCTGGTCGGCGATGGCGCGGGTGATCGCCTGGCGGATCCACCAGGTGGCGTAGGTGCTGAACTTGTAGCCCTTGCGGTAGTCGAACTTCTCGACGGCGCGGATAAGGCCGATGTTGCCCTCCTGGATCAGGTCCAGCAGCGACATGCCCCGGCCGATGTACTTCTTCGCGACGCTGACAACCAGCCGCAGGTTCGCTTCGGTGAGCCGTAGCTCCGCCTTGAAGCCCTCGCGCTTGATCGTGTCGAAGTACTCGCGCAGCGTCTCTTCTTCTTTGCAGCGCTTGTTGATGCGATCCCACGGCGGTGGCAGCAGGTCTTTCTCGCTGCCGTAGTGATCGGCGATGGCCTTGATGTGATCGGCTTGCAGGATGTGCGTCACGATCGACAGCCGTACGATCGCCCGCTGCGCCTCGTCCTGCTCGACGCGCATGTGCGCGGCGAGCCGCGCCGCCAGCTCCAGGTCCATCTCCGCGTCGACGGTGTCGCGCCACGCCTGGCTGGCGATCACGTCGGTGATCGTGGCGGCCTTGATGCCGATGTCCTTGGTGATGAACTTCGCGCATTTCTGCGTCGCGTGATACTGGTCGATGAGGGTGAGGAGGACTTCCTGTCCGGTGGGGAGGCGGCGCCTGTCTTCCAGCCAGTGCTTCTCGATCGCGTCGATGTGCTTGGCTTCTTCCATCTGCCGCGCGAGCCGCTTCTCGTCGGCGCCCGAGAGCAGGTAGACCTTGCCGATCTCGCGCAGGTACATGCGTACGGGATCGTCGATGCCCTCCTGCTCTTCGAGCGGTACGGGTTCTCTTTCCAGCACTTCCTGTTCGATGTCGGCGTGGTCTGGGCCTTCGGCGGCCCAGGAGTCGGCGGCGAGCGGTGCGGCCGCGCGGCTGGCCCCGACGACGACGACCGTCTCGGCGAGGCGCGCGAAGACGCTGCTCGCCGGATCGTCGGCGGTTTCGACCAGTACGCTCGCGCCGTGATCGGCTCCATTGCCGTTCAGTGCGGGGGACGTCTCATCCCGGACCTTACCGCTCATTCACCACCTCACCGGGCGGGGCGCTCGGCGTTACGCTGTTCCAGCAACCGCTGGTGGACCTTCAGCCCGGCTTCCATGTCATCCACGAATGCCGCGGCGGGATCAGCCTCATCTTGGGCGGTGTATTCAACGTTGTTGCCGCCCGTCTCCCAGGCGGCGTGAGCGCGCTCGGCGATCTGCGTGGCGTCCTGCGTGCCGAACTCGGCCAGCACGGCGCCGCTCGCGCGTTTCGCGTAGCGCAGACGCTGCTGTTCGATACCCCACACGGCGGACTGCAGGGCCTTGGTTACGGTGTCGTCGTCGTAAACAGGAAGGTCGAGGTTGTTGATGCGCTCGTACTGGGGACGCAAGTCCGAAGTGAGCGACTCGTCAAACGGCTCCCCTGCATTCGCCCAGCCGACCCATGTCTCGAACAGCGCGCGATTCTCGCTGTGCCCGAAGAGGTCCGCGTCCAGACGCTCCCCCTCCGTGCGTGCCATAGGATAACGGAAAAGTAAAGCCAGACAAAACTCCTCGCGTCGGTCGCGTGGCGTTTGTTGACGTGCGGCCTGCGCGGCCTGAGCGGCCTGTGAAGCTGCGCCAGATGCGGATTGCGCCCGCGCGGGCTGCCTCATCTCGAGGCGCAGCGTCGCCTCGTCCACCTGTACCATGCGCGCGAGACGCTGCAGGTAGTGCGATCGCAGTACGCGGTCGGGGATGGCGGAGACCATCGGCAGCAGCTCGGCCGATGCGACGGAGCGCTCGCGCGGGTTCGTGAGGTCGTGCTTGGCGCCGACCGCGTCGAAGCGGAAGTCGAGAAACGGCGGCGCGTTCTCGACCAGCGACACCCAGGACGCCGGGTCGTTGCGGATCACGTCGTCCGGGTCGCGGCCGTCGGGCATCACGAGCACGCGGATGTCGGCGGCGAGCGTCTCCTGCATGCGCACGATGCCGCGCCAGTTGGGCACCGGCACCATTTCGTGATCGAGCACGGTGTCGAGCACGTCGTGGCCGCGCAACATGCCCTCGCTGCCGGCGGCGTCGGCGTCCAGCGCCAGTACGAGGTTGTGCGTGTAGCGCTTGAGCAGCGTCACCTGCCGCTCCGTCAGCGCCGTCCCCATCGAGGCGACGACGTTCGCGAAGCCGTGCTCGTGCGCGGCGATGACGTCCATGTACCCCTCGACGATCACGGCGCGGCCGGCGTTGCGGATCGCGTCCTTTGCCACATCGAGCGCGTACAGGATCGCGCCCTTGTCGAAGATCGGCGACTGCGACGTGTTGACATATTTCGGCTGGTGCTCGCCCGCGCCCAGCGCCTCGCCCGGCAGCAGGCGGCCGCCGAAGCCGGCGACGCGGCCGCGGTCGTCGCGGATCGGGAACATCAGCCGGTGGCGAAAGCGGTCGTAGGCGCCGCGCTCGCTCTGCACCGCCAGCCCCGCCTCGCGCACCTCGTCGGGCGAGATGCCGCGCGCGCCGAGGTGATGCGTCAGCGCGTCCCAGCTGTTCGGCGCGTAGCCGATCTGGAATGTCTCGACGGATGCCGGCGCCAGCCGCCGCTCGGCCAGGTAGCCGCGGGCGACCTCCGCCATCGCCGCGTGCGGCGCGGCGGCGTCGAGCAGCGCCGCGTGGTAGAACGCCGATGCGGCTTCATTGATCTCGAACATGCGGGCGCGGTGGGCATCGAGCTGCGGGTCGCGGCGCTGCTCCAGCGTGACGCCCGCGATCTCAGCGAGCGTGCGCAGGGCATCGCGGAACTCGCAGCCGTCCTTCTTCATGATGAAGGCGAAGATGTCGCCCCCGGTGCCGCAGGCGCCGAAGCAGTGCCAGCTCTGGCGCGCCGGGCTCACGTGGAACGAGGGGGTGCGCTCCTGGTGGAACGGGCAGGGCGCCATGTAGTCGCGGCCGGTGCGCTTCAGCGCCACGTATTGCGATACGAGGTCGACGATGTCTACGCGCTGCTTGATCTCTTCGACGACGCTCATGCGCAACCCTACCTTAGGAACGCCTTCTCAGGGGGATGATTACACGCCCGCCCGACGGTGCTTGTCGCGCCAGGCGGGCGACCTCAGCCGCGTGCTCGTCCTCGTGCCCCGCCATCTTGGCGGCGATCTGCGCCACCGTCATGCGGCCCAGTCGCTCGTGGCGGACGGCGCGCTCCAACTGCTGCTCGTCGCAGCCCGCCAGGAGTTCGTCAAGTTCGCGGCGGGCCGCCTGCATGCCGTGGATGATCTGCGGCACCGCCAGGCGCTGCGCCAGGCCCGGATCGTCGTCATTCGCCGCGCGTGTGCTCGCCGTCGCCGGCTCGTCCTCCGTCAGCGCTGCGCGGGCGCGGTCGACGAACACGCGCTCGATCCGCAACAGGTGCGCCAGGTGCGCGGCGATACTCCAGTCCTCGCCCGCGGGCGCGTGGCGGAACTGTTCCTCGGCAAGGCCGCGGATCTCTGCGAAGAGCCGCTGACGGCTTCCCTGCAAGCCGGATCTCAGTTCTGCGACTGTCATCCTGGACGGCGATCCTCGCCCCTGGCGGCTCTATGCGACTGTCGGCTTTGGAGTACCCGCATTGTACCGGCAGGCGAAAACGGCTGCACAAGCCCGGCAGCGGCGGCTACGGCACCGGCGTGTCGGCCGGCGGTTCCGTCGCGGTGGGCGGGAACGGAAGTTGGGTCTCGGTGGTGTCGGGATTCCCCGTCGAGACGGCGACGGTAGCGCGGTTGTTCGTGTCGTCGGTCTCGGCAATGTCGCCGTTCGGGTCGACGATCAGCAGCAGCGTCACGCTCGTTGTGACCTCGAAGCCGGTGCTGACGTCGATGCTGCGGCCAGCGCGCAGGGTAAATGCGGGCAGGGTCGCGCCGGCGACCAGCTTCGTTTCGTCGGCGTTGAAGACCGCGACGACAAGGTCGCCCGTGGCGTCGCCCTTCCCCTGGTTCACCACCGTGACGAAGAGCTTGCCGTTCGAGAGCGTGGGCGTGGTGCCGATGACGAGGTCCGGCAGGCTGCCGCCGGCCGGCGTCACCGTGACCGTCGCCGACGTGTCGGCCGTCGGCGTCTGGCGCGCCGCGATGGCCGTCAGGTCGGACGCCGAGGCCGTGGGCAGCTGGACGACGACCGGCGGCTCCGGCGTGGTGACGGTGAGCGTGGTGGGATTGCCGACCACGTCGACGGCGGACGCGTCGACCCAGCCGTGCAGCTCCGAGTTCGGCGGGAAGATGACCCGGTACCACTTCGCGTCGGTGGTCCGGCCATCGATGACGAGGTCTTCCCCTTGGTCGATCGTGCCGAGCGCCGGCAGGCGGCTGCCCGGTGCGCTGCGCACCGTCGTCACCTTGTTCGTCGTGCCGGTGACGCCCGAAGCGCTGGCCGTCTTCGCTGTCGGTCCGACCGTGGCGGTGGTCAAGGGCGCGACCGACACCGTCGGCCCGCCCGAGCCGCCGCCGCGCGCGCTATCGACCACGACGAGCACGCTGGCGGTCAGGCCCAGCAGCACGACGACGGCGAATCCGGCAAGGACGAAGGGGTGCTTCAGGATGGCGGCTCTGGTCTCGGGTCCGGGAAGCCACCTCATGCGGGGATCACACCAACCACGCTTCTCTCCAACTCGGGCGCATTGTAGCAGCAGCCGGATCCCGCTGCTTTACCGTAAGACGAATATCCTGCCTGTGGGGGTGTTCGGATCCGCCACAGGCGTGCCGATGGTATGGCTGGGGATGAGCCGCCAACTACTCCCCTCCAACCTGATGGAAGCCAGCGTCGCCCCGCCACCAGTACCGACGCTGGCTTCTGTGCGTCCGCCGGATCTGGGTGCGCTCAAATGCCGCCGGCCGAGACAATGGCCTGGCTTCCGTCCGGCGTCCAATCAACCGTCGCGCAGAACACTGTTTGATAGTCGCCTGGCCCTGGATTGGCGGCAGCAAGTTCGACTATAGACCCACTCACGGGGTCGATGCTCACAAGCGCACAGCGTCGCTCCCAGGCCGCTGCACCGTCCCCGAGCATCATGATGGCGTGCTGCCCGTCGGGCGAGAGCGACACCAGCCGCAGCGCCGCCAGGGCCTCGGACGCGGGCGTCTCAGCGCCCGACGGAATTGATACAAATTTGGACGCAACGAACACCTCGCCGTCACCGGCCCTTCTCTGCGTCACGAGCAGTCGGTCGGAACCCCACCAGCGCACATCCGTTGCGATCCCGTCCCGGATGTCGGTAACCACGGTCCGCCATACCGTGTCCCCATTCATGTCCGTGACGATATCGCTCGATTGCTGGTGGCCGCCTGAGTTGTCGGATGAAGAGAGCAGGAGGTACTTGCCGTCCGGAGAGGGGGCTTCCTCGTCGATCAGCCCTACGGTACCCGTTTCGCTTCCGACCAGGACGCGGGCGCGGGCACCGTCCAGGTCGGAGATCATGACTCTCGATCGCCCGTCTATGATGTTGTTGAACACGAGCCGCGTCCCGTCATTCACGCCGCTGAAGAGAACGTTGTGTCCGGGCGGGCCTATAAGGGGACTCATCGTATTTCTCGCGACGTCATAGATCCGCGGTGCCCCGTCGTCCCGCTCAAGAAGTACTCCCGTGCCGCCGGGAAGAACGCGTGCCCACTCAGACCGTCGATCCGCGGAAGGCTGCGGCGCGAACGCCGCGTAGAGGTGGTCGACCACACCGGCATCTGCGCCGAGGATCTCGAAAGCGTGATCGGCCCAATTGTAGCCAACGATCCGCGTACCGCCGTCGAGCCATTCGACGAAGGCTATCCCTTCGGCCCCAATGACCTGGCGCACCAGACGCTTTGGCCGCACGTTGAAGAGCAACACGCTGCTCTTCGTCGAGGTAAGGCTGATCGGAGTCGGGGCAGACGCTGCGCCGGTGGCCGGTCCGGCAGTCGCCTCGCTCGATGCGTCGCGTTCGGTTGGGGTGAGCGCCCGAGTCGGCGTTCTACCGGACGTTCCGGTGGAACATGCGCTGGCCGCGAGAACAAGCGTCACCATCCAAACGGCGGACTGCATTGTCCTGGTCGGGAATAGCAGGGGAGCGCGAGATGCCATGGCGCCATTCTATAGCGGTACCCTCGCCCCCAACCTGATGCCCACCCTACGCGCACCCTACGAGCAGCGGTCGAACCACGACTTCCGCAACAGCGCCTGCATTTGTCCGGCCTGAACCCGGCGCTTTCCATGCGACAAACGAACCATTGCCCCAACGTCCGGCGGCGACCATCATATGGCGCGGGGCAACCGTCGTGGTGCCCACGAGCCTAGGAGGTCGCATGCAGCATGCCGGCGCGCTTCGCGCGAACACACTCTCATCGAAGCTGATCCCGGATTCGCTGGTCTCGTCGGTGGTCCTGGTCGCCGCAGGCAGCGCGCTGATGGCGCTGTCCGCGCGCTTCAGCCACCAGTTCTCGTTCAGCACGGTGCCAATCACCGGCCAGACCTTCGCCGTGCTGCTGCTCGGCGCGCTCTTCGGCAGCCGCCTGGGCGCCGCCACGATGATCGCCTACCTGGCCGAGGGCGCGGGCGGCATGCCGGTCTTCGCCGGCGGCCACGGTAGCATCGACGCGATCAGGACGGCATCGGGCGGCTACCTGTTCGGCTTCATCATCGCCGCCTACATCGTCGGCTGGTTCGCGGAGCGCGGCTGGGACCGCTCCCGCTGGATCGTGCTGCCGATGCTCATTGGTAGCGTGGCGCTGTACGTGCCCGGCATCATCTGGCTGCACCAGCAGTTCGACATCGTCGGCAAGCCGATCACCTGGAGCACCTCGTTGGACTTCGGCCTGTGGCCATTCGTCGCGGGCGATCTCGCGAAGCTGGTTGCGGCGTCGCTGGCGCTGCCGGCGGGCTGGTCGATCGTCGAGCGCCTTCGGATCGGCAAGTAGCGCGCTTTCGGGAACGGGCCGTCCGGCGACAGCCCATAGCCCATTCGTCAGGGTTCCGGCGACGGGATGCCGCTACACTTCCTTGTGAACAAGGAGGCATGATGCTCGACAAAGGCCCAATCCTGGTCCCGCTGGATGGTTCCGAACTCGCGGAGGGCGCGCTCGCCTATGCGATCGCGGTCGCGAAGGCCCTCCACGAGCGGATCGTGCTCGTCACGGCGTGGGAGGGCACCGAGGCGGACCTCGGCGCCACCTTCCCCTCGATGGCGGTCGAGATCGAGCAGAAGGCCAGCACGTACTACGGCGAGTACCTCGATGGCATCCGGAAGCGCGTCGCCGCCGCCGGCGTGCTGGCAGAGCCGCGCGTCGTCTCCGGCGATGCGGCCGAGCAGATCCTCGTGGCCGCGCGTGAGACGGGCGCCCGCATGATCGCGCTCTCCACGCACGGGCGCTCCGGCATCGGCCGCTGGTTCTACGGCAGCGTCGCGTCGCGCTTGCTGCGCGAGTCCCTCGTGCCGGTGCTGGCTGCCGGGCCGCACGCGCTGGAGCGGGCCAAGGCGGGCGAGATCGCGATCAAGCACATCATGGTGCCGCTCGACGGCTCGGAGTTGGGGGAGGCGGCGCTGCCGGTGGCGCGCTCGCTGGCGAAGGCCATGGGCGCAAAGGTGACGCTGGTGCGGGCGGTCAGCTGGGCGCTCCAGAGCTACCCGTACGCGCTGCCCGACGCCTACATCCCGCAGGTCGACGACGAGTTGCAGAAGGGCGCCGAGGTGTACCTGCGGAAGCAGGAGGCCGCGATGTCGGGGACGGATGTCGACGCGTTCGTCGTGCGCGGCCCCATCGCTAGCGCGCTGCTCGACGTCGCGGAGAAGCAGGCCGTCGACCTGATCATCATGACGACGCACGCCCGCGGCGGCCTGGCCCGCGCCGCCCTCGGCAGCACCGCCGACCGCATGCTCCAGGCGATTGCGCCGGTGCTGCTCGTGCGGCCGGAGAGCGCATAGTGGGAGGCGGCCCGCTCGTCTCGCCGCGGGTGATGCGCCACGGTGCGCCGATGCGCAGCGCCACGCTCGCGGTCACGATCATCGCGCTGCTATCCGCGGCGTCGCTAGCCGGCTGCGTCAGCGGCGGCTCGAAGCCGCCGCCGACCGCGACGGCTCGCGCCACGGCCGCAGAGACGCCCTCACCGAAGCCCGCTGCTTCGCCGTCATCGGTGTCATCGCCGGTCCCGGCGGGCGCGAGCGTGGAGGTGACCGGCATCGTCGGCAGCGTCAACGCCGCTACCCGCACGATCCAGATCGAACGCCGCTCCGGCGCGAGCGTCACGAAGATCAGCGTCGGGCCGTCCACCGTGATCCGCCGGGCCACCGGGGGTACCGCTACGCTCGCCCAGATCAAGCCGTCGGACCGGATCATCGCCAGCGGGACGCTGAGCGACCGCGGCGATACCCTGCTGGCGACCGAGATCACGATCCAGGAAGTGGTCCCCCGTTCGTCCCCCGGCGGCTGACCCGGCCGTAACGGTTTCTTGACTCAATTCGACCCCCGTTAGCTTCAAGCTGCTAATATCGGGTGCTGCCACCCGAATCCCCGCGGGCACCCGGGACGTATTGGAGTTGGAGCGCGTGGACTACACGACTCTCCGTGACGACGAGTTGATGGAGCGGCTTGCCAGCCGCGACCTCGGCGCGTTCGAGGCGTTGTATGACCGCTATGGCGATCTCGTGTACTCGGTGTCGATCCGCGTCGTCGGCGACGTGCATGTCGCGCAGGACGTCACGCAGGACGTCTTCCTGCGTGTCTGGCGCAAGCCCGACTACTTCGACCAGGGACGCGGCAAGTTCGTGACCTGGCTTCTGAGCGTCGCCCGCAACCGGTCGATCGATGAGCGCCGCAGCCACGGCCGCCGCCTGCGCCACGAGGCGCTGCCCTCGGCCACAGAAGAAGAGGATGTCGTCCCGAGCACCGACGAGCGCGACGATCCCGCGCTGATGACGGTGCTGCAGGACGAACGGAAGGCGGTCCGCGATGCGATGCGCGTGCTGCCGCCGGAGCAGCGGCTGCCGATCCAGCTCGCGTACTTCGGCGGGCTGACGCAGCAGGAGATCGCCAACCAGCTCGGCCATCCGCTGGGCACGGTGAAGACGCGGATCCGGCTGGGCATGCAAAAGATGCGGGGCGTGCTCGAAGCGCGCATGGCGAAGGACGTATGACACTGGCGCAGTTCGACTGCAACGACGCCCGCGAGAACATCGACGCGCATGCGATCGGCGCGCTCGACGCCGCCGAGGCGAGCGCGCTGGATGCCCACCTCGCCGGCTGCGCCGAGTGCGCGCGGCTCGCTGATGAGGCGCGCGACGGCATCGTCGCGCTGGCGCTGACGGTGCCGCTGGCCAGCGGCGGCCAGGCGCTGAAGGCGCGCGTGCTGGCATCGGCCGCCGTGCTGGGCGACGTCAACCGCGGGCGGCGCCCGGCGTTCTGGTGGCAGGCCGCCGCCGCCGCACTGCTGGTCGTCAGCCTGGGCGGGCTCTCGTGGGGTGCCTTCCTCCAGCGCCGCGTCGACACGCTGTCCGCGCGCGACGCCGCGGTGCGCGCCGATGCGACGGCGCAGTCCGCGCGGCTCGCGAGCGTGCGTGACGAACGGGACGTGGTGCTCAGCATCGCATCGCGGCCCGACCTGCTCCGCCTGGAGATGACCGGCACGGGCGCCGCGCCCGCCTCGAGTGGCCAGTACCTCTGGAGTTCGACCGAGGCGCGGGGCGCGCTGGTGGCGGAGAAGCTGCCGCCGCTGCCCGAAGGAAAGACCTACCAGCTGTGGGCGGTGTACGAAGACAAGTGGGTGTCCGGCGGCCGCTTCCCGGTCGATGCGGAAGGCAACGGCAGCGTCATCGTCCGCCCTGGCGGCGACGCCCCCGGCGGTAAGCCGCTCTGGTTCTGCGTCACCGTGGAACCCGTCCCTGATGGCGCGCGCCACATCGACGCGATGGTGCTGCGCAGCCGGTAGCGGGATAGCCTGTCAGCACTTCAGGTGGTCAGCACGTCAGCTAGTCAGCATTTCAGCTGGTCAGCGTCAGCGCGAGCGACGGCGCGCTCGCCGTAGGGACGAAGCTTCACCTCCGTCCCGATCCGCGGCCGGATCACCCACTCCCACGACGAAGAGCACCGTCGCCGCCCCTGACGTACTGACGGCTGACTGATGTGCTGACCAGCTGAGATGCTACACGCGGATCGTCTTCCACTTGCCCTGACGGAAGCGGCGGAGGACCAGCGCGGCGCGGATCCAGTTCTCCGCGACGGCCGCCAGCCAGGCGAACGGGGCGCCCAGCCCCAGCACGATCACCATCAATATTGCCAGCGGCACACGGATGCCCCACGCGGTGAGGGTGAAGGTGCCCAGCACGAAGCGCACGTCGCCGGCGCCGCGCAGCGCGCCCGAGAGCGAGCTGTGCACGCCCAGCGCCGGCAGCGCGAAGGCGAACACGCGCAGCAGCTTGCTGCCGGTATCGACGACGGCGGCGTCATCGACAAAGAGCCGCACGATCTGCGGCGCGAAGATGAACTGCAGCACGGCCATCACCACGAGCGTGCAGAGCGCGAAGAAGCGCACCTTCTTCGCCACCTCTTCGGCCAGATCCGGCCGGCCGGAGCCCAGATATTGTCCCACCAGCGCCGTGGCCGCCGTCGCCAGCGCGAATCCCGGCAGGATCGCCATCTCGACCGAGCGCAGCGCCAGCGAGTGCGCGGCGAGCTGGTCGGTGCCCAGCCGCGCCACGATCCGGGTGTAGACCAGAAACGCCAGCATGAACTGCGCTTCCTCGAGCCCCACGGGCAGTCCGATGTGGAAGAGCCGCCCGAATGAATCGCGCGACACGTGGAGGACCCGCGAGACGCGCATCCGCACCGGCGCGGCGCCGCTGGCCGCGAGCGCGAGCGCCAGCACGCCGCCCGTCGTCCCTGCTGCCGCGTAGCCGATGCCCGACGCGCGTATGCCCATATCGGCGACGGCGCCGCTGATCAGCACGAAGGTGACGACGGCGTTGACGGCGTTGACGATGAGCAGGATCAGCATCGGCATCCACGTGTTGCCCATGCCGCGCAGCGAGCCGGACACGGCGTAGAGCGCCATCAGCATCGGGAAGCCCAGGCAGCCGGCGCGCAGGTAGCGCACGCCCTGCGGCACCACGTCCGGCTTCGCCCCCATCGCGTGCATCAGCCACGGCGCCAGCGCGTACACGACGGCGGTGCAGAACAATCCCCATACCAGCGCGGCGATGATCGCGGTGTGCAGCCCGAGCTGGACGCGCGAGCGGTCGCCGGCACCGATATCGCGCGCCACGACGGCGGTCGAGCCGACGTCGATCGCGAGCGCGCCGGAGAGCGGGATCCAAAACATCAGCGCGCCGATGCCGACGGCGGCCAGGCCGTCGGCGCCGACGTAGTGGCCGACGAGGGCGGCGTCGACCGCGCTGAGCAGCGAGATCGACAGACGCTCGATGACCACCGGCCACGCCATCCTGAGGATCGTGCGGGAGATGCGGGTGCCGGTGAGGTCGAGCGTGGCGACGTGCGCCGGGGACAGGACGTCTGCTTCGGCTGCCAAACGGACCTCTTCGTGAACCGGGGTTAAGGTCAGCTTAGCACGCGTCGGGGCGGACGGACGCCGCGCGTCACGGCACCGGCGGTGGCGTCACGGTGGCGGTGCCGGTGGCCGTGGCCGTGGCGACGTCGGGCGTGGGCGTGGGCGTGTCCGACGGCGCGGGCGTCGGCGGGATGGGCGTGGCCGTGTCCGACGGCGCGGCCGTCGGCGGGATGGGCGTGGCCGTCGGCTCAGGGAGCGGCGCAGGCGTGTCGGCCGGCAGCGGCGCGGGCATCGCCGTCGGCGTCTCGGTGGGCGTGCGCGTAGGCCGGGGTGTGTACGTGGGCTCCGGCGGATCGCCCTCGAACCAGCCGAGCGGCTCCGGCGTGAACGTCGGCCACGGCACGAACGGCTCCGGCAGCGGCAGCGCTTCGATCAGCGCCGGGTCGGCGGGCATGGCGAGGGGGTTGAACTCGCGCGCCACGCGGCGCGGCGTCAGCTTGATCTTCTGGGGCTTGCCGCGGCCGTAGTTGCCGGACATGTACGTCTGGTCCTGCACCGGCACGCCTTCGTCCCGGGCGATGTCGTCGAACGCGACGGGCAGCGACTGCGTGATGTAGCGGTCCGCCACGGTGCGCTCGACCTGGAAGTGCAGGTGCGGGCCGGGGTTGTTGCCGATGTCGGAGCAGGTGAGCCCGGTTTCGCCGGAGATCGCGAGCGGCCGCCCCTGCTCGACGACGTCGCCGACGTGTACCGTGATCGAGTCCTGCGCCAGGTGCAGGTACAGGCCCGACGTGCCGTCGCCGTGGTCGATGACGACGTAGTTTGCGGCCTGGGAGAACAGCGGGCTGCAGCCGCCCATGTTCGAGCTCTGCCGCGTCATGGTCACCTTGCCGCCGCGCGCGGCGGTCACGGTCTCGTACCCGAGGTCGAAGTCGAAGGCGTAGGCGGCGGTGCCGTTGTGCGTCAGCGACGTCTCTTCGCCCTGAGTGACGGCGTGCAGCTCGCCGCCGCTCCACGGCAGCAGGTAGCCGGGCGGCGCTGGGAACGCCGGCCCCGTCGTGCCCGGGTGACCGGGGATGTCGATCGCCGGCAGGATCGCCGCGATGACGCTGACGGAGATGGCAACGAAGGACGCAAGGAATGGCAAGCCGACCACCTCTGGTTAGCGAATAACGGGCGGGATGTGGTGGTTGTATCCACCGGAAGAGGCGGGGGAGCCGGGGGTACTTTACCTTTACAGAACGAAAATTCAAACCCGCAGCGGGCGAAAGTTGACAACTCCGGGAGGCCGGTCGGCACCTGGGGC
>Ga0315281_10005789_pt1 | contig 17640 bp, 18 predicted proteins | sample YL17G07_0_MG_FD_204540 | JGI IMG/M metagenome (GOLD analysis project Ga0315281, IMG submission 204540) | Sediment microbial communities from Yellowstone Lake, YNP, Wyoming, USA - YL17G07_0 | ecosystem: Environmental > Aquatic > Freshwater > Lake > Sediment | place: USA: Wyoming | collected...
TGGAATGTGAACGGCGCTATCTTAACTGCCAAAGCCCGCGCCGCTTGGTTGAGTAATGATTGGGAAAATTTGGTGAAAACCCGATCACTTTTTCCTCTCGCAGCCTGACAACCTTTGCGTGCACACATTAAAACGCGCGCGCGCGGCGACGATAATTTTTAACTGTATAATACAGGCGACTTTCACGGAGGCACAATGATTACAACTTACCACCGTCCGCAAACGCTGGACGCAGCTCTGGCGTTGCTTTCCTACCCGAACGTTTTTCCGCTGGGCGGCGGGACGCTTCTCGCTTCGCGCCACCCACAAGACGATCCCGTTTCCGTCGTGGATTTGCAATCCATCGGTTTGGACTCCATTCATAAAAAAGGCTCCAATCTAGAAATCGGCGCGACGGTTACGTTGCAATCGCTGTTGGAAAACGAACATTGCCCCGCAACGTTGAAGCCCGCGCTGAAGTTGGAATCTCCGCTGAACGTTCGCAACTCCGCCACCGTCGCGGGCGCGCTGGTTTCCTGCGATGGGCGCTCCCCTTTTGCGACCGCGTTGTTGGCGTTGGACGCGAAAATAACGGTAATCAGTAATCAGTTATCAGTGATCAGTAGTCAGTCGTCGATAATCAATGTGGGCGATTTTTTGCCGTTGCGTCCACGCGGATTGATTACGCAAATTGTTATTTCGCTCAATGTGAAATTTTCCTTTGAATACGTCTCGCGCTCGCCGATGGATAAGCCCATCGTCTGCGTCGCGTTGACGCAATGGAAATCAGGCAGAACCAGACTCGCGCTCGGCGGTTATGGAGAAAGTCCGCTCTTGGCGCTGGATGGAATCGACGCCGATTCCATCGGCTCGGCGCAAGCCGCCGTGCGCAACGCCTACCGCGAAGCCGCCGACGATTGGGCAAGCTCCGAATATCGCATGGACGTCGCGGCGACGCTGGCGAAGAGATGTTTGGCGGCGTAACGCAAGTCTATAGACTTGCGCTTCCATGTCAACGATGACCGAATTTTTTCAACGCAATCTCCCCCATTACCACATCGCCAACGCGACGTATTTTGTCACTTTTCGGTTGGCGGACAGTTTGCCTATTGAAACGTGGAAAAAACTACAAGAAGAATATGAACTCGAAAAACGCCTATTGGAAAATAAATTTCAAGGCAATGAGTTACATGAAGAACGCTATAAAACTCAGAAGCGTTATTTTGCTCGTTTCGACGCGCTACTCGACCATCCCAAAGACAGCCCGCGCTGGTTAGCCGAACCGCGCTTTGCCGACATTGTCTCGCGCGAAATCCACGCCCTGCACCCCGACTTTTATCGTCTGTACGCGTACTGCATCATGAGCAATCACATTCATTTGTTGATAGACCAGCAAAATATACTCAAACCGCCTCCGCCGAAAAAAGGTCAAATTTACACTGCGCTCAGTCACGCCATGCGACTACTCAAAGGGCGCACGGGCTATGCTTGCGCTCAAATGTTAGGACGCAAAGGCGCGTTTTGGCAACATGAAAGTTACGATCACGTCGTCAGAGACGAAAAAGAATTTGAACGCATTTTGAATTACATTGCCAACAACCCTGTTAAAGCGGGACTTGTTGTGCGCTGGGAAGATTACTCCTACACCTACATTAATCCCGATTTGCAGTAGGACAAGTCTATAGACTTGTCCTACGAGGAGCCATGATGAATCTCACCCTAAAAATTAACAGCATTGAACACACGCTAGAAATTCCCCCGCATACCACCCTACTCTCCGCCCTGCGCGGACTTGGCTTTCACGGCGTCAAATTTGGCGACGAAGGCGGACGCAGCGGCGCGGATACGGTTTTGCTGGACGGCAAGCCTATCAACGCGGGGTCGCTTCTTGCGGCGCAAGCGGAGGGGCATAACATTGCCACCATCGAAGCGTTGGGCGAACATCCCGAACAGGGCTGGAAGACTACCGACGGGTTGCATCCCTTGCAAAAGGCGTTCATTGAAAACGGCGCAATCCAATGCGGATATTGTACGCCCGCGCAAATTTTGGCGGCGAAATCTTTATTAGATAAAAATCCAAATCCAAGCGATGATGAAATCCGCGCGGCGTTGAGCGGGGTGTTGTGTCGGTGTACGGGGTATGTGAAGGCGGTGGAGGCTGTAAAGGCGGTAATTGGTAATTCGGTAATTAGTAATCAGTCTTCGGTGAGCAGTAATCAGTGGCTGGTGGTGGGGAAGTCTGAAATAAAAGTGGATGCGGTAAAGTTGGCGCAGGGCAAGTCTGCGTTTACGGCGGATTTTGAAATGCGGGGGATGTTGTATGCGAAGGTTTTGCGTTCGCCTCACGCGCACGCGCGGATTGTAAAAATTGATACGTCGCAAGCGAAGGCGTTGGAAGGCGTTGTTGCGGTCTTGACTTGGGAAGATATTCCGCGCGTGGTGTATTCGACGGCGGGGCAGTCTGACCCGATACCCGGTCCGTTGGATGCGTTTTCGTTGGATAACAAGGTGCGTTTTGTGGGCGATAGAGTCGCGTTTGTGGCGGCGGAAAACATCGAGGCGGCGGAAAAAGCGCTGGGGCTGATTCATGTCGAGTATGAAATTCTTCCCGCGATTTTGGATTCGCGCGAGGCGATGGGTAGCGCTATCAAAATTCACGACGAAGCGGAGTATGTCAACTTCGCGGATTCCAATCCTGCGAAAAATCTCGCCGCTGAAATTCGCATTGATATTGGCGACGTCGAAAAAGGATTCGCCGAAGCCGACGAAATTTTTGAGGCGGAGTATGAAGTTCCCAAAGTTCAGCAAGCGCACATCGAGCCGCATGTTTGCGTGACTTATTGGGACGAGGATGACCGCCTTGTGATTCGGACTTCGACGCAAGTTCCGTTTCATGTGCGGCGGATGATGGCGCCTGTGTTGGGGTTGCCCGTCAAGCGCATCCGCGTGATCAAGCCGCGCATTGGCGGCGGATTCGGCGGCAAGCAAGAGGTCTTGATGGAAGACGTCGCCGCGCATTTGACGATTGCGACGAAGCGCCCCGTGCTGTATGAGTTCACCCGCGAAGAAGAATTTATCGCGTCGCGTTCGCGTCACCCGATGCGCATCAAAATGAAAACGGGCGTGAAGAAAGACGGCACGATTACGGCGAACGCGATGTACGCGCTTGCGGACACGGGCGCGTATGGTTGTCACGCGCTGACCGTGACGGGCAACACGGGACATAAATCCATGGCGTTGTACGTCGGCGACGGCGAGTATCGCAAAGCGCCGAACATCCGTTTTTACGCGGACGCGGTTTACACCAACACCCCGCCCGCCGGCGCCTTTCGCGGATACGGCGTGCCGCAAGGATATTTTCCGCTTGACCGTCATATCGAAAAAATTGCGCGGGCTATGGGCTTCGACCCGATTGAGTTCCGCTTGAAAAACGCGATTCGCGCCGGCGAGTATCATCCCTTTTCGACGGCATGGAACGAAGGACGCGAGCCGCGCCCTGAAATTATTCAAACCGTTGGGCTGGAGCAATGCGTGGTGCAAGGCAGAGCCGCAATAGATTGGGATGCGAAGTTCGGAAATGAGGCGTGGCGATTTTTTGAAGAAAGAGGAAAGAGGAAAGAAGGAAAGTTGCGTAAAGGAATCGGCGTCGCGATGGTCATGCAAGGCACGGCGATTCCATATTTGGATATGGGCGCGGCTTCGATTAAGATGAATGACGACGGTTCGTTTAATCTTTTGGTTGGCGCGACGGATTTGGGAACGGGGTCGGATACCGTCCTCGCGCAGATGGCGGCGGAAGTGTTGGGCGTTCCGATTGACGATATTATTTGCTATTCATCTGATACCGACTTTACGCCATTTGATAAAGGCGCGTATGCTTCGTCTACGACATATATTTCGGGAACAGCCGCGACGAATGCGGCGAAAATTGTGGCGGAGAAAATCAAAGAACGGGCGGCGAGAATGTTGAACGAGTTGAACGTTGAACGTTTAAACGTTCAACCTGCCGACATTAAACTTTCAAACCGTTTAGCGATTGCCCCCGACGGCAGAAGCGTTTCGTTAGCGGAGGTCGCGCTTGATTCGCTTCATCGAAATAATCAAGAACAAATTATGGGCGTCGCGTCTTACGTCTCGCCTGTGTCGCCGCCGCCGTTTGCGGCGCAATTTGCGGAAGTCACAGTAGACACGGAAACAGGTATGGTGGTTGTAAACAAGTTAGTGATGGCGGTTGATTCAGGGACGATCATCAATCCCGCCACCGCTAGCGGACAAATCGAAGGCGGGATGACGCAAGCGCTAGGTTACGCGGTCTGCGAGGAGATGCGCTACGACGACAAAGGCGTCGCCCGCGAGCGCGACTTTGACGCCTATCACATCTTCCGCGCCGATGAAATGCCCGAATTGCAAACTATCTTCGTCGAGACTTATGAACCAAGTCACCCCTTCGGCGCGAAAGCCGTCGCAGAGATTCCGATGGACGGAGTCGCGCCCGCGGTGGGGAATGCGATTTTAGACGCAGTGGGCGTCAATGTAGATTCAAATCCGATGACGCCTGAGAAGGTTTGGCGGGCGATGCGGAATTGGTAATTAGTAATTGCAGTACAATCAGCGACGCATCATGTCTTACATCGAAACTATCCCTAATATCCTTCTTGCTCTTGCCGTGCTGATCGCCGTCGCGTTTTATGCGCGCCGCCCAAAAAATGCGCCGTACGCCGCCGCCGTTCAACCGTTAGAAACGCGCGTAGAAGCCGTTGTCCGCGACAACGTGTTTGAGGCGCTGGTCGAACTTGTCGTTATTCTCGACAACGATAATTTAATCGTAGACCTCAACGCGGCGATGCTAAAATTATTGAAGCAAGACCGCGCCGCCGTGCTGGGCAAACCCGCCAAAGAAATCTTCGCCGCTTCGCCAATTCCCATCAAGCAATATACGCAAACGACGCACGCCCGCGCCGAAACGTCTTTCATTCATCAAGACAAAGCGGTTTATTATGAAATGACCGTCTGGCCCATGTACGACGCGCGCAAACAAATCACGGGGCGCATTTTTATCTCACACGACATCACCGAGCTCAAAAAAATGGAGCGAGAACTCCGCGACCTTAACGCGGAACTAGAAAATCGCGTCCGCGCGCGCACGCAAGAATTAGCCGACGCCTACGACGCCACCCTCGAGGGTTGGGCGCGCGCGCTAGACTTGCGCGATAAGGAAACCGAAGGGCATACCCGCCGCGTCGCGGAACTCACTTTAAAAATTGCGCAAAAAATGAAAATCTCGGACGAAGACCTTGAGCATATTCGGCGCGGCGCCATCTTGCACGACATTGGTAAAATGAGCATCCCCGACGACATTTTTCGCAAGCCCGATAAATTGACGGACAAAGAACGCGCTATCATTCAAGGACATCCCGAAACGGCGTACAACCTGCTCGCGCCCATTTCTTATTTACAGAAAGCGTTGGACATTCCGTATTGCCATCATGAAAAATGGGACGGCACGGGCTACCCGCGCAGACTCAAAGGCGACGAAATCCCTCTCGCCGCGCGCATCTTCGCCGTCGCCGACGTGTGGGACGCGGTGAATTCCAACCGCTCCTACAAAAAAGCCTGGTCGCGCGAGGAATCTATCGCGCATATCGTCGAACAATCCGGCGCGCACTTCGACCCGCGCGTGGTCAACATATTTTTAGGCATGTTGGAAAAAGGCGAGATATAATATTCCCGACATTTTTAGGACTCAACGAATGCCCAATCAAATCTACGTTATAGGTCACATCAACCCCGACACCGACTCAATCGCCTCCGCGCTGGGTTACGCTTGGCTCTTGCGCGAACGCGACGGCGCCAACACCGTCGCCGCGCGCGCGGGCGCGCTCAACGCGCAAACGTCTTATGTTTTAAAAACTCTCGGCGTTGAAGCGCCGATGTTGCTCACCGACGCGTCGCCGCGATTTGAATCCGTGATGCGCCGCCTCAACACCATTCGCCCTGATTCGCAACTCGGCGCGGCGTGGACGCTCGCCAGCAAAACGGGCGGCATAGCCCCAGTGGTCAGCGAAGACGGCAAACCGTACGGCATGATTAACGGCATGAGTCTGTTCAAATATTTCAGCGACACGCTTGGACCGCGCCCAGGCGATACCACCGTGCGCGAAATGATGTCCGCGAAATGCAAAGACGCGGCGGACGTCAACGTTCCCAAATATGCGGCAAACGCGCACATCCGCGATGCGCTCAACAAAATCATGCGCGACGAATACAACGATTACTGGGTCGTGGACGAAAACGGTTTGTACGTCGGCGTCGCGCCGCAACGCGAAGTCCTCAATCCGCCGCGCCTCAAGATCATTCTCGTAGATCACAACGAACCGCGTCAAGCCCTTGCCGCGCTAGAAGAAGCCGAACTACTTGAAATTCTTGACCATCATCGCCTCGGCAATTCGCACACGCATCAACCGATTCGTTTCACCGTTGACGTTGTGGGTTCAACCTCCACCCTCGTTGCGGAAATGACCGCCGAAGCGGGACTCTCCATGCCGCCCGCGCTGGCTGGCACGCTTCTCGCAGGGCTTTTGTCCGACACGCTGATCTTGACCTCGCCCACCGCCACGTCGCGCGACAAAGAAATCGCCGAGATTTTAGCCCACTGGGCGTTTGTCGGCGGAAGTCCGCTCAAAGGCGAGACGATTGAATCGTACGGCAAAGTCATCCTCAACGCGGGAGCTGGACTCTCGAACCGTAGCGCGCAAGACGTGGTTAGCACGGACATCAAACCCTTTGAAGGCGGCGGATTCAAATTCGCCGTCGCTCAAGCCGAAGTGACCGACATTCTGCAACTCACCGAACATCTTGACGCGCTTCAAACCGCGCTCAACGACCTGCGCGACAAACGCGGACTCGATTTTGCTATGCTTCTCGTTACCGATATTGTGCGCGGAACAAGTCGCTTGCTTCTCTCGTCAAACGCGCCCGCCGCTTTGGACGACCTTCCTTATCCAGCTCTCCCCGACGGCACGCGCAACGCGCAAGGCGTAGTCTCGCGCAAAAAACAGTTGTTGCCCGCAGTGCTGGGCTTGTTGGAAAGGTAGCGCTTCTCGCTTTCAGTAAACGTCCGCCGCAGAACGTTTATTACGGTAAAATGAACGGATATGATTAAGTTCGCAAAAACCCGCATGAAAACAATTCGCCCATCCCGCAATTTCAAAAAAGATAAAGCATGAATAAAACCGACGCCGTCTATTTAAATCGCATCTGCGCCGCCATGGAACAGATTGATCGCTACACCCGAGGCATGTCTGAAAGCGAATTCCTTTCGCGCGCTATGGTGCAAGACGCCGTCGTGCGCCAAATTGAGCTCATTGGGGAAGCGGCGGGGCAGGTCTCGCTCGAATTTCAGAATGAACATCCCAAATTGCAATGGCCAAACATCATTGGCATTTGCAAAAAAATCATTCCCGAAAATTTCAACGTCAACCTTGCCGACGTTTGGAACGCCGTTCAAGACGATATTCCCCTGCACAAGCAAGCGATTAAAAAACTTTTGTAAGGCGGCGACTTTAAAAGAGGCGCGATGTTTCGACTCCGCACAAAAATGAATCCCACGGGTTTTCCGCCCGTCGCCAAGACCTTGCCGCCGGCGATTAAGCGCATTGTCGCCGAACTGAAGCCGGAGAAAATTATTCTCTTCGGCTCCTACGCCTACGGACAGCCAACCCACGACAGCGACGTGGATTTATTGGTGATTATGAAGACCCGAAAAAAGAGACAAGTAGACCGCTACCTTATGGTGTCGGGTTTGCTTCACCCGCGTCAATTTCCTGTGGATATTATTGTTCACACGCCGACAGAAATCAAACGCGCATTAAGTATTAAAAACAATTTTTTTATTCGAGAAATCATCTCCAACGGGAAAGTGTTATATGAGCGAAGACAACGACCTTGAAGTGTGGATTGATCACGCGGAAGACGACTTTAACGCAACCGGGAAATTATTGCGCGGTAAAAAACCCTCTCTTTATGGCGCTTGTTTTCACGCGCAACAATGCGCGGAAAAATACATGAAAGCAATGTTGGCGTCCAAAGGTCGTAAATTTCCAATGACCCACGATTTAAATGTAATGTGCGTTTCAGCAGGAATAAATATTGGGGTTGATAAAAAAAGGTTGGAGTTATTGTCTGCTTACGCGGTAACAGCTCGTTACGATAGAGAGCAACGGACTATGGAAGACGCCAAAGAAGCGGCTGAGATCGCCAAAACTATCCGCCGTTTTGCGCGAACGTTTTTGGAATTGAAATAACCGTTGCGACGTAAGTTTTTTATATATTGAGAAACCATGAGCCAAATATACAAACTCCCCCTTGTTTTAGAACCGCAGAGCGAAGGCGGATATGTTGTCACTTGCCCGTTGATTCCTGAATTAATTACCGAAGGCGAAACGCTTCAAGATGCTATTCAAAATGCAAACGACGCTTTATCTGCCTTAATCGAAGCGTGGGAAGAATTACAACTTCCTCTCCCGCCCGCTCTTCATCCCGAAGAAGAAAACACCCCGTTGCGCGTTGAGACGATTTTTGCCGTATGAAATATCGCGATGTGTTTAAGAAACTTAAAGCGTTGGAGTGCGAGGAACTTCCGCGACGCGGCGCTGGTTCGCATCGCATTTGGCGCAATTCCGCCAATAAACGCATTGCGCCTTTGCCAGATTGGGGAGCAAAGGATTTAAAACTCGGCACATTACGCGCGGTGATTCGTCAACTAGGGTTGGATTGGCAAGAGTTTCTCAAAAAGTAAATGACCAACTCCATTTACCAAGCCCTCGCCGAACTTGAAAAAAATCATCAATTCGCCGCGCTCTGCACGGTGATTAAAAGCGAGGGTTCGACGCCGCGCCATGTTGGGAGCAAGATGTTGGTTTATCCCGACGGGCGTTTCATCGGTAGCATCGGCGGCGGCGACCTTGAGCATCGCGTTCTTGACGAGGCGTGGATGGCGCTCAGCGACGAACAGCCGCGCCGCTTGCATTACAACCTGTCCGACCCCAAACGCGGCGACCCCGGCGTCTGCGGCGGGCAAGTGGAAATTTTCATCGAGCCGATTCTTCCCGCCCCGCTGGTTGTTGTTATCGGCGCGGGGCATGTCGGCAAGGCGGTTGTTCATTTGGCGAAGTGGCTGGGATTTCGCGTGGCGGTCAGCGACGACCGCGCGGAGTTCTGCAACCCCGAAGCGACTCCCGAAGCGGACGAATATTATCCCGTCACGATGGACAAACTTCCCAATCTCATTAAAATTGACAAACGCGCGCTTCTGATCCTAACGACGCGCGGGTCGGCGGTGGACGCGATGGGATTGCCCGCGTTGTTGGAGACTCCCGCCGCGTACATCGGAGTCATCGGCTCGCAGCGCCGCTGGGCGACGACGGCGAAAGCGTTGAAGGAAAAAGGAATCGCAGAGGAAAAAATCGCGCGCGTTCATTCGCCGATGGGGTTGAAGATGAAAGTCGAAACGCCGGAGGAAATTGCGCTGAGTATTATGGCGGAGGCGCTGGGGAAAGAGGTAATTAGTGATTAGGCGTCGCCCAATTTACCAATTACAAAAAAAAGGTTCTTGTGTCTAAAAGCTCGTTGGACTATAATCAAAAGCAATAATTCAAAAGGCAACAAAAGGAGAAAACTATGGCTAGGATTTTTGACGTCGTTGAATATGCAAACGAGATGAACGATGAAATCGTTCATCGTTTTCCCGAAGAGGGGATTGGCGATTATCGCATCGGTTCGCAGGTGATTGTGCGCGAAAGCCAGAACGCGGTTTTCTTCCGCGACGGGCAAGCGTTGGACGTCTTCAAACCCGGACGGCATACGATTGCGACGGCGAACATTCCGTACCTGATTGATTTTATCGGCAAGGCGTTCAATGACCGTACGCCCTTCCCGGCGGAAGTGTTCTTTGTAGCGATGAAGGAATTTGCCAGCAAAAAATGGGGAACGCCGCAACCGATTATTATCCGCAACCCCGGCATGGGACTCGGCGTGGCGCTCTTGCAAGGCTTTGGGACGTATTCGTTCCAAGTGAAAGACCCGCAACAATTTGTAACGCAAATTGTCGGCACGACGGGAACGTATCAATCAAACGAAATTGAAGAGCGCTTGCGAACAATGTTGCTCTCCAAATTGCAAGACGCGCTCGGCGAAACGGGCGCGAAACATTCCGTGCCTGAGATTATCGGCTTGACCGAAGAAATCGGCGCGGCGGTGCGCGTCAAAGCAAAGGATGATTTTGAAGCCATCGGTTTGGTTCTCAAAACTTTTTACATCGGCAATTTAAAGCCCTCCGACAAATCGGCGCAGGAACTGCGCGACATGGGCATGCTCGACATGGCAACCTACACTCAATTGCAAGCGGCGGACGCAATGCGCGACGCGGCGAAGAATCCCAGCGGCGGCGCGGGCTTAACGGCTGGCATCGGCGCGGGCATGGGCATTGGCAATATCATGGGGCAGGCGTTGCAAGGCGGATTTCAAAACACCTCGCAAGGCGGCGCTCCCGCTGGCGGCGCAAAAATGCCCGACATTATGACGCCCGCCGAAGCGGCTCAATTTATGAAAGTGGCTGAGGACGATATTGTGGCGGCAATCAACGACGGCAGTTTGAAGGCGAAGAAAGTCGGCAAGGCGTTCCGAATTAGCAAGGATAATTTGGAAGCGTTTATGAATAGCTAGGTTGAAGAAAGATAAAAGAAGAAAGAGACTCTTCGATTGGAGAGTCTCTTTTTGATTCTGGCGGGCGTTGACGCTGAATTGCTGAATCGGCGTTATGTGTCGAGTCTCATAAACTCATACCGTCTGCGCTTCAACAAAGTCTCATAAAGCGACTCTACGAACATTTGTTTTCTGAATTCTCGCACAAGTACAACTTCCTATCAAGAAAAAACTCTGGCGCTTCCCCCCTCTCCATAAAAAAAGCGAACCGCGAGTTTCGACTTCGCCTTGTTTACCAAGAGCCGCGTCATGGCGTTAAACGCATCGGGTATAATTTCCAAGCAAGAACTATTCCCTTTCATTATCTCATCTTGGAGGCGTTTTATGGATCTCTCGAAGCATGCGTTCTTTGAGGGCAAAATTGTCCCGTGGAGCGAGGCAAAGATCAACATTGCCACGCATGGATTTATGTACGGCACCGCCGTTTTCAGCGGAATGCGCGCTTATTGGAGCGCAGAGAAAAACCGTCTTTTCCTTTTTCGGCCCTACGACCATTTTCATCGTCTTTTGGATTCCGCGAAAATATTGGCGATGGACGTGCCTTACGACGAAGCGAAATTGATTCAAATCGCGCGGGACGTTTTGCAAAAGGACGCTTGGAAGCAAGACGTCTATCTGCGCCCCTGCATTTATAAAGCGGATATGGGCATCGGCGTACGTTTGCATAATTTGCGCGACGAGTTCTGCATGTTCATCACCGCATTCGACAAATATCTCTCCAACGATTCAAACGCGCACTTAACCTTTTCCTCGTGGCGACGGATTGACGATAACGCCATTCCCGCGCGCGGAAAAATTTCAGGCGCTTACGCCAACTCCGCGCTGATTAAGACCGACGCAAACCGCGCAGGCTTCGACGAAGCGATTGTGCTGGATCAGGACGGTCAAGTTTCCGAAGGCTCGGCGATGAATATCTTTATGGTGCGCAATGGAGTCTTAATCACGCCGCCGGCGACGGATAACATTCTCGAGGGAATTACGCGCCGTTCTGTAATTGAACTCGCGCGCGCGGAACTTGGACTTCAAGTGGAGGAGCGTTCCATTGACCGCACGGAAATATTTATTGCGGAAGAATTGTTCCTGACGGGAACCGCCGCGCAAATCGTCGCCGCCACAAAAGTGGATTTTCGTCCCATCGGCAACGGCGAGATGGGACCCATCACCGCGAAGTTGCGCGCCGTATTCGACGACGTTGTCCACGCAAGAGTCCCGAAATATAGCGAGTGGAATGTGGAAGCGGGCGGGTAGACAGGTAAAGAAAAAAAGCCCCCGCTCAAACAGCGACAGGCTTTTTTCTTTCTTCTTTCTTCTTTTCTCTTACCTCTTCTTCCTTTCCCTCTTCAACTCCTCAAGTTCCAATTTATTTTTCTCAAGTTCAATTTCCAAATTTTTGCGTTCCACGTCCGCAAGATCGGCTTCGCGTTTTTCCTTGCGCCATGTGATTAAGGTGGTCGTCAGGAAACCGATCAACGACGCGGCGGAAGCGGCAAGGGAACCCATCAACGCAAAATTGCCCGTATTATTTTCCGCAGGTTGTTCGGATGGCGCAGACGCCTGCCCGTGCGGTTCCGCCGTCGGCGCAAGCAGATGCGCTTCGGGAATTGCCGTCGGGTCAATCTGCCCGTCGCCGTTCGTATCTTGAACCGCCGCTGGCGGCGATGAAGTTTCCGTTGGCAAGGGCGCTGGCAATTGGGCGCTAAGACCAGAGCCGCTCACAACAAAAAACAGCGCTCCCAAAGCGGCAAAAAAAAGAAATAGAACCAAAAAAAAGTTGCGGATGGTTGTCGGTTGCATCGTCAAACTCCTAGCGCCAAGAGGTTACGTTTTGCGAATTACGAATCACGGATTCTTTACAAAACGCACAAGGATTAAATTCTTAGAACAATCCGTGAACGTGTCAACCTGAACGACGCCGGACAGCGGAATGCTTTGGTCTAACAACTGCAAAGATAGCTCGCCTTTGGAAGCAAGCGGCAAAGTGCCAAGAAAAAACTCAAAGCCCGATCTACCATACGCGGACACAGCGCCGCTGGCTGTTTGCATGGTTATAGATTTTCCGTTATAAAAACCCGTCAACACAATAATCATGCTAACCAGATCGGCGTTGTTTGCGTCCACCACTGTGCCTCCAATTCCCTGCCAGTTACAACCCAATTCAGGATGAATAATCGTGCTGTCAATTCCTTTGAAAGAACCTGAAAAAGGCGCTTTGGGCGTCTTTGTGGGCGTTGGAGTTTTTGTCGGGGGAATCAGCGAAAAAGAAGTCGGCGAAGGCTCAAGCGTGAAGGTCGGCAAAAACGTCGAAGTTTCGGTCACGTCTGGAAGCGGGGTGGACGTCCATGTCGCCGCCAATTGAATCGGCGTAATCGTAAACGTCGGCAGGGCAAATATATCAACCTTTGGTTTGGGCGGCAACAAATTATAAGAAGCGTTGGGAGAGATAAAAATCGCCGTAAAGTACAAGCATGAGCAAAGCGTAATTAAAAGCATAACCACGCTCAAGGCGTCCCAGATATCAATTGGGGGAATTTTGGAACCGCTGGACTTTTTTGACGCGGGGGCGTCTTCAAAACCGTAATCAATTTTGCTCATTAGGGTACTCCGAAAATTATTCTATTAGGATTTTCGCTTATGGCGTCATTTTTTCGTGTCGCCCTGAGCGATAGCGAAGGGTCTCTGAGATAATCGTAGAGATTCTTCGCTTCGCTCAGAATGACAAGCGAAAGTCCTGTCTATATTTTATCTGTGCGTTACGGGGCTAAAACAACGGCGCTTTTGGCGCGCCGTTCAGCCAGCCAGTTTTTTAGAGCAAGTTCTTGCATCGTCAACAAAGCGTCGGGCGTCAGCGGATGAACGCCGCGCTCAATGACTTTGAAAATATGGAAGCCCGCGTTCGTCGCGATGACGTCGCTATACGCGCCGACTTGCAAAGCCAACGCCGCGTCGTTGGCTTTGGCGTTCAGCAGATAACCGCGCGGCGTCCAGCCTAATTCGCCCAACGTAATCGGGTCAAAGCGCGCCGCAATGACGTCAAAATCTTTTCCAGCTTTTAGCTCTTCAAGCGCGGCGCTCACTTTCGCCTCATTATAGGTCAAAATTTGGCGCAAGTGAACTTGTTCCATCGTTTTGGGGACTTCTGCAATAATTTTGTCGCGCATCCATGCGGCTTCGGCGGCGCGTTTCAATGCGATTTGAAACGCGGCTGCATCGTACCCGTGCGCGGAGCGCCATGCGGATAAAGCCTCCGCCCCGCCGATTTGAGTCGCCAGCGCGTCTATTCTGGATTTTAGGTTGGTCTCCGTCAATTCAAATTTTGCGTCCCGCGCGGCTTGCGCGAGCAAGAACTGCGCAATCAGATCTTCCAAAACGATTTTATTCGCGTCCGCGTCTGAAACGGTTTTGCCAAGCGCGGTTTGCGCGGATTTATATCTTTGCAGTTCCGCTTGAAACTCTGCGAGGGTAACGATCTCTCCGTTCACAGTCGCCGCCGCAGGCGGAGGCGTGGCGGTGGGAGGCATCGGGGTGGCTGTCGGCGCTTGGGGCGTCGGCGTACTCGCAGTTAAGAAAGGGGCGCAGGCGCTTAATCCCAAAGCGAGAAGCAAAATGATTTGCGTCAAAAACAAACGGGGTTTGGAAAACATTGTCAAGATTATACCAATGAAAAACCCTCGCCCCTGCCCCTCTCCCAAAGGGAGAGGGGTTGGAGCGAGGGCGCTTTTTTCCCTCTCCCAAAGGGAGAGGGCTAGTGAGGGCTAGTAATCCATGCCGCCCATGCCGCCCGGAGGCATAGCAGGAGCGCTTTCTTTCGCCGGCATATCGGTAATCAAAACGTCGGTGGTGAGAATCATCGCGGCGATGGAGGCGGCGTTTTCAAGCGCGCCGCGCACAACTTTGACGGGGTCAATCACGCCGGCTTTAATCATGTCGGTATATTCGTTCGTAAGCACGTTATAGCCGATGTTGGCGTTTTTCTTTTCGGCGGCGGTGCGGCGAACGGTGTCAATGATGACGGAGCCGTCTTGACCGGCGTTTGAAGCCAATTTGCGAATCGGGGCTTCGAGCGCCTTCTTGACAATGTTGATGCCGACTTTAATTTCTTCGTTGTCGTCGTCGGCGTGTTGCTTGGCAAGTTTATCCAATTTCGCGGCGGCGTTGATGAGGGAGATTTCGCCGCCGGGGACGATGCCTTCCTCGACTGCGGCGCGCGCGGCGGAGAGAGCGTCTTCGACGCGGTGCTTCTTTTCTTTCATTTCAGTTTCAGTCGCGGCGCCGACGCGGATGATAGCGACCCCGCCGTGTAGCTTGGCGAGACGTTCCTGAAGTTTTTCTTTGTCGTAATCGCTGGTGCTTTTGTCAATCTCGATGCGGATTTCCTTGATGCGACCTTCGATATCGCCCTTCTTGCCTTTGCCGCCGACGATGGTGGTGTTCTCTTTGTCAGAGACGACCTTTTCGGCGCGACCTAAATCTTGAATGGTGGCGGTTTCGAGCTTGCGTCCCGTTTCTTCAGAAATGACCGCTCCCCCAGTGAGAACGGAAATATCCTGCAACATGGCTTTGCGGCGGTCTCCAAAGCCTGGGGCTTTGATGGCGAGCACGTTCAACATGCCGCGTAATTTGTTTAACACGAGCGTGGCGAGGGCTTCGCCGTCAATGTCTTCGGCGATGATGACGAGTTCGCGTTTGCCGACCTGAACCAGTTTTTCGAGCAATGGCACAATGTCTTGCGCGGCGGAAATTTTCTTGTCGTAAATCAGCACATAGGCGTCGTTGATGACGGCTTCCATTTGTTCGGTGTTGGTGATGAAATAGGGCGAGATGTAACCGCGATCAAATTGCATGCCTTCGACGTATTCGGTCTCGAATTGCATGGACTTGGATTCTTCGACAGTAATCACGCCGTCTTTGCCGACTTTATCCATCACGTCCGCAATCAAACCGCCAATTTCCTCGTCCGCCGCAGAGTTAGTGGCGACGGAGGCGATCTCTTCGCGCGTGTCAATTTTGACCGAGTTTTTCTTGAGCTCGATTACAACGGTTTCGGTGGCGAGTTCAATGCCCTTCTTGAGCAACATGGGGTTGTAGCCCGCTTCGAGAGCCTTGAGACCTTCGGTGACGATGGCGTACGCCAATACGGTGGAGGTGGTGGTGCCGTCGCCAGCGATGTCGTTGGTTTTCTGAGCGGCTTCTTTCAAGAGTTGCGCGCCCATGTTTTCAAACGGGTCTTCGAGTTCAATTTCTTTGGCGACGGAAACGCCGTCGTGCGTGATGCTGGGGGAGCCGAACTTGCGGTCAATCGCCACATTGCGACCTTTCGGTCCGAGGGTTGCGGAAACAGCGTTCGCAACGACAGTCATGCCGTTCTTAAGCTTGCGGCGGGCTTCTTCTGAAAATACAATTTGTTTAGCGGCCATAGTAATATTCCTTGTTTTTCTTGTTTGAGATTAGACAATGCCGAGAATGTCGCTCTCGCGCATGATGAGCAATTTCTTGCCGTCCATTTTGACTTCGGTGCCAGAGTATTTGGCGAAGAGAATCAAATCGCCGACTTTGACGTCCATTGCGATGCGCTCGCCCTTGTCGTTGCGCTCGCCGGGTCCCGCCGCTAAGATCTTACCCTGTTGGGGTTTTTCTTTCGCCGTTTCGGGGAGTACGATGCCGCCCGCCGTCACTTCTTCTTGTTCGATGGGTTCGATGAGCACGCGCCCACCCAAAGGTTTAAACGTTACTTTTGCCATTTCTTTTCTCCTATGAGGAATTTGATTTTTTTGGAATAAACACAAAAAAGTTAGCGCTCACTCACTCCGAGCGCTAACTTCAATCTTACTCAGTTAAATAGGCGAAGTCAAGAAGAATTTTGTAAATTCTTACAAAACTCTGATGGAAAAAATTCTCTACCGTACAAATGCGACAATCTAAATGTACGGTAGAGAATGTCTTGGATTGAAGTTTACTTTTTTCCGACAATCGTTATCTGCCAACTGGCGGGCGTTTGCGGAGGAGTCGAGTTATATAAAACTTGCAAGGTGTAATTTCCTTTCGGCAAACCGCTGGTATCCAAGTTGTAGTGATACTTTGGCGTAGCCCCCTGTGGGGGCGCTTGAATAGAAATGCCTTGCGCGGGGTTGTTGGAAATCCCAACGGGAGCAACGACAACTTTTCCGCTCGAATCTACAACGCGCGCAGTAACGGACAAGTCTTCGACAAAATTCCCGTCCTTATCCGTCAGCGTGAATTCAACAGGGATGACGCGCCCTTGTTGAGCGCTGTATGGGTTGGCGGTGTTGATTGGCGGAAGCCATGCGAGTTGATAGCCGTTTAAGTAATTCCACGCTTGCGCCATGGTCTTGCCTGTCATCGCTTCCAGCGGACGGCGTGCGCGTTCATTTGCGATGGTTTGTTGCAAGGCGGGGTTGCCCAACGCAGAAAGATGACCGAGAAAAGTTTGCGCGGCTTGAACTTGCTCGGCAGTGATGGTCGCCGTGTTGCCGTCTACCAGCGCTTGCAGGTTGGGTTGCCAAAGTTGAATGGTTGCGATGGCTTCTTGGGTTAATGCTGGAGACGCCCCAAGAATGGCTGAGATTTCTATGCCGTTCCCGTCATAAAGGTTAATGTAGCGTTGTCCTTCGGGCGTTTGCCGCAAAATTTCATTTTCTACCCGATAAAGCAACTCAAGGTTAATTATCGTCGCCTGTAAAGAATTCCATGACGCAAGGTAAAAACCGCTTGACGCAATTTGGGTTGGGGTTGGGGTTTGGTTGCAGTTGCCATTTATCTGTTTAGACGGACAATTGCAAGGTATTGGCGTCGGCGTAAATGTCGGCGGCGGCGTCGCCAAAGGCGGACTGGCGGAAACGGGTTTTATGATTTCCGCTGGAAATACGCCCGGCAACGCCCACA
>Ga0315281_10005790_pt1 | contig 17640 bp, 17 predicted proteins | sample YL17G07_0_MG_FD_204540 | JGI IMG/M metagenome (GOLD analysis project Ga0315281, IMG submission 204540) | Sediment microbial communities from Yellowstone Lake, YNP, Wyoming, USA - YL17G07_0 | ecosystem: Environmental > Aquatic > Freshwater > Lake > Sediment | place: USA: Wyoming | collected...
TCGGAGTACCTGAAAGGTACGACTTCCTTGTGTTGTTATCATCGGAGTACCTGAAAGGTACGACTTCCTTGTGTTGTTATCATCGGAGTACCTGAAAGGTACGGAACCTGTTATGCAACAGGCTCTAAGATAATCTGTAACTGTTCAGGTTGTTGTACCGGCAAGTCGAACGGCCGGCGCGTTCGGGGAACGCGCCCTACCACAACGTGAACGGTTACAGCTCATTAATGAGTATTTCTCAACTATTTCGCCTGTTTCTGTTGTTGTTCTTCAAGTTTATCAAACGCTTTATCTGCGTTGGCTTTAATGTATTCCTTCGTTTTTTGGCTGAGTTGTTTGATGTCGTCGGTCATGGATTTCAAATCGTCTAATTCTAATACTGCCAGGGCGTACGTTGTTTTTCCATCATCCCATCGATCAATTATCTTGATACCCGACACGGAATTACTGGAAAAAGTCTTGACCGTGTTCTCAATATACTGTTCACCATTGGTTTTTTCCTGTTCGGGGATCGCCGCAGAACTCATGTAATCACGCATGAGCGAGGTTGACATAACAGACAACCGCTTTGAAACTTCAGCAATAGCACGGTTATCCGCAGTTGTTCTCCGTAACGCCTCGGACGTAATGCTGTCCGCAACCCCAACGCCGTACAACGCTTTCTTTGCATCTTTAAACGCACCGCCTCCTTTGTTTACCCAATCCGGCCTGTTAGCCATAGAAGCGCACCCTGCAAAAAAAATGAATGCTGCCGAGATCACACTTACCGCAATACTTTTTGACATACCTTTTTCTCCTTTTACTTGTCGAGTGCGGCTGCAGAAAGCACAGCCTGAACGGTTACCATCCCGCAAAATATAAAAAACCAGGCCACATTTTTTTGTCGCCTGGTTTTTTATATTCCGGAATATTTAGTGTTAAGCCATTATGTCTGTCTGTCTGTCTGTCTGTCTGTCTGTCTGTCTGTCTGTCTGTCTGTCTGTCTGTCTGTCTGTCTGTCTGTCTGTCTGTCATATTCATCATCCTATCCGGCTTCCTCTTTTCAAGCCTGCCTGCTGAACCCACGGAGAAATGGGACATTCAGCTTACAAAACAATGAATAACACATATTCCATTTAATGTCAAGTTTTTCATGAAACAGCAATTCCACTGCGTCAGGCGCCTAACCGGCCGCACGCCGGCCATCCCTTTTCCATTACACGGTAATAGAAGGTGAGGAACTATTTATGCACGGAAGCTTCTAACGTGCTTACACGTTCATCAAGGTTGGAGTATTTTGTTTCTAACTCGACAATGCGGTGGGTGTTTACTATCGATTTGCGTTCTACATCTTGACTTTTTTGAGCAAAGCTATCAATGGCCGTAAGTATCTTATGAATATCATCTTTTGTAGCCATGGTTTCTTTAATAATATTAATATCGTCGGTATTGCGTAAAATTGCTTTAGCTTGATTCCGTAAAGCCAATTCTAATTTATCGAATCTTTCATCGACCTTATTGAACCTTTCGTCAATCTTGCTGAATCTTTCGTCGACCTTATTGAATCTTTCATCGACGTTATCAAGCCTCTCGTTAAACTCTTTTCTTGTTACCGGCTCATTGCCATCTTTTTTTGTTGCTTGTTTTTTCATAGTAACCTCTCAGTGGTGGTAGTATACCAGAAAAATATTTTGTTTTCAAGACTGCGTTACTCTTCTGCGTTACTCTTCTTCCATTACCCGGTCGTAGAAGGCGACGTAATCCGTTTTTTCGGCGACGGCTTTGATGGCCGAGCGGGGGTGCTGGTTGAGTTGGCCGGTGAGCATGTAGGGAATGCTGTAGCCCCAGTTCATCATCTGCTGGAGCGGCAGAAACACTTTTTGAACGCACTCTAAAACAGGGCGGCTATCGAACTGCGGATTCCTCAGGAAACCGAGCAGCATCTCCAGCGGGCAGTTGCCGGCGCCCCGGCCCATACCGGCAATCGTAGCGTCCAGGCGGTTCGCCCCCGCGATCACCGCCTCAACGGTGTTGGCAAAGGCAAGCTGTTGATTATTGTGGGAGTGTACCCCCACCTCTTTCCCCGTTCCCGACACCATCTCAAGAAACATTGCCGTCAACTCGCGCACCTGTTTGGGGTAGAACGATCCAAAACTATCGACAAGGTACACCGTATCCACCGGGCTTTGGGCGATGAGGCGCAGCGCGTCCCGCAGGTCCCGCTCCTGCACTACGGAAATAGCCATGATGTTGATGGCGGTCTCGTAACCCTTATCGTGGGCATCTTTGACCATATCGATGGCCGTCGGTATCTGGTGGATATAGGTCGCCACGCGGATGCAATCGATCACGCTTTTATCTTTAGGGAGAATATCGGTGTGATAATCCGTCCTCTCGGCATCGGCCATAACCGAAAGCTTGAGGCCGGCCTTCTTCTCGCCCACGATCCTGCGGATATCATTTTCATCGCAGAACTTCCAGGGCCCGAATTTCGATGGCATGAACATTTTTTTGGACGCCTTATAACCGAGCTCCATGTAATGAATGCCGGCGGCCACGCAGGTATCATAGACGGTTTTGACAAAAATATCATCGAAGCGATGATCGTTTATCAAGCCGCCGTCACGAATGGTGCAGTCGAAAACCTTGATTGACGGCCGGAAATCTACCCATGAATCTTTGACGTGTGTATTCTCTTTTGAAGTCATTATATCCTTCCTTTTTCAACGTGACGTTACGGAGCGGGCGGACAAGTCCGCCCCTACGTTCTATAAGTTCGCTATTTCAAAAACGATAAAGTAAACGACCATGATGACGAACCCGAACGGCACGCCGATCCTGGCCCAATCCCTGCTGCGGATGCCAAGTTTTCCGGCGCAAACAATGTTGGGGATATTCCCCGGGATGAGCATCCCGCCGGCGATCAGGAGCCCCATTAGCACCGCCTGTATCTGTGCCAGGGACATCTTAGGGCTGATCTCGGCGGCGGTCAGCGTCGCGTTATCCATTACGGCAGATACCGTGTTGATCCAGTACAATGCCTGCACCGGAAGCGAAATAACATAGCGGTCGATGATTGGTTTAAATCCCGCTCCGAGGAAAATAAGCGCCATGATGAACAGATAGACTTTCCCGGCGCGGACAAAGATACCGGTGAACGTTTCGCTCGTTTTCCCGGCCAATCCTTCCTGCCCGGCGACAGGGCCAACCGACGGCTCAACCAGATAACTGACGATCCCCGTGGCGATGATCCCGGGGATGACGAATAACCCCAGATGCCTTAACAGGAAAAAGAAATCGGCATGGTATGGTTCTCCCCTCAACTTGGCGATGCAGATGGTGGACAACGGCTCGCCGATAGGTGTCAGCGCCGCGCCGAGGCCGATGGAAAAACAGCCGAAGACGACCAGCTTCGTTTCAAAGTCTTTGTCCAGCTTGAGGGCGCTGACGACTTCGACGAGTATGATGGCGGCCATGATGGCCGTGATGACGCTGGATAATATACCCAGCGCGATGACCAGTACAAAGCAGAAAAGTTTGGAGCCGAGCGCGCGTTCTACCCGGACGATGACACCTGTGATCGTATTTTTGAAGCGAAACACCAGCAGGCCGACGACAAGTACGGCGGCTGTTATCATGACCGGCTCGACGAGCGATTCGCGCACCAGGCGCAACGACCAGAGCGGTTCACCCAGGAAATGCACCAGGCTGACCGACAGCACTCCCATTAAAAAAAGAAAAGCCTCCAGGTTACGTTCGACAAAATTGACGCTCATGGGCAAAACCAGCACCACAAGGACAATAGCAATGAGGCTCAGTTCAAGCATGGGCGTATCACCATGTTCTGGCAAATTGAGTCTGTTGAAAAATATCCGGGTATCTCTCTTCTGGACGGTGTAGGGGCGGGTAAACCCGCCCCTACGAAAGTCAAAAAGTAGATTGCGACACAGTCTCTAAAGCCGCCCCTACGAATTATTTGCCGCGGCAAGTATCCTTGGGATGTGTTCTTCCATGCCGATGGCCATGATATGGACGCCGTCGGCAAAAGTTCTCAATTCGCGGATAGTTTCGGCGCAGATGCGGATGCCTTCTTCGAGCGGGTCAGCCGCGCCGGCGATGCGTTTAACCACCGTCTCCGGGATGGTAACTCCGGGAAGCGAGGAAAGAAATTTGACGAATTCCATCGATTTGAGCAGCGTGACACCCGGCAGAACCCTGACTCCGAACCCACGTACCCGGTCATGGAACTGCCGGTACCGGGCCACATCGAAAATCGTTTGCGTTTGAAAAAATTCAGCGCCCGCCTTTACTTTCTTCTCCATCATCAATATCTGCAGTTCAAGCGGCATAGCCGTAGGGTTAACCACCGCGCCGAGGCAGAATGAAGGCGACCCTTTCAGTTTTTTCCCGGCAAGGTCTACGCCGGCCTCGAGCATACGGGCAGCCGTCAACAACTGTACGGGATCGATGTCGTAGACGCCTTTTGCCTCTTTATATTCGCCGATATTCGGGTGATCGCCGCTTAACACAAGAATGTTCTCTATACCGAGGACGGCGGCGCTCAAGAGGTCCGACTGCAGGGCAATACGGTTTCTATCCCGACAGGTCATTTGCAGTATCGGCGGGAAACCTTTTTCATGGAGCAGACGGCAAACAGCTATCGATCCCAGACGCATCGAGGCGCGCTGGTTATCGGTCACATTGATGCCGTCTACGAGCGGCCCGATCATCTCGGCCCGGCGCATAAGGTTGCCGATATCAGTCCCCTTGGGCGGAAATAGTTCGGCCGTAATGACAAATTCGTTTCGCTTCAGTTTCTGGCAGAGTTTGCTCATGGGTGTCCCCGCTCACGATCCGTTTTTGACAAGATGTGGCGCTTTGCCCGACTGCGCGGTTTTATCAACTCCCGCAAGATTGTTTTTTCGCCGCCAAGCTTCTCAAGCTTATTAAAAATCAGTACCCAGGCGCAATCCCGCGTGGAATCCGCCTCGCATTTGCCATCCACAACTCCGCCGCACGGCCCGTTGACCAGCCCCTTAGCACAACGGCTTATCGGACAGATACCGCCCGTCTTGTCCAGCAGGCATTCCCCGCAGGCACCACAGTAGCCGTGATAGATACCGATGCGTTCCGTCGTCCCGATGAAGACCGGGTCGAGCGCGGGATAGAGCAACTTATGGTCAAGTACCTTTTCGATCGCCTGTACACCCGCGCCGCAGGCCAGGATCACCAGGGCATCCGCTCCGCCGGCTTCCACCGAGCGGCCCAGATCCCGTTTGACGATCCGCATATCGCACGGCGTATCGAGCACGACTGAGCCGCGGACATCTTTGCCCGCAGTCTGCAACTCCCCGATCATGCGTTTGACCGCTTCGTCGCCGCCGGTCTGGCATTTCGTAGCACAGGCGGCGCAGCCGACAATAAAAACCGAGTGATGACGTTCTAAATTTTTCAGGAGTTCAGAGAAAGGCTTGGCAACGGTAATGATCATCTTTACTCCGTCATCATTTTCCCGGGAAGTTTTGAGACCGCCTTGTCCCATCCCTCCGAGAGCATCAGTTCGATAAAGACAGCAGCGCCGTCGAACATCCGCCGGACCGCCGTCCGTTCATCGGCCCGGAACGTCCCGAGCACAAAATCGGCCGGATCGATATGCGGCGGCACGGGGCCGATGCCCAGCCGGAAACGGGGGAAGGTTAACGTACCCAGGTGGTCAGCAATGGAGGCAAGGCCGTTGTGGCCGCCGGCGGAACCTGAACGCCGCGGACGCAACGCACCCAATGGCAACGAAAAATCGTCAACGATCACCAGTATCTCTTCCGGAACAACATGGAAGTAACCGCTAATACTTTTGACGGCGGCCCCCGAGTTGTTCATGTACGTCTGAGGTTTGACGAGCAGGATTTTCCCGCCCGTGCTTCCCGCCACCTCGGCCATGCCGGCCCAGTTCTTCCAGGCAAGCTCCCCGGCAGCAGCCAGACAGTCAACAACCTGAAACCCAACGTTGTGCCGGGTGTTAACATACTTTGCTCCGGGATTACCCAGCCCGACAATAAGTTTGATTTCAGGCATGGTATAAACCTATAGACGTTCTTGAGTTGTCGGAAACTACGTTACACATAACCGCGAGAACCCAAGAACTCGAAAAGAGGGGTTACTTCTTCCCCTCGGGTGGTTTGGCGGCTTTGGCCGCTTCAGCACCCTCGGCGCCTTCTTCTTTTTCTTTCTTGCCCTTGCTGATAACTTCGGGTTCGGCCCCGGTGGCTGCAGCCGCTTCCGGCGTTGCGGCAGCAGGCGCTTCTTCCATGACCGTCGGAGCAACGATATTAACGATAAGGCCGCTGGGGTCGGTAAGAATATCGACTCCTTCAATCAGCGGCAGATCTTTGACCGTTAACGCCTGATTGATCTCCAGGGCGGAAACATCGACATTGATGGCCTGCGGAATATCCTGCGGCAAACAACTGACGCGCACTTCGCGCAGGATATGCTCGAGGATGCCGCCGGAGAGCTTCACGCCGGGCGCCGTACCGGTGATATGCAACGACACGTTTACCTCGATTTTTTCCTTCAGCGACACCGCCTGGAAATCGATATGGATCGGTTTCTGGGTAATGACGTCGCGCTGGATGTCCTTGATGATCGCGGTCTTTGTGCCGTCGCCGATCTTGAGGCTGACCAGCACGTTGCTGCCGAATCCGGAATGCAACAGCGTATCAAACTTCCGCGCATCGATCGACATGGTGATGTTCTTTTCGCCATGGCCGTAAAATATGGCGGGAACCAAACCCTGCGCCCGCACGCTTTTCAAATTGTGTCTTGTTGAAATTTCACGGGGTACAATTTCCAAAGATACTTCTTTCATGTGATGCCTCCCTAAGACGTTCGCCCCCTGTTCGGGGGTGCCCGGCAGCTCCAATGGTTAGGTTCGCTGCCGGCTCTCTTACAAGGGGAAACTATGTTTCCCCTTCGTACCTGCAAGAGCAGGTACTCCATTTATGAAAAGCTAATGAAGTCGTCGCTCTCTTCGTTCGCTGATCCCTTTCTAAGTGGCATTGCCACTAAGATAATCTGTAACTGTTCAGGTTGTCGTAGGGCGCGGTCCCCGAACGCGCCGCAGAACATTTCCGTCGAACAGCCGGCGCGCTCGGGGAGCGCGCCCTACGACTTCCTTGTGTTGTTATCATCGGAGTACCTGAAAGGTACGTTGTCTGTTCCCGTAGATTAAGTTCATTGCTGTGTTTTCAAAATATGTTCAATTTACTGCACAAATCAACGATATTCAAAAATTATCTTAGTGGCAATGCTTCTAAGCGGTTAACGACATTTTTGACGTTCGCCCCCTGTTCGGGGGTACTTTACACGAACAGCGCGCTGACTGATTCGTCGTTATATATGCGTTTTATCGCTTCGGCGAGCAGCGGAGCAATGGTCAATACCTTGATCTTGTCCGACTGTTTGCCATTGAGGGGAATGGAATCGGTGATGATGAGTTCTTCCAGCGGCGACTCGTTGATTCGCTGGATCGCCGCGCCTGAAAGAACTCCGTGGGACGCGGCAGCCAGCACGTGCGTCGCCCCCTTTTCTTTAATGGCAACGGCAACCTTGGTGAGCGTTCCGGCCGTATCCACGAGGTCGTCAAGAATGATGGCGGTCTTGTTTTTGACATCGCCAATGAGGTTCATAATGGAGGCCTCGTTCGGGCGCGGGCGGCGTTTATCTACGATAGCAAGATCGGCGTTCAGGTGTTTGGCAAAGGCCCTGGCACGTTCCACGCCGCCGGCATCCGGCGACACAACGACCATATCTTCGATGTTCTTTCCGCGCAGATAATCAAGAAATACGGGGGTCCCGTAGAGGTGGTCGACCGGTATGTCGAAAAAACCCTGTATCTGCCCGGCATGCAAATCCATGGCAAGAACGCGCGTGACACCGGAGGCAACGATAAGGTTCGCAACGAGCTTCGCCGTGATAGGCACGCGGGGTTCCGCCTTGCGGTCCTGACGGCCGTAGCCGTAGTAGGGTATGACCGCGGTGATCCGGCGGGCGGAGGCGCGGCGCAGGGCGTCGCTGATTATAAGTAGTTCCATAATGTTTTCGTTAACCGGCATACAGGTGGGCTGAATGACGAAACAATCCGCGCCGCGCACGTTATCAACGATCTTTGCCTGAATCTCGCCGTCGCTGAAACGGGTGATCAGCGTCTTTCCGAGCGGCACGCCAAGGCTCTTGACGATCGCTTCGGCCAACACCGGATTGGCGTTGCCCGAAATAATTTTAAGTTCCATTATACCCTCATAAACGTAATGATATATTGCCTTTGACAGGATGTACAGGATACATCAGGATTAAATATTCTTTCTCATCAGCTCCTTATCCGACGCTATCCTGTTCATCCTGTCTATCTGTTACTTTTTTCCGTACTTTGTGTATCTGCCGGGAACGCGCGATACCCAGCGATCCACCGGGCACGTTTTCCGTGAATGTAGAACCCGCCGCAAGGACCGTATCCGCGCCGATCTTTATCGGGGCAACCAGGTTCACGTTGGAACCCACGAAAGTGCGGTCGCCGATGAACGTCTTATTTTTGTTGACACCGTCGAAATTGCAGGTTATTGTCCCCGCGCCGATATTCACCCCGCGGCCGAGATAAGCGTCACCGATGTACGACAGATGGTTGACTTTCGAACCTTCGCCCACAACCGACTTCTTTACTTCACTGAAGTTGCCCACCCGGGCACCTTTTCTGAGAACCGCGCCCGGCCGCAGGTGCGCGTACGGGCCGACCCGCACTCCGTCACCGACGACGGCGCCGGTCAGGCAGGAAAAACTTATCTCCGCGTTATCTCCGATCCGGCTGTCCCGCACCAAGGTGTACGGGCCAATCCGGCAGTTACTGCCGATCACCGTACCGCTTTCAATGACCGTGCCGGGATAAAGCACCGTGTCGCGGCCTATCTTCGCGCCAGGCATCACATGGGTGTGTTGCGGCGCCGGGATCGTGACGCCGTCAGCCATGTGCCGCGCCAGCACGCGGCTGCGCACGATCTCTTCGGCGGCGGCAAGGTTGATGCGATCATTTATGCCGAGAATCTCTTCCGGGGTCACGCCGGAGTATGCCCCGACCTTCCGGCCGCCGGCATCGAGAATGGCGATGGCGTCGGTCAGATAATATTCTCTCTTGGCGTTCATATTCCCGATGCGGGACACCGCATTCCATATCGGCGGGCTCGCAAAGCAGTATATGCCGCTGTTGATTTCCGTTATCAGTTTCTGTTCCGGGGTCGCATCCTTTTCTTCGGTAATGCATTTTACCTGGCCCGACGGCGAGCGGACGATGCGCCCATAGCCAAACGGATTGGAGAAACACCCGGAAAGAACCGTTGCCGCGTTCTTCTCTTTACGGTGAAATGCGATAAGTCGGCGCAACGTTTCGGGCCTGATGAGCGGCGTGTCGGCACAGAGCACCAGAACGTCCCCCCGAAAGTTCAGCAGGTGCTTGGCCGCCCGGCGCAGCGCATGCCCCGAGCCGAGCCGTTGCTTTTGTTCGACAAAAACGATTCCGTCGGCGGACAGTTCTTTTCTTACCTCGGCCGCGCCGTGACCGACAACCAGATGAATGCTCTCGGGTTTAAGTTGCCTGACGGCAGAAAGAACCCAGCGCACGAGCGGTGTACCGGCCAGTCCGTGCAGAACCTTGGGCTTCGCGGATTTCATGCGCGTCCCTTCACCCGCCGCCAGTATTACAACCGATAAGTTCTTCATAGGCGATTTCGCTGTTCGGCTAAAATCCTCCGGGACCAGGAGTCGAACCTAGACAAAGGGATCCAAATTCCCTTGTGCTACCATTACACCATCCCGGAACTTCAATGAGTACACTGTCAAGTTATTTTTTGTTAGTTTTTTGTAGGGACTGTTCCCCGAACAGTCCGGCCGTTTGACGGCATAAAGCGGCGCGTTCGGGGAACGCGCCCTACGACTTCCTTAGCCCTGCAATGTAGACGTCACCAGCCAGACGTCCCTGTACTGCTTCTTCAGTCTCGCCCTTATTCGTTCCCCATCTCCGGATGACGGCAACAGACCAAAAACCGCGGCCCCGGAACCCGACATCAGACTGGAACACCCCAACTGCCGGAGTTCCTCTTTGATGCGCGCGATCACGGGATACGCAGGAAAAACAACTTCTTCAAGGCGATTATATAGGTACTGCCCCCACTCCCGAGGCGGGAAACCGGATGCCAATTGAGTCTTAATTTTAGTAATTTTTTGCTTTCTTGTCAATGGAAAATGCAGATGTTGGTATACCCATGGAGTGGACACTCCGAACCCGGGATAGACCAGCACAAAGCGGGCGGATTTTACCCCGGCCAACGGCGTGATCTTTTCACCGATACCCCGGGCAATTGCCGTACCCCCGGAAAGAAAAAACGGCACATCGGCGCCGAGCCGGGCAGCCAGCCGGCCCAGCCGTTCGGCCGGCAACCGTTTCTTCCATAGTTTAAGAAGGCCGACAAGAACCGCGGCGGCATCAGAAGAGCCGCCGCCTAGTCCCGCTCCGAGCGGTATAACCTTTTTCAGTGTTATGCGGGCGCCGGCCGTGATCCCCAACTCCCGTTGCAGAAAAACCGCCGCCCGCAACGCCAGGTTGCGTTCATCGGTCGGCAGGTCGGCCCGGCTGCACGCAAGTGATAGACCGGCCTGCCTTGGCTCGATCATGATCTCATCGAATAGCGTGATGGCCTGCATGACGGATTCAATCGTATGGTAGCCGTCTGAACGCCGGTTTTTGACTTCAAGAAAGAGGTTGATCTTTGCGGGAGCGCGGAGTTTCAGTTTCATGGAATACTTTATTAGTATCGCTAACCAATACAATATGCGATTGCTTGATGTTATGCAGTCTTCGAGACTGTGTCGTAACTCCTTCTCCCCTTGCGGGAGAAGGCGGGGATGAGGGGATGGATGATAGTCTATCGTCGATACAACACCCTCACCTCATTCCTCTCCCATCAAGGGAGAGGAAGAAAAGCGAGTTGCGACACAGTCTCCTTGTCCGCCCGTTGTATGGCAATGAATCCGACGGCGCGGGCGGGTAAACCCGCCCCTACGGCGGGACACTAATGATATAGAATGAAAACCGAAATAGTGAAGGTTGATCCACACCATCCGGAAAAGGCCGCTCTGCGAAAGGCGGCCGAAGTGCTGGCGGCGGGGGGCGTGGTCGTCATGCCGACCGATACGGTCTACGGCCTTGCCGCCAGCGCGTTCAACAGGGCGGCCGCCTCGCGGATATTCCGGCTCAAAGGCCGCTCGTACCGAAAACCGTTGATCGTGATGCCGCCGGATATTCCATCGCTGGCCTGCATAGCCGATATATCGAGTGACGCGCGGAAAATCATGGAAGAGTTCTGGCCGGGACCCCTGACGCTCGTGCTTCCGGCGACCACCCTCGGCCGGCTGGTCATGGGGGGAAGGACAGATATTGGCGCACGGATCCCCGGCAGTTCGGTTGTGCATTCTCTCCTCAAACTTTTCGGGGCTCCCCTGATCACCACCAGTGCCAATCCTTCGTCGAAACCGAGCGCTACCAATGCCCGCACAGCCAGCCGCTATTTTAATGGGAAGGTCGACCTTATCATAGATGCCGGTCCCGCGCCGATCGGTCGTGAATCGACGGTCATCGATATGGTCAAGTTCCCGTATATTGTATTGAGGGAAGGGAGTCTGCCCAGCAAAAGCCTGCTTTCGCGACTGTAATTTACGTTTCCACAGATGCCCATATGGCCCAAGACCGCATAAATTATATACTGGAGAAAAGAAGATGAGTTATTTATCCCGGCAGGATCCGGAAGTCAATGCGGCGATCGACAAGGAAGTTGACCGGCAGCGCTATACGCTGGAGTTGATCGCGTCGGAAAATCATGCGTCGCCGGCTGTTATGGAGGCGCAGGGGTCGCCCCTGACCAACAAGTACGCGGAGGGGTATCCGGGTAAACGGTATTACGGCGGGTGCGAGTTCGTCGATATCGTTGAGAATATCGCCATTCAAAGGGCAAAGCAACTCTTCCAGGCGGAGCACGTGAACGTCCAGCCGCATTCGGGAACACAGGCGAACATCGCCGCCTATACGGCGCTGATCAATATCGGAGATACCATAATGGGGATGAGCCTTGCGCACGGCGGACACCTTTCGCACGGCAGTCCGGTCAATTTTTCCGGGAAAAATTATAAGGTCGTCTCCTATGCGGTGCGACAGGACAACGATCTCATCGATTACGATGATGTTGAAAAACTGGCGCGCGAGCACAAGCCGCGAATGATCGTAACGGGGGCGAGCGCCTACTCGCGCATCTGGGAGTGGGAACGTTTACGGAAGATCGCAGACGAGGCCGGAGCGTTTCTCATGGCGGACATCGCCCACTATGCCGGCCTGATCGCCGTCGGCATCTACCCGTCGCCCGTCCCTTACGCGGACGTTGTCACGACGACGACCCACAAAACGTTGCGCGGTCCCCGCGGCGGCATGATTATGTGCAAAGAAAAGTACGCCAAGGCCATAGACAGCGCTGTGTTTCCGGGGACGCAGGGCGGCCCGCTGATGCACGTGATTGCAGCGAAAGCCGTGGCTTTCGGTGAAGCGTTGCAGCCGGGATTCCGTGAATACCAAAATCAGGTATTGAAAAATGCCCGGGCATTCGCCGGGGCGTTAGCCAAAGGCGGCCTGCGCATTGTTTCCGGCGGTACGGATTCACACATGTTTCTGGTGGATCTCCGGCCGCTTGGCGTCACGGGAAAGGACGCGCAACGCCTGCTGGAGGGAGCCGGTATCACCGTCAACAAGAATGCCATTCCTTACGATCCGGAAAAACCATCGATCGCCTCAGGTATCCGTATTGGTACCCCGGCGATCACGACCCGCGGCATGAAAGAGCCCGAGATGGAAATGATAGCCGCCTGGATCATTAAGGCGCTCAAGAATCCGCAGAACGCGGACGTGCTCACCCAGATACATCGCGAGGTAAAAGCGCTCTGCCAGAAGTTTCCGCTGTATTAAGACAAAACGGTGTTCTTGAGTTCTCGGGTTCAAGGTGAAAGACGTTGATATAACAACTCAAGAACTCGAGAACCAAAGAACGCAGTTTATTTATTTATGGTTTATTTTTTAGTTTTTGTCATCGCGTTGATCGGGACGGCCGTTTTTACGCCGTTCTCCATCGTGCTTGCCCGCACGTTTGACGTGCTCGATTATCCCCGCTCGCGGAAAGTGCACCGCCAGCCGTTGCCGCGGTGGGGTGGTATCGGCATCTTCTTCGGTTTTTTTCTGGCCGTGTTCATCGTACATTTCGTCCCTTCGTTCAGGGGATTGCTTGCCTACAAATCAGGGGAATTGCTGAAGCAGTTGACGGGTATCGTGTTCGGGAGTTCGCTCGTTTTTATCCTGGGCCTCATCGACGATAAAAAGTCGGTCCGGGCCGTGACCAAGCTCCTGACACAGATTATTGCCGCCTACATCGCCATGGATTACGGTGTGCGCATTTCGGGATTGACGTTGCCCTTCGTCAACGGTTTCTATGAATTTCCCAAGCTGCTCGCGCAGGTGCTGACGGTATTCTGGATTATCGGTTTCATGAATACCATTAACCTGGCGGACGGTTTGGACGGCCTGGCCGCCGGTATTGTCGCGGTTGCTTCCGGCACGTTCTTTATCGTCGCCCTGTTGCAGGGGCAGACGAAGATCGTGCTGCTGTCGAAACAGCTCATGATGGCCGCGGTGCTGGCGGCTGGCCTTGCCGGCGCCTGTATCGGTTTTTTGCTGTATAATTTCCATCCCGCAAAGGTTTTCATGGGCGATTCGGGCGCCCTGTTCCTGGGTTTTATGCTGGCCGCCATCAGTACTATCGGGACGCTTAAGACGACGGCCTTTGTGTCGCTTTTCATCCCCGTAACGGTCGTGGCGTTGCCCATCATGGACGTGGCCCTCTCGATGTTCCGCCGCATGCGGCAGGGCATGGGCCTTATGCAGCCCGACAAGGATCATATTCATCACCGGCTGCTCCGGTTCGGCTGGAGCCACCGGGAAGTCGTGCTGCTGATCTATGTTTTTACGCTGATCCTGTCCATTGGTTCTATTTTGCTAACAGTTTTTAAAGGACGGGTTTAAAATCTGTTCGATGTTCAGGGTTCCATGTTCTTTGTAGTTGATTTTATCCCTGAACCCGGAACACTGAACATTGAACAAAAGTGGGTTATTCATGAAAAAGAAAATCATGCTCGTATTCGGGACACGGCCGGAGGCCATCAAGATGGCGCCGATCGTCGAACAACTGAAGAAGTACCGCCACGAGTTCGTCACGCGGGTCTGCGTCACGGCACAGCACCGCCAGATGCTCGATGAGGTGTTGGCTATTTTCCACATCACCCCGCATCACGACATGAACATCATGCAGGACGGACAGAGCCTCTATCACATAACGGGCGCGGCCCTGACCCGTATGGAACCGATACTGAAAAAGGAAAAACCTGACCTTGTGCTCGTTCACGGCGATACCACGACGACTTTCGCCGCATCGCTGGCCGCTTTCTACCAGCGCATACCCGTCGGGCATGTGGAGGCCGGCCTGCGGTCGCATAACAAACGCCAGCCCTTCCCCGAGGAAGCGAACCGCCTGTTGACGGATGCCCTCTGCGATCTCTATTTCGCGCCGACGGCCACGTCAAAGAAAGCGCTTCGACGGGAAAACGTGCCCGAAAAGAATATTTTCGTCACGGGGAACACCGTCATCGACGCCCTGCGTATGGTGCTGGCCAAACCGCGGCTGTTTGCCCATCCTGAACTCAAGAAAATATTTACGCGGCCTGCCGCGGCAACCGGCCGTCTTGTCCTGGTGACCGCGCACCGCCGCGAGAACTTCGGTGAACCGATCGAAAATATTTTTCGGGCACTCCTCCGCGTGGCCAGGGAACATCCCGACGCGCGGATTGTCTACCCCGTCCATATGAACCCCAACGTCATGGAGCCGGCACACCGGATACTGGGGAACGTCGCTAACATCCATCTGCTGCCGCCGCTCAACTACGACGATCTGGCCCGGCTGATGCAGATGGCGGTTCTGGTCGTCACCGATTCCGGCGGCCTGCAGGAAGAAGCGCCGTCGCTCGGCAAACCGGTGCTGGTACTGCGGGAAGTTACCGAACGCCCCGAGGCCGTGAAGGCCGGCACCGTGAAGCTTGTCGGGACTGACGAGGAAAAGGTCTATGGAGAAATATGCCGGGTTCTCGGCGACCGCCGCACCTACCGGAACATGGCCCAGGCGGTCAATCCCTACGGCGACGGCAAGGCGGCATGGCGCACGGTTGAGGCCATCCGTTACTATTTTGGCTTGCGCGCCACTCGCCCGAGTGAATTTTCGTCTCGGTGATAATATTGTAATCGTTCAGGCTGTTTTTAATGAAACAAGTAATTATTGAAAATCCCATTATCAATTCTCCATTTTCGGAACCGAAACGTCATTTTCGGTTTACAGAAGATGGTATTACCAACGAGGTCGTAGAATTTCGCCGAACCAGTTCCTACTTTATCCCCATCGCTAAGCCTCGCCGTAAAGGCAAGCAAATGATATTCGATACAGAGTGGACAGAAGATCGTATCGAAGAGAATAAACTGATCAATCAGATCAGGGAACGTGTTGCCGTCTGGCGCAAGGGCGGATATGTCGGGGTGACAAAAACAACAGCCCGCCTGCTTGAATATTGGCAGAGACCCGATCGTACTCGCAAGCTATTTTTCTGTCAATTGGAAGCAGTTGAAACCGCAATCTATATTACCGAGGTTGCCAGAAAATATGGTGATACCTGGATAGAAAATACTCTTCGGCAGATGAATGACCAGGCAAACCCCTTGCTTTACAGGATAGCATTCAAAATGGCTACCGGCAGCGGGAAAACCGTTGTCATGGCTATGATTATTGCCTGGCAGTCGCTCAACAAATTGGTTGATCCGCAGAATAATCTGTTTTCTGACACATTCCTAATTGTCTCCCCTGGGATAACTATTCGTGATCGCCTTCGCGTATTATTGCCCAATGATCCGCAGAACTATTATCGCCAATTAGATGTCGTGTCCGTACAAGATGCTGTCGAACTTGCCAAAGCCAAGATACTTGTCACCAATTACCATGCCTTCATTTTAAGGGAGACAATACAGGCTGGGAAAGTGACTAAGAGTATATTGAATGGTGGGAATACCGGCGCATTCACGGAATTGCCAGATCAAATGGTTCGCCGCGTCTGTCGTGAATTGGGGAATAAGAAAAATATCATAGTCATCAATGATGAGGCTCATCATTGCTACCGGCATAAAGCCGTTGATGAAGCTGAACAATTAAAAGGTGATGACCGCAAAGAAGCTGAAAAACGCGAAGAAGAAGCCCGCGTTTGGATTTCAGGTCTTGAAGCCGTAAAAGAAAAGATCGGTATCAAAGCCGTTTATGACCTGTCCGCCACACCTTTTTTCCTTAGAGGTTCCGGTTATCCCGAAGGAACATTGTTCCAATGGGTCGTATCAGATTTTTCACTGATAGACGCCATCGAATGCGGCATTGTCAAAGTACCGCGCGTGCCCGTGTCTGACAATGCAATGGTTGGCGAAATGCCTACCTATCGCGATCTGTGGCTGAAAATCAGGGAGCATTTACCGCGGCATGGCCGTAGAACCGAAACACTAACTGCTGAACCGAAACCACCGGTTGAACTTGAAGGGGCATTGCAAAGCCTGTACAGCAATTATGAAAAATATTACAAATCATGGGAACAAAACGCCGAAGCCCGTGCAAAAGGTTCAACGCCGCCGGTGTTCATCGTAGTATGCAACAATACCAACGTGTCCAAGCTCGTTTTTGACTATATCGCAGGATGGGAAAAAACTCTGCCCGATGGCAGTACTGTCCGTATTCCCGGGAAACTACCACTATTCAGTAACGTAGAGGGTGATGGATGGATAACCCGTCCCAATACAATCCTCATTGACAGCGAACAGTTGGAATCCGGCGAAGCCATGAGCCAGGAATTCAAACAGGTAGCTTCGCGAGAAATTGCAGAATTCAAGGATGATTACCGCAGCCGTTTCCCCGGTCGCGACATCGATGAAATTACCGATGAAGAACTGCTTCGCGAGGTCATGAACACCGTTGGCAAGCCTGGCAAGCTGGGTGAGCAAGTCAAATGTGTGGTCAGCGTGTCTATGCTCACCGAGGGTTGGGATGCAAATACCGTTACCCACATCTTAGGTGTACGGGCATTCGGGACTCAGTTGTTATGCGAACAGGTAGTTGGCCGCGGCCTTCGCCGCAGAAGTTATGTTGCCGGTGAAAATGGCATGTTCAATCCGGAATACGCCGAAGTGTACGGTGTGCCTTTCTCGTTCATTCCGTGTTCCGGAACCAATATCGAAATCAAACCAGGCTCTATTCCCACACGTGTCCGGGCGCTTGAAGACAGAAGCCGTCTTGAAATCGCATTCCCTCGTCTTACTGGATACCGGTATAAACTGCCGGATGAAAAACTTACCGCGCATTTCACCGATGACTCCCGATTCTCCTTGTCAACACAAGAAGTACCTACCAAAACCGAGCTTGCCTCAATTGTCGGGGAAATCGTTTTTCATAC
>Ga0315281_10005791_pt1 | contig 17639 bp, 16 predicted proteins | sample YL17G07_0_MG_FD_204540 | JGI IMG/M metagenome (GOLD analysis project Ga0315281, IMG submission 204540) | Sediment microbial communities from Yellowstone Lake, YNP, Wyoming, USA - YL17G07_0 | ecosystem: Environmental > Aquatic > Freshwater > Lake > Sediment | place: USA: Wyoming | collected...
TACTCATAGGTTCACTTGCGTTACGGCATGCCATCTTGCTGTTCGGAAACTCACGACCCCGTGTTACCACGATGCCGCTTCCTCATGCTACCGAGGCGTACGGACAACTCCTCGGACGGGACTTCAATCCGCTAGATTTACTGCTGTTACTGCGAACGGTCAGCGTCATTTGTTTCAAATAAACTACGCCAAGTCTTCCATATCGCAGCCCAGTGCCGCTGCCAGTTTAGCCAGTGTTGCAACCGAGGGGCGGCTTTTGCCTGTCTCTATCTTGGACACCGCCGCCGAGCTGATGCCGATTTCAGCCGCAAGCGCGCGCAAAGTAAAGCCGCAATATTCGCGCCACACTTTCAGCGGGCTCACTCCAGATGTAAGACGCGCAACCATTTCCGCAGGCAGGGTTTCTTCGCCCTTTTGGATTGCCGCCATCTGACGGGTTGCGTCGGCAATATCTTCCCGATCTTCCAGTCGCGCCATGAGCGCATCCCATTCGGCTATGGGAACGATCACAAAAACGGTCTGCCCTTCCTGGACTATGGTCTGCAGTTTCATTTGTATACATCTCCTCGCGAAGCAATCTTTAACACCAGTATCAGCAGTTCGCTATTTTGAACATCGCAAACGGCACGCCAACCACCGACACGCAGCCGCCAAAACCCCGTTCCTTCCAGCCGCTCCCAGTCTCCTGTATAGGCGGTTGGATTTTCGGCAATCCTCGACATCTCGGCTTGAATCCTGACCGCAATCTTGCGCGGCATTTTGCACAACGCTTTTGCCGACTGCATGCTATAGCGAACTGCGAACATGGGAAGAATGATAACCATTGGTTAGCACGACGTCAATTCACTTCTGTCCCTTATCGAAGTGCTTGATGGCAGGCACATCTCGTTTAACCCCAATCCGCATTTCCGGCGTTTAAGCCTGCATCACCCACAAAAACTGGAGAACGCCGTGATTGCATTCCGCTTCCTTGGCCTGGCCTTTTGGCTCCTGGCTGCTTTGCCCGCCCTTACCCAAACACACTTCGCGCCGGATGGCTGGACGCGACCGCAACTGGTGATCGCTGCGCGTGCCGAATTGCCGGTGGAGCTTCAGTCGGTGCGCGTGCGCGCCGAGATCAGCGGGCGGCTCGCGCTCAGCGAAATCGAGCTGACGTTTTACAACCCGAACCGGCGTATTCTCGAAGGCGAGTTGCAGTTTCCGCTGCTCGACGGGCAGAGCGTCGCGGGGTTTTCACTCGATATCAATAACGTGCTGCGCGAAGCGGTGCCGGTGGAAAAGGCGCGCGGCCAGCAGGTGTTCGAGGATGTCATTCGCGCGCGCGTCGATCCCGCGCTGCTCGAACAAACGCAGGGCAATAACTTCAAGCTGCGCGTGTATCCCCTTCCCGCGTCCGGCACGCGGCGCGTGGTGATTCGCGTGTTCGAAGCGCTCGGCGTTGGCGGCAATGGCGGCAATCTGGCCTGGCGCATTCCTGTCGAGTACGCAGACAAGTTGGCCGCGTTTTCCCTTGAGGTGCGCGTCGCGGGCGCATCCGCCGCGCCGCAATTCGCGCCGGGTAACTTTGGCGGCGAATTGCGCGCCGCCGCCTTCGCGCGCGAGGGCGACATGTTTACCGCGCGCGTCGAGCAGAAGGATTTCGCGGGGCGCGGCACGCTTGAATTGCGCATCCCTGCCGCTTCTGCGCCTTTCAGCGTTACGCAATCTTTCGAGGGTAAAACCTATTTCTACGCCGATGTGCCGCTCGCCTCGCGCGAAGCGCCGCGCCTGCTGCCCAAACGGGTGGGGATCGTGTGGGACAGCTCGGGCAGCGGCGCCGCGCGCGATCACGCGCGCGAGTTCGCCTTGCTCGACGCCTACTTCAGCAAAATGCGCGACGGCGAAGTCAGGCTGGTGCGCGTGCGCAATGTTGCCGAAGCCGCGCAGACTTTTCGCATCAAGGATGGCGAGTGGCATGCGCTGCGCGCCGCGCTCGAAGGCACGCCTTACGATGGCGCGACCAATCTGGGCGCATGGGCGCCCGAGGCAGGCATTGCCGAATATCTGTTGTTCAGCGACGGCATCTCGAATTTCGGCGAGCAGCGCCCTGCCGCGCCGCGCATCCCGGTTTATACGGTGAACGCAGCCGCACGCGCCGATACCACGTTGTTGCGCCATATCGCGGATCAAAGCGGCGGACGTTACATAGACCTCGTGGCCGAATCGCCCAGGACAACCGCGCAAAAGCTGCTCACGGGCGTGACGCGCGTGACGCGCGCGAAAGCAGATGGTGCGACGCAACTGGTGCTGGCATCGCCTTATGTTGTGCACGGGCGTATCGCTATCGCGGGCTTGCTCACCGAAACTGAAACGACGTTGCGCCTCACGGTCGCGCACCCCGGCGGCAAATCGGAAACGCTGCAAGTGCCGGTGCGCGCCGCCGGGGCAACGAGCACGCTCGCCGCAGCGCAATGGGCGCGCCTGCGCATTGCCGAACTCGAAGCCGAGTACGACTTCAATCGCGCGGAAATCCGCCGCCTCGGGAAGACATTCCGGCTGGTGACGCGCGAAACCTCGCTCATCGTGCTCGACCGCGCGGAAGACTACGCGCGCTACGAGATCGCCCCGCCCGCGGAACTGCGCGTCGAATACGACCGCCTCATGCAGCTTGCCGTGCAGCGCCACGACGCCGACCGCAAATCGCACCTCGATCAGGTGGTGCGTATGTTCAACGAAAAACAGGCGTGGTGGAACCGCGATTTCCCCAAAGACGACATCGCGAAAATCGCCAGGACGAAGCAGCTAAACCAGGATTCCAGGCAAGGCGGACTGCTCAAAAGCACAGACGCATTGTCGATGAGCGCAGCGCCGGCACGGCCAGCTCTTGCCGCGCCTGCACCCGCTGCATCCAGAATCGCTGCCGCAGAAGCGCCTGAAGGGTATGAAGATAGGGCACGGCGCGATGCGTCTGCAACGCCCGAGAAAAAAGCGGAATCCGCCGCGGCGCAAAACGTCGCCAGCATCCGCCTGCGCAAATGGGATCCCGATGCGCTCTACGCAAAGCGCATGCAGCGGGCTGCCAACGCCGATCTGTATCGCATCTACCTCGACGAGAAGCCCGGCTACCTCGACAGCAGCGCGTTTTATCTCGATGCCGCGGATGTCTTTTTCGAGAAGGGATTGCGCGACCTGGGCGTGCGCGTGCTCAGCAACCTCGCCGAAATGAATCTGGAGAACCGCGCCATTCTGCGCATACTCGGCTATCGTCTGATGCAGGCGGACCAGCACAAGCTCGCGATTCCGGTATTCAACAAAGTGCTGGCATTGAGCCCCGAGGAACCGCAGTCGTATCGCGATCTGGGATTGGCGTACGCTGCCGATGGGCAGGCGCAACAGGCGGTCGATACGCTTTACGAAGTCGTGATCCGCCCCTGGCACGGGCGCTTCCCCGAGATCGAGCTCATCACCCTCGCCGAGCTTAACGCCGTGGTCGCGACCAGCGGCAAGAAACTCGATACCAGCCGCATCGATACGCGCCTGCTCAAAAATCTGCCGCTCGATCTGCGCGCCGTGCTCACCTGGGATGCCGACAACACCGACATCGACCTGTGGGTGACCGACCCGAACGGCGAGAAGGCGTACTACGGGCACCGCCTTACCTATCAGGGCGGGCGCATGTCGCTAGACTTCACCGGCGGATACGGCCCGGAGGAGTTCTCGCTCAAGCACGCCAAGCCCGGCAAGTATCGCATCGAGGCGCAGTACTTCGGCGACCGCCGCCAGAACGTCACCGGACCGACCACGCTGCAAGTGAAACTCACGACCCGATTCGGCATGCCGGGGCAACGCGAACAAAGCGTCACGCTGCGCCTGAAGAATCGCAACGAGTCGATACTGGTCGGCGAATTCGAGGTTGATGCAGAGGAGAAAGGACTCGAAGGCCGTTGAACCACGGAGGACACGGAGAAAACACGAAAGAGGGTATTTTCTCCAGAGAAGGTTGCTGGATTCCAGCTTGCGCTGGAATAACGGATTCGGAAATCCAGCATTGCACGCTCTGCTTTTCTCCGTGTTCTCCGTGTCCTCCGTGGTTATCTTTTTTTTCTTTTCTACAAACCCTTTTTTATCTGCATAACGCTTAACTCCTTGTAAGCCACTTTTACCAAGGAGAGAAACATGAAACGCCTTTTATTGTTGTCCGCCCTCATGATCGCCGCGGGTCAGGTTCAGGCGGTGGGACACCTCGCGGATATCGGCGTCTATGATCGCAATCAGCAGCGCTCGTTGCCGGTGTACTGGCACGAAGGCAGAGCGTATGTGGTCGGGAATCCCGGTAACGAATACCAGGTGACGCTGCGCAACCAGGCTGGGCAGGATCTGCTCGCCGTGGTATCGGTCGATGGCGTCAATGTCGTATCGGGCGAAACCGCCACCGCCAGCCAGAGCGGCTATGTGCTCAATCCGTGGCAGGACTTTTCCATCAAAGGCTGGCGCAAGAGCCTCGCGCGCACGGCGGCGTTCTACTTCACCGCGCTGCCCGATTCCTACGCGGCGCGCACCGGCAGACCGGACAATGTCGGCGTGATCGGCGTGGCGCTGTTCCAGCGCAAGGCGTATGAGCCGCCGGTTTGGCTGAATTCACCACCTGCGCCTTACAGATACGACGAGCACGCCAAATCGACCAGCCCGGAAGCGATGCCACGCGACGAAGCGGCCGCGTCGCTGCAGAATCAGTCGGGTCTGCTGAATCAGCAAAGCATGCAGCCACGCTCCGCGGAAAAACTCGGCACCGGACACGGACGCAACGAAACCTCTTACGTGCGCGAGACCACGTTCGAGCGCGCCAGCCCCTACCCGTCGGAGGTCGTGACCATCTACTACGACAGCTATGCCAATCTGGTCGCGCGCGGTGTGATCACGGCGCAGTTATGGCGTGAACCTCAGCCTTTTCCCGGGCGCTTTGTACCCGATCCGCCGCGCCGCTGGTGAAGTCTTATCTAACTTCGCTTCAATCACTGACTTCCATAAGACAGCGACCGCGATAAGTTCACCTTCACGTTCACCCACTCCCCCAGCCCCTCTCCCGCGAGCGGGAGAGGGTGGCCGACAGGCCGGGAGAGGGGAAGCAGCGTCAAACATTTTCACGAGTTTCAAAAATGTCGCCATGTATAGCCGGATGGAACGCCACGCCGCAGTGCGCTACACTGCGGCATGGCTGAAAGCGATACCGATGAAACGCTCATGCTGCGTTACCAGGCCGGCGACGGTGCGGCGTTCGACAAGCTTTATGCGCGCCATCGCGGCGCGCTCTACCGTTTCATCCAGCGCCAGTGCCGCGCGCAGGACGCCGCGGCGGAATTGTTTCAGGACGTGTGGATGAACCTTATCCAGGCAAAGGATCGTTACCGTGTCGAGGCGCAGTTCCGCACTTATCTTTTCACTCTCGCGCACAACCGCGTCATGGATTTTTTCCGCAGCCATGCGCGAACTGCCGCGCAACACATCGACGGCGACTGTGACGACGATATCGTGAACAACATTCCGGCCAGCCGCACTGCGGAACCTGAGGTGCGCGCGCTGTCGCGCGAGCAGGGCGCCGCCCTGCTGAAGCTGCTCGATGCGCTTCCCGACGCACAGCGCGAAGCCTTCCTGCTGCACGAGGAAGGCGGACTGAACGTCGAGGAAATCGCCGCGGCCATGGGCATTACTTTCGAAGCCGCCAAAAGCCGCCTGCGCTATGCGGTAGCCAAGCTGCGCGACGGATTGCGGGAGTTCGCATGAACGGCAACGGCATGCACGACGACAAGCCCTTCGAACGCGATCTCGATGCGTTATCGCGCGCCTACCACGAGGCCGGAAGCGAAGCGCGCGATGCGCCGCCGGCCCACATTGACTCCGCCATCCTTGCAGCGGCGCATCGCGCCGTGCATGCGCGCCCGCAACCGCTACGCAGGTCGTGGGCTTTTCGCTGGGCAACGCCGCTCGCCGCCGCTGCTGTGCTGGTGCTGGCGGTGTCGCTCAACATTCTCTTCGTACACGAGCAGCCGGATGTCGCGCCTGCTCCCTTGCAGAAAGCGCTCGCGCCACGCGCCGCACCGGAGCCTGTTGCGCCAGCGCAACCCGCAGTTTCCGCTGCGCCGCCGGCAACGAAAGCTCCAGCCCGGCGTTTAGCGGATACGCGCGATGCGCCTGCCAAGCCGGCACAGACCGCGGAAGAATTTCGCGCGGATGCTTTCGCTGCCGGCGTGGAAAAAAAGCAGCGAGTGGGCGCGGCACGCGACACAGGCGCCGCTGCCGCCCCGCATGTTGACGCCGTCAGCGCTGTGCAGACACCCTTGCCCGAGGCTTTCCCTGAGCCGGCAGGCAATAAAATGAAGCGGGCTGAAATACTTGCTTCAACCCCGCTCACCAATCAATCGATGGAAATTCCGGCTTCTGCGCCTGCACTTCAAGCGCCTGCCGTTGCAACCAAACCAGCCGCGCCGGTTGGCGCCGGTTTCGCACAGATGGCTTCCGGGTTGTTGCAGTCGCAAAAGAAAATGGAGGAGTCTAAACCCGCCGCCCAGGATGAACTTCGCGAGCGCGCGAAGCAGGACCAACTTTCGGCTGCCACTGCACCTCTGCGCAAGGAAAATTCTCAGCTAAGCGGTTTGCTGTCCCTACGCAATATGGATAAAGCGCCCCAGGAATGGATCAAGGAAATCCTCGAACTGCGCAAGCAGGGCAAGATCAGGGAAGCCGACGAGGAACTCAGGAAATTCCGCAAGCGTCATCCGGACTTCGCCTTGCCGGACGAACTCAAAGGTGTTCTGCCGCCGGCGCAATAGCGTGATGCCGCGTTTCGCATTTTACGATCATCTGAAACCTGCGCGCCAGCGCATCTATCGGGCCAGCGATGCCATCGAGCGCATCGACATTGGCGATGTCACCGCACTGCGAATACTTGTCCCAGCCATCGAGCTGGCGCTCGCCGCGGGACGCCGCACCGAGGTCGAGCGCGCCTGCCAGGCGCTGGTGAATGCCCTCAATGCGCAGCTAGGAACGCCACCGGTACGCGTGCGCGTGCTGGAAAAGCGGCCGAGCGATGCGAGCGGCGAGCTGCACGGGTTGTATGAACCGGAAGATAACGGCAGGAAAGCGCGCATCAGCGTATGGATGCGCACCGCGCAGAAACTACAGGTGGTGAAGTTCCGCACCTTCCTGCGCACGCTGATTCACGAAGTCTGCCACCACCTCGATTACGAGCACTACAAGCTGGAGGAGACTTTTCACACGGAAGGTTTCTACAAGCGCGAGTCCGCGCTGATGAAGAAATTGTTGGGCGAAACGGCGTGAGGCGGCGCTGAGGGGAATTACGGGTAAGCCGCGTGTTGCGGAAGATTATCCGCGATGTCGTACCAAGGCGCCTTCGATTCGATAAAAATATGCATCGAAGGTCGAACTCCCGGTGATCGTCGTCGAGGGTTCCCAGCGCCAGCGCGAAACTCTCGGGTTTTTATTCGGCGACAAACTGCAAGGTCGATCCGCGCTTGCTGCAAAACGTGCGCTGCACGCCGGGATAAGAACGAATGGATTCGATCTCATGCTCTCCGGAAAGCAACACAAAATCGCTGCGCTTGACGCGCGCATAGGCGCCGAATGCCGCCAGATTTTGCAGGTTGGGTTAGGCGAAGCCGTAACCCAACCCACGCAGAGCATTTACGGTTTTCCATTGCGGGATCGCATTACCGCAATGATGGTGCAAAGCACCGCCACCGCCCCCAGCGCATGCTTGATGCTGTGCCCGCTCATGAATCCAAGCGCATCGAAAATCGCCTTGTCGAAATGCTCGGTCACTTTGGCCAGCAGGTAAAACGCCAGCGTGCCCCACAGCCAGCGTGCATCGAGCCCTTTCCCGGTGAAGAGCAGCAGCATCAGCGGAATGAGCAGCATCGGCAGAAACTGGATCAGCGCGTACGCGCGCAAATCGCCCTGACCGTGCAACTCGGTGTAGTCCCAGTAAAAGACCGAGGCCACTCCCGCCGCGATGAGCGGCCAGAGCAGCGCGGCGCCCAGCTTTTCCGAAACCCGGTCGCGCACCACCATCGAGAACAGCGCCATGAACGCCACCGTCATCGGCAGGCGATCCCACACCAGCGTCTGCGTGGTGGGCGAGTAGTGGTAATACGCCGAGCCAAAACCCACACACACCACGCCGATACAAAACACGATGTATGCCAGGCGTGGCGTAGTCTGCGGCAGGCGCGGCAACCAGACCAGGCCGACAGCGCCGACAAGCACGAAAGGCAGATTGGAGAATACATTCCAGAAGTTCGGCGTCCCGAACAGCGCCGCCTGATCGGCAAACGCGTGATAGGACGGGTCCTGCGGAATCGGCGGGATCCAGAAAACCGCGGCAATCCCGGCCACGGTCACGGCGGCAAGCAGCCATAAGCGCCAGTTTTGCATAGGCATCAAGGATTATTTGTTTTGTGAAATTGCGCTGCGCCTCGCGACGCGGCATTGAAACGACCTGAAAGTCTCATGCAGTTCCCCTTCATGGCGTGCGTCTGTTTGTGTCATTTTAATTCGGAGGTGCAATTCGGGCAGCGCGTTGCTTTTATGGAGATGGCCGAAGCGCAGAACGGACACTCCTTGGTCGTGGGCGCCGCGGCAGGTTTTTCCTCATTTTTCTTCAGGCGGTTGATGCTGCGAATCAACAGGAATACCGAAAACGCCACGATCATGAAGCTGATCACGCTGTTGACAAATACGCCATAGTTGACCGTGATCGCGCCGGCTTTTTTTGCATCCGCCACCGAAGCGTAAGGCGCGGCGGCGGCCCCCTCTTTCAACACGACAAACAGATTCGAGAAATCCACGTTGCCGAGCAGCATGCCGATGGGCGGCATGATCACGTCGTCGACCAGGGATTTGACGATGGCGCCAAAGGCCGCGCCGATAATGATGCCGACCGCCATATCGACCACGTTGCCGCGCATGGCGAATTCCTTGAACTCTTTGAGCATGATCTTCCCCCTGCAAGATGTTGTCGGCGATTCTAGCGCACCGCCCGCATCCGTGGTTGACGTCGTTTAAATCGGCAGCCCGCTTCTGCCTGCATGGGCAATCCGGCATTTTCTCGAACTGCGTCATGGCGCGTCGCTCCAGTCCGACGATGCGGGCCAGCGACGCTTCCGGCAAAAAACAACGCGGCGCTTATTTGCCCTGCGCCCCCTGAACAACCCCGAATTTGCCGTTCACGCCCGCCGCGACAACCGCTTCCGTGGCGTCGATCAGGTTCCTTCCGCTTCCCTTAGCCCGATACAGCCCTGCGTCGGCCCGCTGCACCAGCGTGTCAGGGGCATCGCCAGCCCGGTATGTCGCCACACCGCCGCTGACGGTCACCTTGATGTCGCCGTGGCGAACATCGCGCTCGACGGCGTCGCGCAGGCGCTCCGCGAACGTGAGCGCCCCGGCGGCATCCGTCTCCGGACAGACCACCAGGAACTCTTCCCCGCCGAGCCGGGCGGCATAGTCGGTCGTGCGTACCTTGGCGCGTAGCGTATTGGCCAGCGACACGAGCACCGCGTCTCCGGCGTCGTGGCCATGGGTGTCGTTGATCGACTTGAAGTGGTCGATGTCAAGGAGGATGCATGAGAGCGGCGTGCCATAGCGCGCCGAGCGCGCGCACTCAATGTGGAGAGCGTCCTCGATGGCGCGACGATTGGCGAGGCCGGTCAGCGGATCTGTCGCCGCGAGCACCATGAGCTCGCGGGTTTTTTGTTCCAGCAAGCGGTTTTTCTCCTCTAGCAGGGCCCTTTGCTGCAACGTTTCCGCGGTGCGTTCGGCCAGGCGCTGCTCAACCTCGTCGGCATGCACCGCGAGCGTGATGCGCCGGTGCAAAAAAGCGGCGCCGAGCGGAGCGAGAACGCCCGCGGCAGCGCCCAGCGCGAGCGTGCCCGGCCACCTGGAGAACGGCGACATCGCGAGGAGCGGGGCGAGCACGTTGAACAACATGAGCAATACGCCGCCAGCCGCCGCGAGAGCGATCGGATAGGCGATGGACAGGCGCACCGGCACTCGGCCCTCGAGCTCGCGCGGCAGGTACAGGTAGCCGAAAATAGCCTGGCACCACATGATGAGCACCGCGAGGAGAAATCCATACGCGAGCGTGACGGGCCCGCCCTTGGCGACGAGGTGGAACGAGGCCCCGTGGATCAGGAACAGAAACCACAGCGCCGTGAGATTGGCGCTCGCGAAACCGCGTGTCCGCAGGTAGAGGCGCCCGGCCACGACCATGCCCGTCAGTGCGAGCAGGGTGTTGCCGACGGAGTCGATGATCGAGTGCGAAACGCCGGCGGTGTACAGGCCGAGCACCAGCGCCGCGCTGCCGGCGAAGACGATCGCGCCGATTTTCCACGGCACGCCGAACAGAAACGTGAGACCGTAGAGAGCGATAGAGCTCCAGAGCGTGTTCACGGGTTCGCTCCAACCGCTACCGAAGTCGAGAAACCTTCCGATGTCGATGGGTAGCGTGACGGCGAACACGAGGGAGAAGACGACAAAGCGCGCCCGCAGGTGCGGCGATCCCCGGAACGCCATGAGAACGAAGAAGAAAATGAGGACCATATCCAGCAAGACCACGAAAAACGGGGCGATGGACTGGGCTATGAGATCGTGCATGGCGGATTCTGCGGGGCGTGCGTTCTCTATATATCGGCAAAATTCAATAAAAAAAGAGGTTATGCGATGCCGCGGCCTGAATGCTGCATACCGGAACACTCGATCGCCCTGCCCCGCGTACGCGCGAACAAGCTTAGGAGCCGAGAAATAATAACTTGAACATTCTGGCCGCACTGACGAGCGCGCTGCGGCGTTGCCGGTCGCTTGCAGGGAGCGGCCATGCGGCGCGCCCGGCGTCTTGCATCGCATCCCGCCAGCGCACCCGCAATTGTCCAACTTATTATTTCTCGGCTCCTTAGCCGTAGTCATTGCGCGCCGAGTTGTCTTTTTTGCGCCTTCTACGCTCGCGGCAAACGGGCTTGGCTTAAGACGCGGCGCCGCTACCTGCCCAGAAGCCTGCGCCCTTGCTCAGGAAATCATCCCATGTCAGGTAGTGGGAACCGTCGCACGAAAAAGTCAGCCCGACATTACCGTTGAATATATTGAGTGTGCCGGTGCGCAGGTAGAACATTTCATCCATGTAGCGCAGGGAGCGCATGATTTCCAGTGTCGGGCGAATCTTGCCCCTGGGGATCAGCGCGTTGTCCGGGTAGGGCTGGCGCGGGTAGATGAGGCAGATATCGGGGTCGGTGAGCGCGTCGATGTCGAGCAGGCGGTAACGATAGGGATCATCGAACAGCCAGATGACGGCGCGGCTGCTGGAGAAGTGCAGCATGACATGGAATACGCCGTGGTCCACCATGAGTTCCTCGATTACGCCGAGCACGGTGTCGAGATGCTGGTCCATCTGGCTGTCGCTGCGCGTCTGATGGAAGACGGTGCCGCGGATGGCGGGGTCGCCCTTGATCTGGCGCCAGTGGGTAGGCTCCTCGTAGAGCTTGCCGGTGAGCGGCAGATTGCGCAGGTCGAAGTCGGCGCCGATGAATCCCAGCGCATGGCCGGTAGAATCGCGCACGCTCTGTAGCGCGGTGAGCGAGGGGCGCTTTGCGCGCAGGCTGATGTAGGCCTGCGAGAGCAGGAAACCTTCGCCGGACACAGCTTCGCGCATGTAGGGGCGCGCGGAACGGTCGCGCCCGAAGTCGGCTTCGATCAGGCCGTCGCGGCTGATGTTGTCGCTGACCTGGATAGCGTTGGCGTCCAGGGCATACATGTATTTGCACATCGGCAGGCTGGCCAGTGCTTTGGCGAGAAGGACATCCAGAGCCTGCCGGTCGCCCCACGCCTTGCAGCAGTCCTGGGCCGTTTGCGCCAGCTTGTCGCGCAGCAACTCCGTCAGCGCCTCGCGCTGGCGGGCGATGCCTTCCTGCATGGTATTAAGCGGCGTCATGTTCGTTAACCGGGATAGATACTCCAAGTATAACAATGGCCTGTTTCATCGAGGTGACAAGAGCGGACTGCCGGGGCCGGGGTAAGGGTATTGCGGCGAATGTTTTCTTTAGGAAATCGCAAAAATTGTTTGCTTCGATTCCTCTCGGCTCAACCGTTAAGGGCACCTCTAATAATTTTACACACAAATCGTGAAAACAAATTTCATCCAAAATCGCCTGGGTCGAAACACCGTTGCGCTTCCCAAAAAACCGGAGATGCAAAATATCATCGCCAATCAACAAAGTGACCAACCGCCGTTTCCGGGATAATAAGCGTCACCGTAGCTCGCCAATTCCGCCTGTATGGGGACAAATGCATGTTGGAGCCTGAACGTGTCAGACCAGCCAGATCAGCCCATCGTTAGTTCTGAAGAAGCGCAGCCGCAACAAAAGTTGGCGCACCAGCAAAAGTTGCGCTTGCGTCTGGTCGGACAGGCGGCTATCACTTATGCGATTGACGTATGCATGCTGACACTGTTCGCAGCCGCCAACATGACCCATTTTCTGGTGCCCCTTGGGGCTGCGTCGCTGGGTGGGTTGTTCTGCGGGGTGGCCGCGCTGGCCATTTGGCGCGGATGGAATCTACGTTTTGAGGACCCCAGCCTCACCCTTCCCCAGATGGCTGCCGGCTTGACGGCGCAGGTGGTTTTTCTTGCCTGGGCGCCGGAAGTGGGGTTTTTCTTTCTTCTCGCGTTGTTCAACACATTGAGCGTTGGGGCGCTCCAGCTTACGTTTCGGCAATTCATCGGTTTGTCGAGTTTCTGTATCCTGACCTGCGGCATGGCGATATTTATCGCGGGAAACCGCCTTGCCTTTCCGGTTGCGACGCTGCTTGAACAAGGTCTGGTGTGGCTGAGTTTCGCCGTGGTGTTGTTTCGCTATATCTATGTCCACGCCCACGTCAGCCGGTTGCGCGAAACCCTGCATCAGCGCAACAAGCAACTGGCCAGCTCCAACGAACGGATTGCGCTCATGGCCGGGGTAGACGAACTGACAAAAGTCTACAATCGGCGTCACATGACGTCTTTGCTTCTCGATGAAAAAAAACGCATGGAGCGCGATGGGCCGGGGTTTTGCATCGCCATGCTCGATGTGGACAACTTCAAGAATGTCAACGACACCTTCGGCCACTTGAAAGGCGACGAAGTACTCAAGGTATTTGCCGAGACCGTCCAGGCCCACTTGCGCTCCACCGACAAGTTGAGCCGTTACGGCGGCGAGGAGTTTCTCGTTCTGCTAACCGGCACCACCCACGACTTCGCCCCCATGGTGGCCGAGCGCCTGCGCGCCGCAGTGGCCGACAAGAATTGGAGAATGATCGCACCAGGTCTGAATTTGACGACATCCATTGGGTATACGGCTTTTTGCAAAGGCGAATCCATAGAGCAACTGATAGGCAGAGCCGACGTAGCGCTGTATGCCGCCAAACACGCGGGCCGTAACCGCGCTGTCCAGGGTTGAAAGTTTGCCGGTGCTGAAAACCTGCCTGCGCAGGTAACTTCGGGGAATTATGGGGACAGACAATTGTTTCCCGCAATTCCGCACTCAAAGAAAGTCAAGTTACGATGCATTGTCAGCCTCCTGCTGCTCTCAGCAGTCCCGCCGTTCCGCACCGCTTCCATCTGGATGATAACCAGCAACGTAGCTTTAGACAAAATAACCGTGGTCTGTCCCCTATTACTCCTTGTGATCTAGAAATCGGTGGAGTTCGGGATAGAGTAGTTGCAGTTTGGTCTTCTGTTCAGCACTAAACCTCTCATACATTGGATCGTCGTAGTCCTTGGGCCATTGCGCTGCAGACCAGATCAAGAATATAGAAGCTTCGTCCAGCGCGTGGTTTGTTGATACTAGGCGTCGTCCATCTTCGACACCAGGGGCCGTAGGAGCTTTCGCTGTGTCGTCAAGCGTCGGATTGAGGGCCGGCACGCCATTAAAGAACTCCGCACTTTTCGCTCTGAAAAGTTGATCAAAGATGCCTCGATATCTTAGGCGGTCGAGTTCCAATGCGCGCTGATGTGTTTTCACCGACACTTCGTTAGCAAGCTCGTTTCCCTGCGCAAGGCATCGGGCTGCTTCAATCCACTTGGCGCGATTATTGTTTCCATCCGTGATGAGCGATTGTGCATGGTCGTATGCTGTGCGAAAACCTTCAAGATTGAAAAGGGATCGCTTTTCTTCTGCATCTGTGAGCGTTTTCGCCTGCGTAAATAGGTGACCAGAAAGCGCGAGCAGTACGCCCGCAGGCACTGCGTTCTTCAGGGCATCGTAGATGCTTCCGCCGAAAACGAATGCGCAACCGAATACTGCGACTGCGCCAGCTACCAGCAGCCAAGCAATTGCGCTTAGAACGGTGGAGAGTTGCATTTAAATGAGCGCTAACGTCCGAGCTAAGAGGCGCACCGCTGTTGGCGCGCCCCGCGACCGAAAGGAGCAACCTTAAGCGACGAGTTAGAAGTTAGCGTAATGTCAATTTGACTGACGCAAGATGCTCGCCGCCTGCTGAAGACTTGAGACTAGTTCGTCAACATATTCATGGCGGATAGAAAGCATCATTGTTTTTGGATTCGTCAATTCATCTTCAGTCGTGGCAACAGACAACTGAAGTAGAACGCTGCCAAGTTTGTGATTCACTGCGCCACGATGCCCGACAACATGTAGCAAATCGTCAGAGCCTATTTTCTCGAACTTCTCGGTCATTTGAATCTCCTAACATTGTTCAGCCGCGTTGTTCCTTGAAGCCGCGCACAACCCAGCAAGTTACGGCAACGAGCAATTCCAATACCAGCCATACTGCGGCAGGCAGCAAAAGAGCCACAACAACCAGCTTTGCCCAAAGAACCTCGGTTGTCTTGGCACCTCTGGATATTTTCGCCAATCAATTTCCTACGGGCTTAGCGCGCGACCACTAGAAGTGGTCTATTGCATCAACTTTTACGACCTTTCCGTCGGGCAGAGCAACTATTGAACCATTGATGGAAAGAAAGCGGCCGTGGTCGAATTTTTTCAGCTCGCCAAAATACTCCACCCCTTTATCCCTCCTATCCCTCATGCTCTGCCTATGGTCGGAGCACCAGCAACATCAGGGTTTATTCGGAAACAATTTGGATCGAACCTGCTCCCACAGGATAGCGGTGGAAGGATCGGCACGATGTGCGGCAACGCGGCGATGCAACTCTGTCTTTTGGGCTTGCGACAACCCAACGCTATTTGGCGCCTCGGTGGCAATGCTATCCCATATGTCCTCGACGAGCTGGATGCGCTCTGAGACTGACAGTTTCATGTAATCGGTGGCGGCGGGAGTAGGCATGGGCATAGTATAAATCAAGCAAAAATGTACAGGGCAGCGTCACTTGTTTTCAAATCGGGATGCTTTTCCCCATCGAATACCAACTCACACTGTCGGCGCAACCTTGAGCACTTCTTCCAGCGTGGTAATCCCCTGCGCGACCTTCATCGCCCCCGAGAGGCGCAGGGGGCGCATGCCTTCCTTGTAGGCTTCGTTGGTGAGTTCCTGCAGGTCGGTTTTGTCGGTGATGAAGCGTTTGAGTTTGCGCGTGATGGGCATGATTTCGTAGATGCCGATGCGCCCCAGAAAACCGGTGTTGCGGCATTCCAGGCAGCCGACGGGGCGGTAAATGTTCTCCGGCGGCGCGGACTTGAACGGCACCAGCGTGCGGTTCCACAGGTCGAGGTCATCCTCGCGTTTGAACGGGACTTTTTCCTTGCAGTGCGGGCACAGCGTGCGCACCAGGCGCTGCGCCATGATGCCGAGCACGGTCGAGATGAGCAGGTAGGACGGCACACCGAGGTCGAGCATGCGCGTCACCGAAGTGGGCGCGTCGTTGGTGTGCAGGGTGGAAAGGACCAGGTGGCCGGTGAGCGCCGCCTGGATCGCCATTTCGGCGGTTTCGAGGTCGCGGATTTCGCCGATCATGATAATGTCCGGGTCCTGGCGCATGAGCGCGCGCACGCCATCGGCGAAACCGAGGTCGATCTCGGATTGCACCTGCATCTGGTTGAAGCGCGGCTCGATCATTTCGATGGGGTCTTCTATGGTGCAGACGTTTACCTCCGGCGTGGCGAGCTGCTTCAATGTCGTATAGAGCGTGGTGGTCTTGCCCGATCCGGTGGGGCCGGTGACAAGCAGGATGCCGCCGGGCGATTTCATTAACCCCTGCCACATCTCGTGCTCTTCCTTGCCGAAGCCAAGCTCGGTGAAGTCCTTGACCAGCACCGATGGATCGAAAATACGCATCACCACTTTTTCGCCGTGCGCGGTGGGCAGCGTGGAAATGCGCAACTCGATTTCCTCGCCGTCGGGCATGCGCGTCTTGATGCGCCCGTCCTGCGGGCGGCGCTTCTCGACCACGTCCATGCGCGCGAGAATCTTTATGCGCGAGGTCATCGCCACCAGCACCGTGGCCGGCATCTGATAGACCTCATGCAGCACGCCGTCGATGCGGAAGCGCATCAGCCCGGCTTCGCGGCGCGGCTCGAGGTGAATGTCGCTGGCGCGCTGCTCGAAAGCATACTGCCACAGCCAGTCGACCAGATGCACGATGTGATGGTCGTTGGCGTCGAGCTGGCGCCCGGCCTTGCCCAATTCGACCAACTGCTCGAAATTGCTGATGCCCGAGGTCGCAACGCCCGCTTCCTCGGCACGCTTGACCGACTTGGCGAGATTGTAAAATTCGCCCAGATAGCGGTTGATGTCGGCGGGGTTGGAAATGACGCGCCGGATCTTGAGGCGCAGCATTTCGGCAAGGTCGCGTTCCCAGCTCGTGACGTAAGGTTCGGCGGTGGCGATCACCGCCTCCTGACCGTCGAATTCGACCGGCAGGATGGAGCGCCGCTGCGCATAGTCGGATGACATGACCTCGGTGACGGAGCGCAGGTCGATCTTGAGCGGGTCGATATGGTAATACGTCATATTGACGTGCCCGGCGAGCCACTCGGTGAGCGACTCGATATCGAGCATACGGTGCGGCGGCTGCGCGGAGCGGAACTTGCCCCCGGCGATGACTACCAGCGGGTGATTTTCGCTGCGCTTGTACTGCGGGTCGTCGAGCAGCGTGGCGGCGTCTTCGGCGGAGAGCAGTTTGCTCGCGAGCAACCCCTCGACCACTTCGCGCAGATTCAGCCTGCGATCGCCCGAGCGGGGGGTTGTTTTTGATTTGGCGATTGATGTGCTCATATGGGCGACAATATATCCTCTTTCGCTACAGGGCGTAAGATGCGCAGGAGGGTAGCATTGGACGACAGACGCTCCTCGATACGGGGCGGTATAATTTCGCAATGTTGTTGCATCCTTTCTTCGCGACACCGTTTCCCCCTCACCCGGCCTGTCGGCCCCTTGCAGGGCGCGTCGCCCCCTGCATCGGGCGACCGTTTCGCAGGCGCGCAGCATGCTGCACGAATTCCCTGCTGCACCCCTCTCCCGCATGCGGGAGAGGGGCAGGGGGAGAGGGGATGCCATCAAATTGTAGGATTATGAATTCTTAAATAAGACTGTAATAAATCTGGGTCTTCACGGAATCGAGTGGGTGATTTTAGGTCATTTTAGAGCTCGGGGAGCATGCAAGTGAGAACTTTTAGCCGCAGGTATTCTTCATCACGCAGTCCATATGC
>Ga0315281_10005792_pt1 | contig 17638 bp, 13 predicted proteins | sample YL17G07_0_MG_FD_204540 | JGI IMG/M metagenome (GOLD analysis project Ga0315281, IMG submission 204540) | Sediment microbial communities from Yellowstone Lake, YNP, Wyoming, USA - YL17G07_0 | ecosystem: Environmental > Aquatic > Freshwater > Lake > Sediment | place: USA: Wyoming | collected...
GGATCTCGCCACGACCCACGCCGTGTGGGCCGAGCGCGCCGGCGAGCTGCTCGACAAGATCGGCCCCGCCGTCGTCATGACGCATTCGGCGGGCGGGCCGTTCGCGTGGATCGCCGCGAACGCACGGCCGAATCTTGTCGTCGGCCTGCTGCCGGTCGAGCCGGCGGGTCCGCCTTTTGGAAATCTGCGCTGGGGGATCACGGCAAGTCCGATGGCGTACGACCCGCCGGTGTCCGATCCGGCCGAGATCAAGACGGTCAAGATCGATCCGGCGGAGCCGGGGCGCAGCTCCTATGTGCTGCAGGCCGAACCCGCGCGCAAGCTGAAGCACCTGCAGGGCATTCCCATCGCGTTGACGACGTCGCCGGCGTCCTATCACTTTCCGTACGACCAGGGCACCGTCGCGTTTCTCAGGCAGGCGGGCTGCACCGTGCAGCATATCGAGCTCGACACGATCGGCATCGCCGGCAACGCGCACTTCATGATGATGGAAAAGAACAATCGTGACGTGCTCCAGCCGATTCTCGATTTTCTCGAGAAGACCGTGACGCCGTACGCGCGGAAGAAGATCGGCAGCTCGCGCAGCCCTGCCGTCCGCACGGGCGACTCGACTGCGATGAAGCTCGCCGATGCCGGACATTTCTGGGTGGGCGTCGACCGCAAGCAGATGCCGTATGGCGTGATCGCCGGCGCGCCGATGTTCGTGCAGTATCTGATTCCCGCCGACGTGCGGCATCCACTCCCCATCGTGCTCGTGCACGGCGGCAGCGGACAGATGCTGCACTACATGGGCGCGGGCAACGGCGCCTCGGGTTGGGCGCACTACTACGTGCAGGCGGGCTACAGGGTGTATCTCGTCGATCGTCCGGGGCACGGACGTGGCGTGTACCATCCCGATGCGCTTGGTCCGATTGCGCCGCAGCCGACATACGAACAACTGCTGCCCGACTTCCAGCGCTCCGCGCGAGGGCTGGACAGGCAATGGCCGGGCACCGGCGAGATCGGCGATCCGCTCGTGGATCAGTTCATGGCCAGCCAGAACGCGACGCCGCAGGACGAACCGCTCGCGCATGCGCTCTGGACGAAGCATGGCGCCGCGCTGGTCGACCGCATCGGTCCGGCGGTCATCCACACGCATTCAGCCGGCGGGCCGTTTGGCTGGCTCGTGGCCAACGAGCGTCCGGCGCTCGTGAAAGCCGTCATGTGTTTTGAAGGTCAGGGCGTGAGCACTCCGCTGCCCAATGTGCGCGGCATTCCAATGCTCTACGTCACGGCGGAGAACTCGAACCGGCTGCAGGGGCCCGCGGTGGTCGAGGCGGCCCGGCAGTCTGGCGCGCTGGCCGAACACCTGTACTTGAAGGATCGCGGCCTTCGAGGCAACGGCCACTTCGCGATGTTCGAAAACAACCGGAAAGCGGTGTTCGACATCTTCCGGCAGTGGCTGGAGGCACGCACGACATGAAAACGCTGCTCGGGCTCGTGCTGCACGCTGCCGTTTCGCAACCAGGTGACCGCGCACATCGGGTCGAACGAGATGCGGCTTCAGACGCAGCAGGACAACATGCCGCCGCGCCAGGGCGGTCCCGGCGGCGGTTCGTCGCTGATGGGTCCGGTGTCGATCGAGTCGACGGCGGGAAATCGCGAGGGCCCGTTACGCTAGCTGCCGAGCGCCGACTGCCAGGCTTCCATGTACTTGTAGCCGCCGCCGGTGCTGAACAGGACGACTGTTTCATCGCGGCCGATCTTCTTCGCGCTCACGAGCTTCTGAATCGCCGCCAGGCCGGCGCCGCTCTCGGGCGCGCCGAGGATGCCTTCGAGGCGCGCCATGTCGAGGCACGCACTCATCAGCTCCGCGTCGCTCGCAGCGACGGCCTCGCCGTGGCTCGCATAGATGTCCTCGAGAATCAGAAAGTCGCCGAGCGGTTTCGGCACGCGCAGCCCTGACGCCACCGTCGACGCGTTCTCCCACTTCTCCGATGTGTTCGCATGATGCTCGAAGGCGCGAACGATCGGCGCGCATCCATCGGCCTGCGCGGCAATCATGCGCGGCCTTTTGCTGCCGATGAGCGTCATCGCTTCGAGTTCTTCAAAGGCTTTCCACATGCCGATGAGGCCCACTCCTCCACCGGTCGGATAGACGATCACATCCGGCAGCGTGCCGCCGAAGTCTTCCCACAGCTCGTACCCCATCGTCTTTTTGCCTTCGATGCGGTACGGCTCCTTCAGCGTCGACACCTCGAACCAGCCGTGGCGCGGCGCCTGCTCGGCGATGAACGCGCCGCAGTCCGAGATGAGGCCATCAATCAGGTGAACCTCCGCGCCGAACGCGCGGCATTCGAGGATGATGGCCGACGGCGTATCCACCGGCATCGCGATCGCGCATCCGAGGCCCGCGTGTGCTGCGTAGGCGGCCGCTGCTCCACCGGCGTTGCCCGCGGTCGGCAGAGCGACGGTCGCGATGCCGAGCGCCTTCGCCATCGTCACAGCGGCCGATAACCCGCGGGCCTTAAAGGAGTTGGTGGGGTTCTGCCCCTCATCCTTTATATATAGGTGGCCCAGCCCGAGGCTGTCGCCCAGCCGGCGGGCGTGGATAAGCGGCGTCATCCCCTCACCGAGGGTCACCGGAGTGGCGGCCGGCAGCACTTCCTCGTAGCGCCACATGGAACTGATGCGCGTCTTCAGGGCTGCGGCGGAGAAGGTCGCTTTCGCTTTCTCGAGGTTGTAGCGCGCGAGGAGCGGAGACGCGCACTTCGGACAGAGATTCTGCGGTCGCGAATATTCGAGCGTGTTCTTGCAGCGCGGGCACTCGAGATGCGACAGCGTCGACGACGACATGCTGTTTCTAAGGTTCCTTGTCCTGCTTGCGGGCACCGGCGAGAATGTTCGGCAGCGCGTAGTTGCCTTCGTGGCAGCCGTACTCGAAGATCGGCTCGCGGATTCGCGTCAGCGGCATCATCGCGGTCCACGGCCTGGTGTACGCCGTCGGATCGGTGACGGTAAAGTCGTACCTGATCGTCTCGCTGTCGGCTCGCGTGAAGCGTTCCACCAGCCGCGTGTTCGCGGTGGAGCCCTGCAGGCTCGTCTCGCGACGGAAGTTGATAGTCTCGACGACGAGCGTGTCGCCTTCCCAGCGGCCGCGCGAGTCGCCCGACCACTGGCGAAGCGTGGTGTGCGGGCGTCCATCGGTCGGGATGATGCGGGCGTTGTGCACCATCTCGTTGACGATCACGACATAACCTGGCGACTGCACGATCTGCACGTTGTTGTTGTACGCGCCTGGCGTCATCGGCGGGCCCGAGTTGAAGCCCTGGAGGCACCGGTCGGCGAGAGGCCGGTCGGCATACGAGTCGCCAAGGCCGGAGTCCGATCGCTGCCGCATTTCTGCGACCCTGCGGCGCGCCGCATCCGTGAGCGGGATTCTTCCGTCCGGAGGATCGACGATGAGCGACGTACGCCGGTCCCTGGTCAGCTTGCTGCCGCGCTCGTACCAGAACTCGTTGTACGACAGCACCCCGCCTTGGGCTCGCGGCGCGTATCCCGCGCTTGGCTGGCCTTTCTCCGGGTCGAACAGATCGCGATTGAGCCGCTTGTTTTCGTCCGCCTCGAAGGCCGCGGCCTCCTCATCGGTGAGCGTCTCTTTTCCCGCGAGCGCATCCGGCCGCTGGAGGGGCGTGACCGTGCTGAACGAATAGTTGCCCGCGAGGTTGGGTTTTCCGTCGGCCGTTCGAGATGGAGTCGACCCTCGACCTTGGGCCGCCGCATGAAGCGGCGCCAGTGTGACCGTCGCCAGCAAAGCGAACCCCCTCATCAGCAAGCGATTGCGCATCATGTTTCCTCCACGTCGGCGGGCGCCGATCGCGTGCACGGTATCCCAGTTTGTCAGGACGGCGCAACTACAGCTGGAACTCGACGAGCGTATGCTGGGCGCGAGAGGCTGCTCGAAAGTCAGGAGGGGTCCGATGACGGTGATTTACGACAACCGCATCTACAGCGTCGCCGACGTGGCGGGAGATCGAGGACGCCGCACTTCCTGATCAACAGGTGAACTTTTCCCCGTACGAACGGGAATTCTTCGACGCAAGCGTGTCCTTCTTCCAAGCATTTAGATATACCTGAGATCGTCGCTGGCTGGCATGCTCCGTGCGTACTGGCGCAAAGACACTTCGACTGTGTCGAGATTCCGGAGATGAACGCCTATGCCTGCTGCCCATGCTCACGTCTCGCGGCATCGCCTTATCGTCGTCGGCTCCATGCTGGTCACGCTGGTCGCTCTATCCGTCCGGCCGGCGGAGGCGATTCCCGCGTGGTCGAGAAAGTACCAGACGAGCTGCTCCACCTGTCATGCTGTCTTCCCCAAGCTGAACTACTTCGGCAAAGCGTTTCGTAATAATGGGTACCGCTTTCCCGGTGGAGAGGACGGGACGGCGACCAAACAGGCGCCCGTCAGCCTCGGCGCTGACGCCTACAAGAAACTCTTCCCCCGGGCGTTGTGGCCGTCGGACATTCCAGGCGCCGTGCCGCTCGCGGTTCGCGGCGTTTCACGATTCAACACCTACCAAGACAATCAGACCACCACGTTTGAGTTCCCGCACGAGTTCGAAGTGTTGAGCGGCGGAACGCTTGGCGAGACCTTCTCGTTCTTCGGCGAGCTGGAGGTCGAGAACGACGCCAACGAGAACGCGCTCGGCATGGGCCTCATGCTGCAGTACGATCCGCGGCCATGGTTGCACGTGCGGATGGGATCCGTTTCGATCCACCCGATCGCGGACGTGCTTCGCCTGACTGCGGCGCACTACAGCGCCTACGACACGCGAACGACCCCGAGCTCGATGACGCTGACGGCGGCGAACCCGAACCGCTCGACGGCGAACGTGTCGATCTCGGCCACAACCGGGGAGGATCGCTGGAGGTTCCGCGACGAACAGGCCGGCGTCGAGGTGTGGGGCGCACGGAACGGCCCGAACAACCACGGCGGATTGACGTGGTCGGTTGGCGTCACCAATGGACAGGGCCTCATCGATGCCAACGACCGCAAGGACGTGTTCGCCCGCGCCGCCTACAAATTCGGAGGCTACGGCGAGCTCGGCGGCGGAGAGCTCTCCCAGGACCTCGAGTTCTGGCGAGACGATTCGTTCAAGGTGGGAGCCTTCACTTATGTGGGCCGGTCCACCAACATCTATGCGGGCAGCACGACGGCGCTGAGCGGCGCGGCGGGATCGGGCATCGTCAACGTCTCGGCCGACAGCACGACCAACAACGACTTCCGCATCGCCGGAGTGGAGTTCGACTGGTGGGTTCGGGATCTCAATCTCTTCGGACTCTACTTGCGGCAGAACGACGACGACCCTCGTGGAACCGGCGAATCGATCAAGACCGATGCGTGGTTCGTGGAGGGCAATTACACCGTCTACCCCTGGCTCGTCGGCATCCTGCGGTACGGTGCGACGGCTCAGGACTTCAGCGTCAGGGCGGATCCGGTCACGCAGAAGTTTTTAGTTCCCGCAGTGGCATTCGTCGTGCGCGCAAACATCAAGTTCACAGTCGAAGGACAGATACGACTCGATGACCCCGGCAAGGGCCACAACAAGTATCTGGCCGCCATCGACTTCGGATTCTAGGGATCACGTCATGAGTCGTCATTCGGTCGTACTCGGTTCGGTAATCGTCGCCGCGGCGCTCGTCGCCGTCGCGGCACCCTGCGCCGCCGCCGTCAGCATCTCGGGCACCGTCAAGGTCACTGGCTCGGCGTCGGCCGCCGATGTCGTCGTCTACATCCAGCAGGCGCCCGGCACCTTCACGCCGCCCGCCAAGCCGGTCGAGATGGATCAGAAGCAGTTCCAGTTCGTCCCACACGTGCTGCCGGTCGTCGCGGGGACGAAGGTGGCGTTTCTCAACAGCGATCCGACGCCGCACAACGTCTTCTCACCCGACAACGAGAAGTACAACCTCGGCACGTGGCCGAAAGGGCAGGTGAAGGATTACGCCTTCGCCAAGTGCGCGAAGTTCCCGTGCGTGTACACGCAGCTCTGCAAGGTTCACCCTGAAATGGAAGGCTTCGTCGTCGTCCTTCAGAACCCGTACTTCGCGGTCACCGATAAGGCGGGGCACTTTGAAATCCAGAACGTGCCGCCGGGCTCCTACACGCTTGCCGTGTGGCACGCGAAGCTGAAAGCCCAGCCGAAGCCGGTGACGGTCGAGGACGTCAAGCCAGCGACCGTCGATTTCGTGCTCGGCCGCTGACGCGAAGTGGCTCGATGCCGACGCCTAAGTACTTGGCGGTCGTTCCCGACTTCCAGTACTTTCTCGACTTAGTCCCCTGCCGGACGGCCTGTCCGGTTCACACCAACGCCGGCGGCTACGTGCGCGCGGTGGCCGAATGGGACACGGCGCGCGGTTACCGCATTGCCCGTGCGCCCAACCCGCTCGCGTCGATCTGCGGGCGGATCTGCGCGCATCCGTGCGAGTCGAAATGCCGGCGGGGCGTCATCGATCAGCCGATTTCCATTCGCGCACTGAAGCGAACGCTGACCGAACGCCACGGCGTCGAGAACGTGCTGGGCGACCAGCCGGCTCCACTCGAGCCGCTGCACCTGGCGGTCGCAGGCCATGACGGCGCTGCGGCGCGCGTCGCCATCGTCGGCGCAGGACCTGCCGGGCTGAGTTGCGCGCACGATCTGGCCCTGCTCGGCTACCGCGTCACGCTGTTCGAGGCCGCACCGGTCGTCGGCGGGATGCTCTCGCAGGGCGTGCCCGGGTATCGGCTGGCGCGCGATCTCATTCGCGCGGAAGTCGATCGCATTCTGGCGCTCGGTGTGGAGCTGAAGCTCGAGTGGCGCCTGGGCCGCGACGCGACCGTGGGCGACTTGCGTCGCCAGGGTTTTGCGGCCGTGTTCCTCGCGCTGGGCGCCTCGCGCGGACGCGATCTGAACATTCCGGGCCACAATCTCGACGGCGTCATCAACGGCGTCGACTTTCTGTTGAATGCCAATCTGGGATATCGGGTCGCATTGGGCGAACGGGTGATTGTCATCGGCGGCGGGAACGTCGCCGTCGACGTCGCACGAACCGCTCTCCGCTATGCCGCCGGCGAGCCGCACGAGTTGCCTGGCGCGGCGGACGCGGTACTGCAGACGCCGGGGTACGACAACGCGTTCCTCGACGCCGCGCGGACGGCGCTGCGCCTCGGCGCGCGGCACGTGCACCTGGTGTCGCTCGAGTCGCGCGCCCAGATGCCGGCGCATCCGGACGAAGTGCGCGACGCCGAGGAAGAAGGCATCGCGCTATTGCCGGGTCTCGGTCCCAAGGCGATTCTCGGCGCTGACGGACACGCCGTCGCCCTCGAAACGCTGAATGTCGCCTCGTTGTTCGACGCCAGCGGCCGCTTCAACCCCACATTTACGCCGGGGACCGAGCAGCGATTCGAGGCCGACACGATCATCCTCGCCGTCGGACAGCAGCCGGACACCGCGTGCCTCTCCGCAGACCCAGAGATCACGCTCACGCCGCGGGGGCTCGTCGCCGTCGATCGGCGCACGCTGGCGACGACGATGGACGGGGTGTACTGCGGTGGCGATCTGGCGTTCGGTCCTCGGATCGTCATCGAGGCTGAAGCCGACGGCAAACGGGCGGCGCTGGCGATTCACGAAGCGCTCGGTGGCGGAGCCGTCCCGCGGGCCCATGCGCGCTTCCGGCCCGTCGAGCTGAATCGGGCCGGCGATCACTACGACCGCGTCCCCCGCCAGGACGTTCCCGCCATTCCCGTGGCTCGGCGGACCGGGTTCCGCGAAGTCGAAGAAGGCTACAGCGAGGAGCAGGCGCGTCTGGAGGCGTCACGGTGTCTGCGCTGCAACGTCGAAACGATCTTCGATTCGGAGCGCTGCATCCTGTGCAGCGGATGCGTCGAGATTTGTCCGGAAGCCTGCCTCGCCCTTGTGCCCGGATCAAGTCTGCGCGCGCAGCCCGACATCGTCGCGCTCAGCGAAGCCCTGGAGGCCGGTGACGAAGCGGGCGCGATTATCAAGGACGAAGCCCGGTGCATCCGGTGCGGTCTGTGCGCGGAGCGGTGTCCGACGGGAGCGATCACGATGGAGTCGCTCGAAATTGACGAGTCGCCCCAGACCGCGCTCGGCCTGTACCACGAAGGCATGCGCGAGGTGCGGACATGAACACTGACCCCACGCCACCCGACATGATGCGCCGCCGCCTGTTCGCGGCCGGGTGCTTCGGCATCGGCGCGGCGACGGCCGGCTTTCTCGCGGCGACGCTGCGGTTTCTGGTACCCAACGTGTTGTACGAGCCCTCGCGGCGCTTCGATGTCGGAGCACCGTCGGACTTCGCCCCGGGCTCCGTGACATTCCTGGCCGAACGCCAGCTGTACGTGTTCAACAGCGTCGACGGTTTCTACTGCATCTCCTCGGTGTGCACGCACCTCGGCTGCAACGTGAAGCGCGGTGGCGCCGGATTCGAGTGCCCCTGCCACGGCAGCCGATTCGACGACAACGGCCAGGTCGTGGACGGACCGGCGCCGAAACCGCTCCCGTGGTACGCGCTCAGTCTGACGCCCCGCAAGCAGCTCGTCGTCGACCTGGATCAGTCGGTGACGCCGACGTTCCGGCTGAGAGCCTGATGAAACTTCGTCTGCCCCGTTCCATCTGGCGCGTCGGCTGGCCTGCGACCGACAAAGATCGGTCGGCCGCCATGATCTCGAGTCTGTTCCTGCACATCCACGCGGCGCGTGTCAGCCGCCATGTGCTGCGGCCGACGTATACGTACGCGCTCGGACTCATTGCGAGCATCCTCTTCGTCGTCCTGTCGATCACCGGCCTCGCGCTGATGCTCTACTACGTGCCGCACCCGCCGGACGCGTATCGGAGCATGAAGGATCTCCAGTTCGTCGTGACCTTCGGCATCGTGCTGCGCAACATGCACCGCTGGTCGGCCCACGCGATGGTGGCGGTGGTGTTCCTGCACATGTGCCGCGTCTTCTGGACCGGTTCGTACAAGTCGCCGCGTGAATTCAACTGGGTCGTCGGCGTCCTCCTGCTGCTGCTGACGCTGGCGCTGTCGTTCACCGGATACCTGCTGCCGTGGGACCAGCTCGCGTTCTGGGCAATCACGGTCGGCACCAACATCGCCGCTTACGCGCCGATCGTCGGCGACCGCCTGAAGTTCCTGCTGCTCAGCGGACACGTGATCGGGCCGATGACGCTGCTGCGCTTCTACGTGCTGCACTGCGTGATCCTGCCGCTCGCCATGGTGATGCTCATCTCGCTGCACATCTGGCGCGTGCGGAAGGACGGCCTGAGCGGCGCGGAGGCGCACGCGTCGCCGGTCGAAGAGGTCGCCCCCGGCGTCTTTCCTGCGTCGAGCAAGACGTACGGCCTGATGGCGCTCAGCAAGCGCACGCGTGCGTCGGTCGAGGCCCGCAACCCGGACGATGAGGTGTTCGCGTGGCCGCATCTGCTGTACCGCGAGCTGCTGGTCGCGCTCGCGGTGATGGTCGCGCTCCACGCGGCGTCGCTGACGTTCATGGCGCCCCTCGAGGAAATCGCGGATCCCACCCGCACGCCCAATCCCGCCAAGGCGCCGTGGTATTTCCTCGGGCTGCAGGAGCTGGTGCACTACTCGGCTCTCGTCGGCGGCGTCCTCGTCCCCACGCTGCTCGTGCTGGCGCTGCTCGCCCTGCCCTACTACGACCGCAGTAAAGAGGGATCGGGCCGGTGGTTTGCGCCCGAGCGGCGCGTGGCCAATTCCATCTTCACGGCGCTCGCCATCTTCTTCGCGACGCTGACGGTCATCGGCACGCTCTTCCGCGGCCCCAACTGGGCGTGGGTGTGGCCATGGAGGTGAAGACCCCGGCGCCGATGCGCCTGCACGTGATCTTCGCGTGCCTCGGCATCGCCTTCCTGTCGATCTTTTCGTGGGTGCTGTTCCATGAAGAGACGGCCGACTGGCGCACCACGCAGGCGGCCTTTGAGCGCCTCGAGGCCACAATCAAGAATCCGCACCAGATCGCGCAAGCGCCAGGCGTCGCAGGACTCAGGCAGATCTGGCTGCCCGATCTGGGCCGCACCGATCGCTGCGAAACCTGCCATCTGGGGATCGACGACCCCTCGTTCGCGAACGCGCCCACGCCGTTCAAGGCGCATCCCGGCACCTGGCTCACCACGCATCCGCGGGATCGATTCGGCTGCACGACGTGCCACGACGGACAGGGAGATGCCACTGACTATCAGCATGCGGCGCATCAGCCGCAGCCGTTCGTGGCTCGCCCGATGCGGCCGCCGGAAACCATCGAAGCCAACTGCGGTACGTGTCACCGATCGCTCGATCCGCCGGAGGCGCCGCGCCTCGCGCAAGGCCGGCGCCTGATCGTCGAGTCGGGCTGCTTCAGTTGCCACGAGATCCCGGGCTTCGAAGGGTTGACGTTCCTGGGGCCGGCGCTCGACGGCATCGGCTACAAGGTCCGGCCCGAGTGGTTGGGCGCGTGGCTGAAGGATCCGAAGAGCTATCTGTCGAAGTCGAAGATGGGGAACTTCCGGCTGTCGGCGGACGAGATCGCCGGCTTGCAGGGGTTCCTGCTCTCGCAGGTCGCCCAGATGCCGATCGACAGCGCGGGCGTCGACTGGAAGAAAGCCGACACCGCCAACGGCCGCGCGCTGTTCGGCGAGCTGCGATGCGTCAGCTGTCATGCCGTCAACGGCCGCGGCGGCACGACCGGACCGGAGCTCACGCGGATCGGCGACAAGGTGCGCCGCGACTGGCTGTTCAGCTTCCTGAAGGATCCGCATCGCGTCCAGCCGGACACGCCGATGCTGCAGTACCGCCTCACCGGCGATCAGGTGCGGGACGTGTCGGCCTTCCTGCTCGAGGAATATCGCTCGTCGGACGCCGGCAGCGAGTCCTCGCCGGGCGCGCGTCTGGACGCCCGCCTCGTCGACGCGGGGCGCGCGGTGTTCGAGCGCCGCGGCTGCGTCAGCTGCCATCGTCTGCCGTCGATCAAAGCGTCCGGACGCGTCGGTCCAAGTCTCGCCGGCATCGGCGACCGCGATCCTGACGCGTTGACGTACGGCCAGAACACCGTCCGGCGCACCACCGAGAATTATCTCTTCCTCAAGATGCTGCATCCGGAGGCGCTCGGACAGGCCTCGACGATGCCGACGTTCGCATTCACGCCGGCCGACGCCGCCAAGATCACGCTGGCGCTTCTGAGCATTCGCAAAAACGACCTGCCCGCGTCGTACGTCCTGCGGCCGCCCGCACCGGCGCCGTACCGTCCGGCGGGCCGCTTCGGCGAGCTCGTCACGCGCTATCGATGCATGAGCTGCCATACGGTCGGCGGCTTCGGCGGCAATCTGTCGACCGTGCCGCTCGATGTGATCGGGAGTCAGCTCACGCGCGACTACGTGGCCACGTACCTCCTCAACCCAGGCGCCGTGCGCGTCAGCATCGAAGAGCGCATGCCCGTCTTCCACATGCTGCCGGCCGAGGCAAGCACGATTGCGGATTACTTCGCGACCGTGTTTCTGGACGACGGCATGGAGCGGTACGACGCGAACTTCACGCCGGCGGAGCTACGTCGCGGACAGGAACTGTACGCACAGCTCGGCTGTCCAGCCTGTCATCAGCTCGGCACACGCGGCGGCTATGTCGGGCCCGAGTTGTCGATGACCGGCGCCCGATTGAAGCCCGGCTGGATTGCGGCATGGCTGACGAGTCCAGGAAAGTACAAGCCGGGAACGCTTCAACCCGACTACGGCCTGTCGAGCGCGGATGTGCGGGCGCTGACGGCGTATCTGAGCGGTCTGGGTCAGCGAGCCGGCGGCAACACGACGGCGAGGGCGCAATGACGTCGATCCGACGGCTCGCCGCCGCGAGTGTTGTGCTCCTGCCGCTCATCAGCGGATGCGGGCGAGCTCCGGAAAAGCCGCCAAGCGATCCGCTGCTCGACGCGATTCGCGCGGAGGAGCGCGAAGGCAATCTGTCGTACGTGGAAAGCCAGGGCCGGCATCTGTTCGTGCAGTACTGCGTGACGTGCCACGGCGACGAAGCAAAAGGTGACGGCCAGAACGCGTCGAACCTGACGCCGCCGCCGCCCGACATGACCGTGTCGAAGAACATGCAGGATGCCGCGTACGTCAGGAAGATGATCGTGGAAGGCAGTGCGGGAATGGGTCGCGCGGCGCTCTCGCCCCCATGGGGGCGCACCCTCAGCCAGCAGCAGGTCGACGACCTCGTCGCGTACTGCCAGTCGCTCGGCCGGAAGAAACGCTGAGGTTCTCTTCTGTTTCTTGCCACGATCCTTTCGGATGTCACCATAATGTAGCGGTGCTGTTCCTCGGCGTTCACCTGCTCGTCAGCGCGGTTGTTGCCGCGGCGTTCGCATGGGAGTTCGGCTCGGGCCCGCGCGCGGTCGTCACGCATGTCCTGCTCATCGCGGAATGGGACCTCGCGCTGCTCGTGCTTCTGAGCGCGCTTCGTCTGCCGCGCCTCGCCTTCCGATGTCTGCTCGCCGTCACCTGCACGCTGCAGGTTTATCTCTACACGCTGAACATCGTCAGCAACCTGTCGTGGGACCGCAACATCACGGCCCATCTGGTGTCGGCGTTCGCGCCCACCATCTGGTCCGGGAAGGAACCGTTTCCGATCGGCCCGGTCGGCATCACGGCGTTCGCCGGCGGCACGCTGCTCCTGATCGCGGGAGGGTTTTCGATCTGGGGGCGATCGATAGACGAGGCGGCTGGTGTCTGGCGAAGACGGCTCCGCGGCGTGCGGATGATCGCGATGGCCGTCGTGATGATCGCGCTCTTCGCGACAACCCTCAGGGCGGGCGTCGCGGGCCGCGACAACCTGTACTGGAAGGGCGAGCTCGTCTCCAGCTTCTTCCGCCCTGAAGGTTTTGCGTTCGAGCCGACCGCCCGCCGGCACGTCGTCGCCGAGCACGACGCGCTGCTGCGCGCCGCCTATCCGCGGTCTGTCCCCGGCGCGCACCGCAAGAACGTCGTCGTCATCATCATCGACTCGCTGCGCGCCGACCGCATGCAGGCGTACGGCTACGCGCGTGAGACGACGCCGTTTCTGGCATCGCTTGTGGACAGCGGGCGCATGAAGAAAGTGAAGGACGCGTTTTCCACCTGTTCTGAATCCTTCTGCGGCATCACGAGCACGCTCGGCAGCCGCGAGTTTCAGGACATCAGCGCGGAGACGTTTCAGCTTCAGGACGTCCTGCACGACGAGGGCTATCAGACGTGGTTTCTGCTGTCGGGCAACCATCGCGCGTGGAACGGCCTGCCGCGCTTCTACCACGCGACCGACAGCACGATGTTCGATGGCTCACAGACCGAGCGCTACACGATGGACGACGACCGCCTGGTGCTCGAAGGCCTCGAGCGGGTGCCGCCTTCGTCGCTTGAGCAGCCGGCGTTTTTCTACATACACCTGATGTCCACGCACTATCTCGGCGTGCAGTTTCCCGAGTCGCACGTCTTCACGGGCGCCGACGATCGCGTGAGTCCGGGGCTCGAGCCGTACAAGATCCTCGACAAGCTGAACAAACCGGATCGCTACGACGACAAGGTGCGTCAGGCCGACGGCATGGTCCGTCGCCTCTTCGGGGCGCTTGGCGCCAAGCACTATCTAGACGATGCGGTCGTGGTGGTGACCGGGGACCATGGCGAGGGGCTGGGCGAGCGCCACTGGGCGCACGGATGGAATCTCTACAACGAGGACATCCGGATTCCGCTGCTGCTGTACGAGGCTCCCGGGGTGCCGGCGGCGACGTATCCCGATCTCACGTTCGGCGCGCAGGTAGACATCGCGCCGACGATTCTCGATCGCCTCGGGCTGCCGATTCCGGACTCGTGGGCGGGCGCGTCGCTCGTCTCGCCGACGAAGCGGCGATTCACGCGTCACCAGACGTACTTCGTGCCCAACCGTTTCGCGGTGCTGTATCGAGACGGCGACGCGTTGTTCAAGTTCATCGCGACGCCGCAGTACGGGACGGAGGAGCTGTACGACCTGCGAAAGGACGTCCACGAGCAACGTGATCTGATCAGCACGCAGCCGGCGCTGGCCGCGCTCCTGCGCGGTCAGCTCGCGCGCTGACGCCTTACTTGACGATCGCGGCCGCGGTCTCCCTCTCCTGCTTGCGCGCGCCGGCGAGGATGTTCGGCAGGGCGTAGTTGCCTTCGTGACAGCCGTACTCGAAGATCGGCTCGCGGATGCGCGAGAGCGGCAGCATTGCCGTCCACGGGCGTGTGTACGCCGTCTCGTCGGTGACGGTGAATTCGTACTTGATCGTGTCGGCGTCCATGCGCGTGAAGCGCTCGACCAGCTTCGTGTTGGCAGTCGAGCCTTGCAGGCTCGTCTCGCGACGGAAGTTGATCGTGTTGACGACGAGGGTGTCGCCTTCCCAGCGGCCGCGTGAGTCGCCCGACCAGCTGCGGAGCTTCGTGTGCGGACGGCCGTCGGTCGGAATAATGCGCGCGTTGTGCACCATCTCGTTGATGATCACGACATAGCCCGGCGCTTGCACGATCTGCAGGTTGTTGTTGTAGGCGCCAGGCGTCATCGGCGGGCCCGAGTTGAACCCCTGGAGGCACCGGTCGCTGAGCGTCCGGTCGGCATACGAGTCGCCGACGCCGGCGTCCGATCGCTGCCGATTGTCGGCGACCCGGCGCCGCGTTGCCTCGTTCATCGGGATCTTTCCGTCCGGCGGATCGACGATGAGGGAGGTGCGCTTGTCGCCGGTCAGCTTGCTGCCGCGCTCGTACCAGAACTCGTTGTACGACAGCACGCCGCCGTTGGCTCTCGACGGGTAGCCCGCGCTCGGCTGGCCCTTCTCGGGATCGAAGAGATCGCGATTGAGCCGCTTGTTCTCTTCGGCTTCGAACGCGGCGGCCTCCTCGTCGGTGAGCGTGGCTTTCGCGGCGAGTGCGTCCGGCCGCTGCAGCGGCGTGACGGTGGCGAAGGAGTAGTTACCGGCGAGATTCGGTTTCCCGTCTGGCGTCCGCGCGGGCGTCGAGACTCTGCCCTGCGCCGCCAGCGTGGCCGTCGCCAGCACAACCAATCCTGTTACCAGCAAGCGAGTGCGGATCATTCTTCTTCCTAACCGAACGGGCGAATCGGGTCCTCTCCCTTCCAATCGAGGGAGGCCTTCCAGTACTTGGTGAACATCTCGTCCATGCCCGGCGTCGCGGGGATGAGCTCGACGAACCCCGGCGCCACCGCTCCGCCGCTCATGTAATAGACCGTGCCGCCGCTCGGCACGGGCGCGGAGAACGCCACATGATAGCCCCGCTTAGCGTAGGCCGCGCGTTCGGCTTCGGGGTCGGCCACCGCAATCCCCAGGTGATGAAACCCGTAGCCGCGCTGGTCGATGGTCTCTTTGTAGACCGAGCGCTTCTTGTCCTTGGGCTGGATGAGTTCGATCATCATGTGGCCGGCAAAGGCCATGGCGATGGCCACATCGGCGGTTGTCGGCTCGTCGCGATACCGCTGGTCGGCGCCGGTAAAACCGTCGAGCAAGAACCACGGGCCGACCTTGGCGTCCTGAATCCACCAGTTGATCGAGGCCCGGATGTCCTTGACCACGTACGCCGTCTGCACGACTTGCCCGACGTTCTGCCCGAATCCGAGTGTCGCCACAATGTTCTCCTAGTCGCATCCGCGCCAGGACGGTTGATCGGCTCGCACGGTAACCCAGATTATCGCGACAGCGCAACCACAACTGGATGTCGACCAGGGTATGCTGTCCGCGATGAAGGCGCTCTACGATAACCGCCGGATTCTAAACAGATCCTCTACTGAAGGCGGGGGACGTCGAGATTTCTGCCGAAGAGTGGAAACGCGGAAGGACTGACGGGCCGTCAGGTTCCCCGAGCTAAGCCTTCTCTGGAGGCGCCTGATTTTGAATCTTCAATTCTTCTTCTGACAGTTGTTGCTTACGTACGAGTCGATAATGCTTTTCCGTGCGCAACCCGAGCTTTCCGTTCGCGCCCAATTCGAATTCCATCATCGCGATGACATTTGCACCGTCCTTGTGTTCGCGCTTGACAATCTTCACCCCAATCGGCCTTGAGATGAGCTCTGGAAATAACCGACTACACAGACTGATGTCCTGTTTGATCTGTAGACCGCTAATCACATCGCTACCAGACTTGGCTTCGACGGGAATTGCGTAATAGCGGCCGGCGGAGTCAACGCCTAAGTACAGCTCGTCAACTTCCACTTGTGCCATCCCTTTCGCTTCCGTCTTCAGATGGCTCTGAAGCGAATAGGCAGTAATCCCTGTAAAGATGTCGATGAGACGATTGTAGCGAACAAGCGCCAGCGCCGCCTGTTCATCCTTCTTGGCATATTTCGTAATAATTTCTGGGGTTGCATCCAAGATCTTTATTTCGATCATCTGCTCGTTGGGTTTGAATCCAACCAGCTCGGACTCTGAGAGCGTCACGAAGGCATAGTCGCCCTTCTTCTCGGTTTGAATTACCCACCGATATCCTTTGGGGCACTTCTGCTGAACTGATGCCGGAACGGACTGCGCTCGGATCCGAGAGTTGTAAACAATGTCGTACTGGTTGCGAACCTTGTGCTTGTGGGAGACGGCATTCAGTTCCTCCGCGCTGAACTCTACTCTCGTCGAACCCTTCCTGTAGTGCTTGTGGAACAGCTCGGCTAAGGCACTCTTCCACCCCGCCTCTGGTTTTGAACTCATGCAAACGTGCCTCCGTCGAGCTGTACGCGCGGACATGTAGATTGAAGTGCGGCAAGACACGGCCGAAGACTTAAGCCAGTCGACTAACTCGCTTCTTTTAGTAGGTCCGTCTCCGTCGAGATCGTTCTGAACACCGCCTGGCGTCGAACGAAGGCATGACCGTCCCTACACCCAACCAGAAACGCTGCGAAGTGTTGCCGCGTCATTGGGTTCAGCACAATACACGACTTGTCTCCGTTACCCGCCATCTGCTCCGCCAGTTGCTGCAGAGTGGGAAGATTACCCTTCCGCGCAATGAGGACGCGACCGCTCAACGCGCGACGCTCGCCCTTAAGAACTTCAAATCGGACTTCCTGCCCATTGAGTTCACCAATAAGGTTTCGGGACCCGTTGACCACAATGTTGCCAGCCCCGAACAGTGCCTTGATCACACCTCGACGTCGGAGATAATTCGTAAGGTCCGCACTTGACATTGAAGTCTGCGATTTCGTTCGAATCGGTATTGCGTTTGGAAGCTCACGGCTACTAATTGCGAGAGTCCGGCGCGTATTGATTGCGCCTGGAGTTCCCTTCGGCACAAAGCGGCCGTACAATTCGCCTCCTCCCTCAACGATGGTCAAGCCAGCATCAAGGACCGGCTTGAGCAACTTCTCCACGTTTCGGCTGCGAGCGAGATCCGCTAGGAATCGACGGGCCGGATTCCTCGGCATATTTGCATTTGTCTCTGCAAAAGCACGTTCGACATCAGCAACGGTAAACGTCGCACGCACGAGTCGACCCTTGTTGTCTTGTGCGTACTTGAGGAGTTGGCGAAGAATCTTCGGCCATTCGTCTAGCTGGGTAATTCTTCGATGCTGTGTCGCCATCGATTCTGGCAACACGAACTCGTTTGGTAGCTCTAGAGGCGTCTTCGGCACTTCAGGC
>Ga0315281_10005794_pt1 | contig 17629 bp, 16 predicted proteins | sample YL17G07_0_MG_FD_204540 | JGI IMG/M metagenome (GOLD analysis project Ga0315281, IMG submission 204540) | Sediment microbial communities from Yellowstone Lake, YNP, Wyoming, USA - YL17G07_0 | ecosystem: Environmental > Aquatic > Freshwater > Lake > Sediment | place: USA: Wyoming | collected...
CTGCCTGCCTTGTGGCTCAATATTTTCATTTATTCTGTCACGCTTTTTTACGGTGTGATCTGGTATTTGAATTACATCATCGAGAGCCATCACGATTGGGTGGACAAGCTCTTGCTGATATTCGGCGGCTATGTCGCGGGCACCTCCCTCACTGGCGCCCCCTTGATGGTCGTTGTATTCGCCCGCAAAGTACACAAGGAACAATTACGCGATACGCTATTTGTTTTATGGTTTGCGTTGGTCAGTATCAAGATGTCGACCTTTGTCATGCTCTCGGTAGAGCTGCATTTTTTGACAGCACTGGCACTATTGCCCGTCGCAGCGATTGGTCATGTTCTCGGTCTTAAAGCGCATGACGCGATCCGGAAAAATGATACTGCCTTTAAGCGCTGGATGGGCGGCGGGATTGTGATTATCAGTTTGCTGGGTTTGTGGGATCAGCTTTCAACAATGTAAATTTGCTCGCCACTTTGTTGAAATATCATTCCCTCCCCCTTGCACGGGGGAGGGCTAGGGTGGGGGTAGAGTGGTTCAACGAGCAACACCCCCATCCTAACCTTCCCCCGTCAAGGGGGAAGGAATGAAGTGATGCTCATTCAGATGGTTGCGGCATCACCATACATTAGCGGGTGGGCAGCCAGGTAGATACTATGAACAACTTGAGTCGGTTCCATTTCAGCTCTCCTTAAATTTGTTGTTCGGGCTTCAAATTTAGGACTGTTTTGCTACCGACTCAAGTTATTCATAGTATCTACGAACTTCTTGACGTGGTGATGGAACCAAGAGTAGGATTAAATCCTATCCAACATGTGGGGTTTATGATGCGTACAACACAGCAATTCAGCATTACGCTGCCAAACGAAATGGCGGATGCTGTGAAAACCAAAGTTGCGGCTGGCGAGTACGCTACTGAAAGCGAAGTGATCCGCGATGGGTTGCGCGTACTGATGGCGCGTGATCGTGCGATGGAGAGCTGGTTGCGGCAAGAAGTGGCTCCAGCCTATGACGCGCTGAAAGCTGACCCGACGCGAGCTGTCACTGTTGCTCAGGTGCGCGCGAGGCTTGCGGCAGAGCACAAGAAGGCCACTGCAAAAAAATAATGCAACACACGGTAATTTTTACGCCGGAAGCTCTGGAGCAAATTGCCTCTCTTTATCGTTACATCGCTATTGCGGCTTCACCTGAGATTGCTGAGCGCTATACCGGCGCAATAGTCACTTTTTGTGAAGACTTACGCGATATCCCTCTTGTGGGAATACGCCGTGGTGATGTACGCCCAGGCTTACGTATCACAAACTACAAAAAACGTGCAGTGATCGCTTACGCTGTGGAAAAAGGGAGTGTATCCATAATCGGTATTTTTTATGGTGGGCAAGACTATGAGTCAGCCATGCAAGATGATGCAGAATTTTGAACTCCCTGCTTTGATTAGCCACACCATTTAAATGATCGTCCTCTCCCAACCCGCATGGCTGTTGCTTGTTCCGCTGCTTCTTGCAGTGCTGTGGCATGCCGCACGTAAAAGCGCAAATCAGGATGACGCGGGGACGACGACCATGGTGCTGGTACATCCCGACCTCAGCCCACTGCCGGAAGAAAAAAGCACACATTCCAATTCTTCTCGCTTGCAACTACTGCTAAATGGCACCGCCCTGTTACTGCTGGTACTGGCGCTGGCACAGCCGCAGCGCATCGGCGAACTCATACCGGAAAAACCGGAAGGCCGCGAGATTGTGATGCTGATCGACACTTCAAAGACCATGAGCATTGATGATTTTGAAGTGAATGGCCAGCGTATCGACCGTCTCTCGGTTTTGAAGGGGGTGGTGAGCCGTTTTGTGGAGGCGCGGCAGGGAGATCGTTTCGGGGTGATTGTGTTTGGCTCGACCGCGACAACGCTGGTGCCGCCCAGCTTTGACCGCGATCTGGTAAATGGAATGATACAGCAGGTGCAGGTGGGTATTGCCGGAGACAACACCGCGATAGGAGATGCAGTCGGGCTGGCGCTGAAGCAGTTGCGCGAGCGGCAGGCACTGCGGCCTGCGCTGATTTTGTTCAGCGACAATACTGAAAATACTGCAGGAGAAATCACGCCGACCGAGGCCGTGGCGCTGGCAAATCGTATGGGAGTGGCGATATACACGGTGCAGATAGGCAGCGATTTGTTCGTGGAGGGGCGCGCGCCTGTCAGGACGGGCAGTGTTGTCGAACCTGATATGAAGCAGATCGCCAGCCTGACTGGCGGGCGTTACTATCGTGCAGACAGCAGTACTGCCCTGCAAGCGGTGGTGGAGGATATCGGCAAGCTGGAGCAGACTATCACCCGGCCCTCTAGCAGACGCAGGGTGGAAGAGTGGTATTGGCTGGCGCTGCTTTTGGCAGCTTGTCTTTTTAGCGCGGCGCGATTGTTGCAGATACGCAGGATGGCGGCATGACGAATAAAATTATTTTTTCGGATATTAAACCCCCTCCGGCTCCCCCTTGACAGGGGGAGAGACAAGCGTGCTCCTCCCCTGTCAAGGGGAGGTTGGGAGGGGTTTAGTAGTGTCAAAAGATCAATAAGGCCAATTTGAGATGAACTTTGCTGGGCTATTACAATTAGATTGGTCGCACCCCTGGTGGGCGTTGCTGGCCTTGCAGCCGTTGCTAATGATGTTGCTGCTCAAGCTGCGCAGCAATCAGGTGTTGCATTATGCCGATGCACATCTGCTGGCGTGGGTAGTGCGGGGCAGTTTGGTCATGGGTCAGGATATCTTGAGCAAGTTGCTAAACCTGCTTGCCTGGCTATTGCTGGGATGCGCCTTGGCGGGGCCACGTCTCCCGCTGGTGAGTGGAAATGAGCGGGAAGCAACACAGCGACACGAGATGGACATTATGGTGCTGCTGGATGTGTCGCCCTCGATGATGGCACAGGATGTTTCTCCGCAACGCTTGCAACGGGCCAAACTGGAGTTGCTGGATTTGCTGCCGAGGTTGCATGGTGAGCGGCTGGGGCTGATTGCATTTTCCGGCAGCGCTGGTCTGGTGATGCCTTTGAGCCGAGATTACTCGGCTGTGCGCTATTACCTGCAGATGGCTGAACCAGCCCTGTTTGATAAAACCGGCACCGCCATTGTCAGTGCGCTGGACTTGGCCGCTCGCAAAATGCCAGTGGAGACCTCTCCCCATCGCGCAATCCTGCTGCTGACTGATGCCGAAACCAGCGCCTTGTCGGGCCCCGCAGGCACTGCACTGTGGGAGGCGGCAGACAGGCTCAGGCAGGCCAATATCAAGCTTTTTATCCTGGGTGTGGGCACGGCCGCAGGCGCAACCATACCGTTGGAAAATGGCAATAATCTGGTGGAGGAGGGCGCGGATGTTGTGAGCCGCATGGATGCAGACGGGTTTACGGCGCTGGCAAAAGTGAGTGAGGGAAAGTTTACGGTTGTTGCAGATGGCGAGGGCGACTGGCGCGCGCTGTATGACAATGGTTTGCTTGCCTTGCCGGGCGGCAGGCAGTCCGCAGAAAATGTGCAGGCATGGCAGGAATTGTTTGCACGCTTTTTATTTCCTGCCTTACTGCTGTTTCTAATTGCGCATTTCCCGTTTAACTGGAAAAAAATTCAGCTCAGGCGGGTTACTGTGCCGGTGTTGTTGCTGTTCATGGCGATAGATTTTTCAAGGGAAGTCCATGCAGCAGAAACCGAGGCCTATGCTGCCTACCGTTCACATCAGCATATATTGGCGCAGACTTTGTATGCCGGGCTGCACGGCTATACGGCGCGTATGGGTGAAGGTGCAGCTGCCTACAGACGCAAGGATTATCAATATGCAATCCGTCAGTTTGGCGCTGCACTGCTTGAAGCGCGCGATGCCGGTCAACGCGAGCGTGCCATGTACAACCTCGGCAACAGTTATTTTAAAGCCGGTGGCTTTCGTGCAGCGGCGGATGCTTACACGGGTGTTTTAAAGTATGCACCCGACAATCAGGCAGCCAGAACCAACCTGGCTTTGTCAGCGGGTAAGCTCGCGGAGCTTGGCAAGTCGGGTAAAAAGGCGCAGGGGATTCAGGGCCGTCGCGGGCGCCAAACGGGTGGCTCGGTGGGTCAGGATGCAAGTGACAAAACCCTGTTTATGGAAGAGGACGATAAAAAGAAAATTAAATCAGCGGGTGCGCGCAACGATATTGCAAAGGGCGAAAATGCACGCCTGGGTGCAGATGAAAAAATAGTTGCAGGAAGCAACGCTGCGCTACAGGCCGATAACGACCTGTCTTACAATGCCGCATTAAAGAAACTGGAGCTGACCAGGGATAACCCCGCTGCACTGCACAAGGCGCTGATCACTATAGATGCAGCGAAAGAGTATGTTCCCCAGCCGGAGATGCCCTCATGGTGAATATGTTGCGGCTAGCGCTGCTGTTGATGTGCGTGACCTTCACTTCCATGGCAACAGCGCAAACAGGACTGGTTGCCAGTGCGGATAAAAAGACAATTGTGTACGGCGAAGCGCTTACCGTTACTGTCAAGACTGAAAATGCCGGGTTGCCCTTAAGCAGCATTAATCTGGACAAGCTGAAGCGGGATTTTAATGTGTACGGTATTTCCGGCAGCACGCAGACTAGGATTAAAAAAGGCAGACAGGTTAAAAGCCAGACCTTGACCCTGACGCTTTACGCGCTGCGCACAGGCAAGCTGCAGATACCAGTGTTCTCCCTGAAGGGCAATAGCACTCGTCCCTTGAACGTGACCGTTAATGCCTTTGGCAAGCATGCACCACGCGTGATCATTAAAGCAACGCTGGATACATCGCGCCCGCAAGTGCGCCAGGAGGCCACCCTGGTGCTGGAAATATATGACGACAGCAATCTGCTGTGGACTGCGCCACGTGAAATAACGGCTAGTGCAGCGCATCAGAGAAAGCTGGCAGAAAGCCAGCGTCAGGAAATGCTGGATGGTAACCGCTATACCGTGCACCGCTATGCCTGGGCGATTATGCCGTTGCGCGAGGGTGGCTTCGCAGTGGAATTTCCCATGGTGGATGCGAGCACGCTGGGTAAACGCTTGCGTTATGCTGTTCCCCCTCTGTGGCTGGAGGCAGCGCCCGTGCCTGCCTATCTGCCGGTGCATGTTCCCATTGGCAAGCCCGAGTTTTTGCCTGAAGCGCTGCCCGAGGAGCTTGCGCTGGATAGGCCTGTAAACTTGACCCTGGTTGTACAGGGGCCAGGTGTCAGTGTGGAGGGGCTGGGCAAGCTACTGTCATCTGTCCGCAGCAGTGAGGGTTTGCGTTTCTATCCAGCAAAGATCAGTGCTACAAGCAAGGTGCTTGCGGCGACAGCCGGGCAGACCCTGACGGTCACCCTACCTTTTGTGCCCTTGCAAACAGGCCGCCTGCAATTGCCCGATATCAATATTCCTTACTACGACCCTGTCGGTGCACGGCTTGAGTCGGTATTTATTCCCGGCAGGGTGGTTGAGGTGTTTAATCCGCTATGGCGTAGCGTATTCAAATTTTTTATTGTGCTGATTTCACTCGCCGGATTTGCGAGTCTTGGGTATTGGTTGTTAAGGAAATATCAGCGCAGGGTAAAACGGCAGAAGCAGTTGCAGGCCATTGTCAACGCACCTTCCGCTCACGAATTGACGAGAGCGCTGCTGGGCTTTGGGTCTGAGACATCTTCCTGCCGCACACTGCAACAGTGGTTGAGCCAAATACAACTGACTTCTATAGTGGATGACAGGCTGGCTGATACCGTGCAGAAAATCACTGAAGCGCAATATGGTAATGGTGTACAGGTGCAGGATATTTCCGCGCTGGCTCGAGTGATAGCGGAAATGCTGAAAACACTTCGCAACAGAAAAACAGTTAGGGTCAGAGCGTGGTTTCAGAAAACTGTAGCATCGCTGTAACCAGGGCGGCGTACAAGTTAAAAAATTTCTTCAGTACACCTTGAGTTTTAATTGCAGGGAAAGCACGCCGTATACCGTATTCTGAATGGTGGGCACGTAGGTGAGACTGATGCCAACGAATTTGTATTCATAGCTGGCAACAGGCAACACCAATGGAAACCAGTTTCCGCTATTGGCCCTGGGGTAGCCGTTAATGGCGCCCAGTAATGCCCCAAAGCGAATGGCTCCCAGCATGACAGGCTGCCACAACCAGGCTGCGTAATTGGATGTTTCATATTCGCTATTGTAGAACTGGCCGGCGGTAAATGATTTTGTTGTTGAATAACGATATTCAGCACCAAAGCCGTAGTTGTTATTGTTGAGGTTTTTGTCCGTCTGAAAGTGGTACGAGGACAAACCGGGATTTAGCCAGACTTCATAGATAGATTCTTCCACTATATTGTCGTAAAAGGTGGAGGATTCGGCACAGGAAATTGAGGGAAAGAATAAAAGAATAAATGATGTTGCAGCCAGTCTGGTAAATGTCATATTTAATTTGCGTGTAATGATGAGATCAGGGGGCAGCATATTTGCCCCTTTGTTTTGCTGCATTCGCCCAATAGTTCGGTCAGGGTTTTTTCCATGCGCCGCAGATTGGCGAGTTTGCCGCGTACTTCATCCAGTTTCTGCTGTGCAATCTTGCTGGCTTCGGCGCATTGTGCACCATCTTCAAGGGTCAGCAGGTTCGTTACTTCATCCAGACTAAATCCGAGACTTTGCGCGGAGCGGATAAATTTAATGCGCGCAATATCCTGCTCGCCATAATGGCGGATACCTGTTGCAGGACGAGCAGGTTTGGCAAGTAGCCCCCGCCTTTGATAGAAGCGTATGGTTTCGATATGCACAGCCGATTGCCTGGCAAGCTCGCCAATGGTAAGTAATTCATTATGTTTGGCAATTTTTCCGGCTTTCATAATCCCATTTGACTCTGTATCAGACTACGGAGTTAAGATTACCATTGTTTAAATGTGTAATACAAAGAAAAATCGTATTGAGGGGAAAATATAAGCGCAACGACGACTTGTACTGGAGTGAGTGGTGCATGAAACAGGCATGCGCAGAATAGCGGCCAAAAACCACGGCTTATTGATTAAATTGTAAAAAAATTGCCTTATATAATCTTGTAATTGCGGCATAATTATGTCGCCATGTTCGGTTTCTTCAGATAGGAAAATTATGATGCGTCTTGCCGGTTTCTTGATCCTGTTTAGTTTGTCTTTTGCAGTACACGCTATTTCATTGAAAGTTGAAGCGCGTGCCACAACCGAGCAGCAAGCCAGACGGGAAGCGCTTGCAGCACTGTCAGAATCAATTCTGGTCCAGGTCAAGTCTGAATCGAATAGTCTTGTAAAGGGCACCGGCGAGCGTCAGGAGGAACTCCGCATCAGCTCGCACAGCGACATCCCGCTGATAGGCACGGATGTAACATGCCTGTCTACCGGGCGCGAAGTATTGTGCGAGGCCCGTCTGGACAGCATCAAGAGTCTGGCGATGTATATGCGCAAACTCGAAGATGTTAGACGCGAAGTGGCTGAGCTTGATGCCCGCATCAGTAAGCTGGACGCCAATAACCGGTATCCGCAGTTGGTCGACTTGTTGACACTGGTCGACCAATACGAAAAATACAGTGCCGTCGCACGCATGCTGGGCGCTGCGCAAATCAGCCCTGCTGGTAAAAGCCGTACGGAAATACAAGAGCATTTAAGGCAGCTGGAAAAACTTACGGCTACCATAGATCTTGCCGCCCAAATTATCGCCAAGGGATTGCGCTCCGAGGCACTGTACATTTATCCCGCGACCCCGCAAGGCTCTCATGAAGTCACAGCTTTTGGACGCATCATGCGTGACAAACTGGCGCAGCAGCTTGCAGCCGTTACCACGCCAGACAAGGCAAACCATTTTCTCAAGGGCGAGTACGAACAGCACGACAGCAGCATACACCTGACTTACCGCCTGCTGGACAGCAGCGGCAATACACTGGAGACCCGTATTGCCGCGCTGGCTCCTTCGGCTTACAAAGGCGTACAAACCAAACCGGTAACCGTGGATTTTGATCGGCTGCTGCACGAGGGGGTGGTACTGGGCAGCGACTTCAAGGCGCAGCTCAACAGCAATCGGGGTTCGGAAGGCGTGCTGTTTGACGAAAAAGATGAGGTCGAACTGTTCGTTAAAATCAGCCGTCCCGGCTATTTCTACGTGGTTGGGCACGTCGTCAAACAAAAAGAAAATTACTCCTACCTGCTTGAGCTTTCAAATGCGGATGGGGCACGACGTTTTGTTCGTTACGCAAATGCGGATGACGTGAACAAATGGCTGAGCATCGGCCGCTTTGAAGCGACACCGCCATTCGGTATTGAGAGTTTGCAACTGATGGCCAGCAGCGACGACCCTGTCAACCGGCTACCGGCACATCAGTTCGACAAGAAGAGTGAGCTGTACGTCACCGCACAAAATGCGCAGCAGGGCATCACCAACACGCGCGCGCTGAAACCAAAACGCACCGAGGCGGATAAGGTCTACCAGACCGAGGCGGTACTGATGTTTACCACCATGCCCAGGGCAGTAAAAACGAGGTAAGGGCTGTTATGTTTTTAATCAGGCAGCTATTTATTGTTGGACATAGTGTTGTTTATTTGCCATACCTGGAAGTGGCCGACTGTTGTGGCGGGAAAACAACTTTAAATGTCGCACTTTTTTTATAAATCATTAGAATATGCTCGTAGTTTTTGTTTCTTTTTAAGATTGGTGATAATAAATGATTAATGACACCGCACTTGATTATGAACTGGAACAAACCGTATTGAATTTGGGCATACCTTCATGCCCAAAAATATTGCTCGAACTTTCGGCAGAAGCCAGAAGTGACGAGCCAGACATGAAGAAAATCGAAAAGTTGATCTGTGCGGACGTGGGACTTTCTGCAGCGCTGATCAAAACCATCAACTCTCCGTTCTACGGGCTGCGCAACAAGGTTAACTCGGTGATGCAGGCCATTCACATGCTGGGACTCGCGCGCCTGTCGCTGATGGTGATGGGTATGGTGTTGCGAGACAGCCTGAAAGGGAATAACCAGATAGACATGGCGCGTTTCTGGGATACATCCACCAAGATAGCAATCATTTCCGCCTATATCGCCAGCAGGTTGCCATACATGACCTATGAACATATGCGCCGCATGATAGACAAGGATGAAGCTTACACTTATGGCTTGTTTCAGGATTGCGGTATTTCCATCATGCTGAATTATCACCCGGGCTATAAGGAAACACTCCGGCTGGCCAATAGCACCGAAGACAAGAAGTTCACCGAAATTGAAGACATGCGCTATGTGAATAACCACGCCACGATAGGCCATGTTCTGGCCAAGAGCTGGGGCTTGCCCGATGCCATGGTGCAATCAATACGCTTTCATCATGAGCATGCAGAGCTTGCAAAAGATGCCAGCTTCCTCTCCGTGGAGAGCCGGGATTTTATCGCGTTGGCATTGTTGTCGGAAAGAGCGATCCAGCTTATTACCGACCTTTATCACACCTGTGAATGGCAAAAGGGTGGGCAATGGGTAATGGAACACTTTGGTTTGTCCGAAGCCGATTTCAATTCGATCATCGAAGGGATACGCGTTTTGTATAATGAAGGTAACCTGAACAATTAGGCAATGAAGCCACATGCCGGCAAATGAAAAGTAATATTAAGCAATAGCGGATATATTATATGAGTGCATGCTGTTCGTGATCTGTAGTTTTGCAAGCCTGAATTATTCTCTTTGTATTATTTAACTCCTGGTGGAAAAAAACATGTTAAAGCTGTCCATTTTTGTTTGCTTGTCTGTTCTGAATTTTACTTTGCCTGCAAGCGTACAAGGAGCTGAAGATGTAAAGATTGTGCCTGTAAAGGTGGGTGCTCATTCCTACTATATAAAGGGTATGTCAGGCGCCGCTTCCGAAGAAAACCAGGGATTTATGTCCAACGCCGGTTTTGTCGTGACCCGGGATGGCGTGGTTGTATTTGATACGCTGGGTACCCCCGTGCTTGCCAAAAATATGGTTGCGGCGATTGCAAAAATAACCAAACAACCCATCAAACGGGTCATTATCAGCCATTTTCATGCGGATCATATTTACGGCATGCAGGTATTTAAGGCCTTGGGTGCCGAGATATGGGCGCATACCGATGGGCAGATATATCTTGCCTCGGAAATTGCGCAGCAAAGACTGCAACAGCGGCGTGAAGTGCTGGATCCTTGGGTGGATGAAAATACCCGTTTGCTGCCTGCCGATAAATGGCTGACCGGGGACACCAGTTTTGAAATGGGCGGCATGCATTTCAAGGTTCCTTTCGTGGGCCCTGCACACTCACCCGAAGATATTGCACTCTATGTACAGGAAGACGGCGTGTTGTATTCGGGCGATCTGGTTTTCAAGGGGCGAGTGCCCTATGTGGGCAATGCAAACAGCAAGCTATGGCTGCAAGCGCTGGACAAGCTGATTGAGTTTAAGCCCAAATACATGATACCCGGACATGGTTCTTTTTCCAGCACACCGGTCGCAGACCTCAAGCTCACTCGGGATTACCTCAATTATGTGAGAGAGGTGATGGGCAGGGCGGTGAAAAATTTCGAGTCCTTTGATGAGGCCTATGAAAAGGTTGACTGGTCGAAATTTTCTAAACTGCCCGCTTTCCTGGATGCCAACCGGCCCAATGCCTTTAATACTTATCTGTTAATGGAAAGTGAATCACTGTCCCAATAATAGGAATTACTCTGCACATTGAAAGGATTTATTTAGAGTTTGAAGTGCGTATAAAGAGTATATCGAAACCATTAATTAGAGTTCTCTAATTTAACTTGCTAGTGTATTGAAATCAAAACAATTTGCTGTGCACCCCTTATTTTATTGGGCGAGCGGGTTGATTAATGTGCTGTCTTCTGGGATACTTGAGGGCAGTTTGGTCAATGTATGCTTTATCTGTGATTGATTTAAGCTTTTATAAAAATGGAATATATGGAGAGGGGATTTTATGAAAAAAATAATTTTTTTAGCAGTCTTAAGTGCTTTGATACTTCAAGGGTGTACGACAAAACAACCGGGCGCTTCTGCCGGTGGCGCTGCTCCTGCGGCAGGTGCCCAACAGGAAATAAAGGTTGAACTTGATCCTATAAAAATAATGACCAATCCCAACATCGGTAATTGCACGGCATGCCATGCGATTCTTTCCGATACAACTATTACTGCAGGTGACATTGGCCCGCCTTTCTTTGATATGAAAAACCGCTTCCCCGATATCGCGGTGCTGAAAGCCAATATCGAGGATCAAAAGAAGTTTCAGCCAGATACGATTATGCCTCCGTTTGGCCGCAATAAAGTCCTGACGCCTGAGCAAATTGACGTTGTTACTAAACATATCTACAAATATTAAGAGGTTACGAATGAAAAATTTATTGCTTGTTACATTGCTGGCATTTAGTTTGCCGGCCCTTGCTGAGAATGTGAAAACAATTGGGGAATCGGCAGCTACCCCCGAAGCAACGTTGAAAGCTATTCAGTCGCATTTTGCAAAGGAGTTCCCCGGCATCAAGGGCGATGATTTTGTAAATGGTTCATTAAATTTCTCCAAAGGTTCCAGAGATTACAATGAATTCATGACGCGCAGAATGGGTGATGATTTTGATCCATTGCCTGGGTATCCTGAGACTTTGTCCGCTGGTAAAAAGATTTGGGAAACGCCGTTTGCAAATGGTAAAAAATTTACTGACTGTTTCCCTAATGGCGGAAAAGGTGCGGCGACTCACTATCCAAATGTTGACTCGGCCACTGGCAAGGTAAACACCTTTGAAGGTGCTCTGAACAAATGCCTGAAGGATAATGGTGAGAAAGAGCTGGAATATAGCGATATGAAAACCATGGGCGCATTGTCAGTATATGCAAAGAAAATGTCCGATGGTGAGCGCATCAAGATGGAGATCAAGACAGATGCAGAGAAGGCAGCATTTGCTCGCGGCAAAGCCATATTTTATGGTCGTGTAGGCAAGTTTGAACAGGCCTGTGCCCATTGCCATATTCAGAAGGTAAGCAAGGTAGCACGCAGTGAGGATCTTTCACCCGTGATTGGCCAGGCAGCCCATTGGCCTACCTTCCGTTTGAACAAGGAAACAGGCGGCGTGAATATTGTTACGCTACAGCAGCGTTATTTTGGATGCCAGAAAAATACTGCAGTAGAAAAGCCGATCAAGCAAGGTTCGCCTGAATCCAATGATCTTGAATATTTCCATACGTATTTAAGTAATGGTCTGACCATGAAAATAGGTGTATTCAGGAAATAAGCACAATCGGATAGAGTTAGATCCAATCAAGGGCCGGAAGAAATTCCGGCATTTTTTATGGGCAATTGTGACTTTGAAAGTGGGAGAGCATTGTGCGGATTGAGAAAAGCTGCTCACCCCATTTTTCGGTCAATAGAGCATCGTAGGGCGGGTCACACACACCATTTATCGGGATATCAGGGAGGTGTATATATGATGCTGTAATAAGGTGTGACCCGCCCTACGGATTATTTTCAGTTTGAAGGAGAAATGGAATTACTCCATTATTCCCGTGAAACTGCTGGTACGTAGGGCTATATTAGTTTGGGGGATTTTTAGCTGCAATTTCCGGAGCAGGTAATGCGGCGCGCTCCTCATTTCGTTTTGCCAGTTTTTCCTTGAGCTCGGTAAGTATGACTGCGACTGCTTTTTCTCCTTGCAGCACGGCCTGGTGCTTGTCCTTGAAGTCGGTAGAGCTGATACCGGGGGTAACAGGGCGAATGACGAAATCAGCCTCCTTCAGTTCGTTACGGCTGATGGTCTGACCCATGATATTGAACGTCTGCAATAACACATCGATGCTGCTTTCTGTTTTACTGTGCTGGGGTTTGTCCGAGATGTCGACGGCAATGACAAAATCAGCGCCCAGTGATCGGGCTACACGAACAGGGACAGGGGAGACCAGTCCGCCGTCAACGTACTCGCGACCGTTAATCGCCACGGGTTGAAAGATACCCGGAACCGAGCTGGATGCTCGCACCGCCATGCCTGTGTTGCCGGTGCGAAATACGATCATCTCGCCGCTGCGCAAATCGGTGGCGACAACGGCAAACGTTTTCTTCATTTTCTCCAATGTAAGATTGTTGACCGCACGGTTGATAAAATCCTGTAAGGCTTCTCCCTTGATCATGCCTCGATTGGGTAGAGACCAGTCGCTGACCTGCCCCTCATCCATTTTCATGGATAACTGCTGCAACTCAAATCCATTAAAGCCTGCCGAATAAAGTGCACCAACAACTGACCCTGCACTTGTTCCGACAATAATGTCGGGCACGATGCCCTGAGCTTCGAGGGCTTTAATGACGCCCACATGGGCAAAGCCGCGGGCGGCGCCACCGCCAAGGGCGAGTGCAATCTTGAGCGGTGCGGGTGGCGGCGCTACGGTGATCGTTGCAGGGGGAGTGCTGCTGCACGATGCTAGAGTGAGCAGTGCCAGAAAAAGCAGTGACAGAGTTAGCAATATTCTGGCCGGGTGTTTGTAGTGTATCTGTTGCATCGCAGTAAACCTTATGAAAAATTTTAAATGTATTCAGCCAGGATTATCCTGTTACTTTGAAATAGCCTGCCATGGTAGCGGATTATGCGCGACCGCTGTTGCCACGATGTACAAAAATACGAGCTGGGCGGAGATCCAGGCCGATAAGCGGATTGTTTTCGTCCTGCCACGCTTTATAGCTATCGTACCCAGTAAAATATACAGGAAGAGTGCGACAATTTTCGCCATCAACCAGCTAGAGGAAAGCGGAGAGATGGATAGTTGATAAGCCAGTGTGATCGCGCTAAGTAATAGCAGTGTGTCAATAAGGTGTGGTAGCACCCGTACCCAGCGCTGCTGCAACATGGCTGACGAGCGCAGCATCCATATACCCCGCAAAAAAAACAGGGTGAAGCTGAGTAGCACGCAGCTTATATGTATATATTTGATGATAGCGATATTCATGTCTTTCGTTTGTTGATATCGGTATGAAACTTGCGCCAGGTCGAACCAGCCGGAATTTATGTTGCACCGATGATGTATTAATAATACTTGCTTTATGGCAATATTGCCCGCTCTTTGATGGTAATAAAAAAGGCCTGAATTTCAGCCAATATTCCTACCCATGAAATACACCTTGTCAAAAATATTGAACCGGATAGCTCCAATTGCCACTCCGTTGAGTAAAAGTGAAATATTGCGCTCGGTGCTGGCGGCTTTCGTTGCTATTTTGCTGGTGGGGTATGTCAGCAGCCTGTTTATAAGCGGTATTGCACTTCCCTTTATGGTCGCATCAATGGGAGCCTCGGCTATCCTGGTCTTTGCCGTTCCACATGGTCCCATGTCACAGCCATGGGCGGTGATTGGCGGTAACCTGTTCCCGGCGGTGATTGCAATTACAAGCTCGCAATATGTGTCGGGCATTATTTTAGCTTCGGCTATTTCGCTGGGATTAAGCTTGCTGGCCATGTTGATATTTCGCTGTGTTCATCCTCCGGGCGGAGCAGTTGCTTTACTGCCTTTAATCGGTAGTGAGAAGCTTCTGGATTTCGGATATCACTTTTTGCTGGAGCCTATCGGGCTTAACCTGGCCTTATTATTGATATTGGGATTTATTATAAATAATCTCCTTCCCGGTCGTCACTATCCTGCCCGCGCTATGTCATTGCACAAGGATATCCATAGGCATGAAGACCCTGCCTCGCTGGATAGAGTAGGGATCAATCAGGATGATTTGCACAATGCATTGAAGGCGATGAACACGTTTCTTGATGTCAGTGAGGACGAGCTGGGGCAGATTTATAAAATGGCAGGCATGCAGGCATATCGCCGCAAGATGGGGGAAATCACCTGTGCAGATATTATGTCTCGAGATCTGGTGACTGCAGAGTATGGCACTGAGCTGGAAGAGGCATGGGCGCAATTGCGTTATCATAAAGTCAAGGCTATGCCGGTTGTAGACAAGGCCAAGCGTGTGATAGGTATCATTACGCTGGTGGATTTTTTAAAACGCGCAAACCTCAAGACTTACGAGACCTTTGAGGACAAGCTTATTAAATTTATCAGGCGTACTCCAGGATTATATTCGGACAAACCCGAGGTAGTAGGGCAAATCATGGCTACCCCGGCGTATACGGCGAAGGAAACAATGCATATTGTGCAACTGGTGCCGCTGTTGTCGGAAATGGGCTTGCACCACATTCCCATTGTTGATGGGGAGCGCAGATTGACTGGTATGGTGACCCAGTCGGATCTGATTGCCGCACTCTATGCCGGAACAATTTCAGGTCAGAAAACTCAGGATTTGCCGGGGTGACCAATTGCCCAAACGGCCGCTTCCACGCGCGATTTCAAATTGAGTTTTTTCAGCAGGTGTTTGACATGAACCTTGACGGTACCTTCGGTAATACCAAGGTCATGGGCGATCAGTTTGTTGCTCTTTCCGGTTGAAATATGTTCCAGAATCCTGATTTCCTGTTCTGTCAGTCCTGCGGCATCCGGGCTTTTTGGCCTGCTTCCTTCATGTAGAGCCCGTGCCAGCATGCCGGTCAGCTTGTCGTTTAACGTCATACGTCCCATGGCTGCGGAACGAATATTGTCCAGCAAGTCTTCCGGCTCCATATCCTTGAGCAGATAGCCCTCCGCACCGGCCTGCAGGGCAGCGACAAGATCGTCGGCGTTATCAGAAACCGTCAGCATGATGATACGAGAATCAATCTCTGATGGTTTGAGCGCTTTAAGTACATCTATCCCGCTCATGTCTTTCATATTCAGATCCAACAGTATCATGTCTGGATTCAGAGTATGGGCGAGCGCGATGCCATCCTTGCCACAGGAGGCCTCGCCCACTAGCTCGAATTCATCAGCTGTCTGGATCAGTTGAATGAGTCCCTTGCGGAACAGAGGATGATCATCCACGATCAGAATATTTTGTTTTGTTTCCTTGGTCATATTGCCTGCAAGCCTTGTTGTAAGGAGCTGGAATGGTGACGGTCGCCCGGCTGGAAGCTGAAAGTGATGCGAGTACCCCCAATTGCACGGGTCTGCACGTGAAAAGTCCCGCCCAAACTCCGCGCCCTTTCCTGCATGATATTCATTCCGTAATGGTGCGTGTCGGATTGCCTGGAGCCTATGCCTATTCCATCATCGTCGATAATAACCGAAATAATATTTTTTGGATCATGCAGGATAGAAACGGTGGCATGGGCCGCTTTGGAGTGATAGATAACATTGGCCAGCGCCTCGCGTACGATTTGCATGACGTGAATCTCCTCGTTTGCAGAGAGCTGACAACCTGCAAGATGTGTTTCTATGCTGATGGGAATATTTCCGCGCGAGGAAAATTCTGAAACTGTTTTTTCAAGCGTGGGAACAAGGCCTTCACCTTCAATTTTAAGGCGGAAGGTGGTCAGCAGCTCTCTCAACTCGCGATAGGCGCCATTCAGGCCATCGCGCAATTCATCCAGTATCGTACCGGCATCATCCGAAAAATTCCTGTTTGCCAGAACAGTTTGCAGGCGGCTAACCTGTATTTTCATATAAGACAGGGATTGCGCCAGGGAATCATGCAGCTCGCGCGCAATGACACCACGCTCTTCCAGCAGTGATAAGCGCCGGTTTTGTTCGGCACGGTGGGCGGTGCCTATCGCGACTCCAATATGGCGGCTTAACGCATCAAGCAACTGCGTTTGCCATTCTTCGAGTATTGTTCCTTCCGGTACCTCCATCTGCAATACACCGTAACGGCTTTCTAGATCCTTAAGCGGTACCGACAATATTTGCTTTTCACCGTGTATCCCGATACGGCGCAAACTTAATGACTCGTTATTCAGGCATTCGTCACAATTCTTATTCTTGCACAGGTTGGCATCGCCATCTTCTGCAACCAGGGTTGATGCCAGAATAGTTGCCTTGTTGCTGCCATTTTCAATCATGCAGGTTGATCCATGCCCGATACCCAGCACCTTTTCCAGATCCGCAAGCAAAGTTGCATATGTGCCTTGCGCAACCGGTGCATCGTAAATGCGGGATATGGAATGGTAGAGCAGTTCCAGCGAACGGTTGCTGCGCTCCAGATCGGCAGTTTTTTCCGCCACCCTTTCCTCAAGTTTGTGATACAGCCTGGACATGTCTTCAGCCATTAAATTGAAGGCTATACCGAGGCGACCAAGTTCGTCATCGCTGCTATGCAGTACGCGTGCACTAAAATCGCCACGTCCAAAATTTTCTGTGCACACCAGAAGTTCACGCAGCGGGATCAGCACATCCGTATATACAACGTACATTGTGATTGACACAACAATCAGGATAAAAAATAGTGCGACGCCAAGTATGCTGCTCAATAAATTAATGCGGTTCTCGGCTTGCTGTGCCATCAGTTGTACCAATGTATCAATTTTGGTTACAAATGCACCAATCGTTTCAAGCAGTTCCATATCACGCTGCAGCGGGGGAGATGCAGCAGTACGGCCACTGTTGACGAGTGACAGCAGACGGGGCTTGAGCTGTGTTTCCCAATCAGATGCGATGAGTTCCGAGCTGATGTCTGAACCGGCATTTTTGGGGACAGAAATTCCAGGCAGGCCGGGATGGTAAAGAATGCGCTCGAACTGGGAAATTTCATCTTCAACAATTTTCCATCTTTCAATT
>Ga0315281_10005796_pt1 | contig 17626 bp, 13 predicted proteins | sample YL17G07_0_MG_FD_204540 | JGI IMG/M metagenome (GOLD analysis project Ga0315281, IMG submission 204540) | Sediment microbial communities from Yellowstone Lake, YNP, Wyoming, USA - YL17G07_0 | ecosystem: Environmental > Aquatic > Freshwater > Lake > Sediment | place: USA: Wyoming | collected...
CCGAACGTTCCGCCAGTAGATCGTCACTGAGCGGGGCCGAATGCCAACAGGTAGCTGCGTCCCGATGTCGCCGCAAACTCGATGGTCTCCGGGCCTCGTTGCACCACCCGAACACGTGTCCCATCGGACGTGACCGTTATCTTGCCCTTCGCCTGAACGCGACAGTTGCGCGAGACATGCGCGCGAATGGTGGCGCTCGTTGCTCGCCCGTTTGACCACGCGAGGTCCACATCAAACCCTCCGCGCGCACGCAATCCCTGCACGGCGCCATCGTGCCACTCGGCCGGCAGCGCCGGCAACAGGCGTAGCGCATCCTGGTGTGACTGCAGCAACATTTCCGCGATCGCTGCCGATGCGCCCAGATTGCCGTCCACCTGCAATGCGCGCCCGCACAGTGAAAACAGGTTTGGCAGCGACGACTTCGTGAGCAGGGCGCGCAACTGATCGAGTGATTTCTCTCCGTCGTACAGTCGTGCGCGCAGACCCATTTTCCAGGCGTACGACCACCCGCAACCACCGGTGCCGCGCCGGTCGAGCGTAACCGCCGCGGCCGCCGCCAATGTCGGTGTGCGTTCCGGCGTGATCTCGCTACCCGGATAGAGTCCCCACAACGGCGACAGGTGGCGATGGTGCAGTTCGAGATCGTCCCAGTCCTCCAGCCACTCCTGCAACTGGCCGTGCTTGCCGACCTGGTTCGGCGCCAGTCGCCCACGCGCCGATCGCACGTCCGCGGCAAGCGCGCTGTCGGCCTTGAGGAGTGTCGCCGCCTCGTCGAACGCGCCGAACACGTCGCGGATGATGTGCATGTCCATGGTGGGACCCGCCGCCATGGTGCGCGCCGTGAGCTTGATGCCGCTTACTTCGTCGAAGAACTCGCCGTTGCCGGGCCATGCGGGATAGTTCTCTGGTGAGTTGGATGGCGCGGTCACCAGCCATCCCTTGCCGGGGTACGGCACCAGCACGTCGAGCAGGAAACGCGCCTGGTCACGCAACAACGGATAGATGCGCCGCAAATACGCGCTGTCACCGGAAAAGCGGTAATGCTCGTACAGGTTGGTCATGAGCCAGGCACCGCCTACGGGCCATGCGCCCCACGACGGGCCATCCATGGGCGTCGTCGATCGCCAGAGATCCGTATTCTGGTGCACGACCCATCCGCGTGCGCCCCAATGTTCGCGCGCGGTGGCCACGCCGGCCACCGCCACTTCACTCACGAGCCTTTCCAGCGGGCCCACCATTTCGGGCAGGTTTCCCGTTTCGGCAGGCCAGTAATTCATGGGGAGGTTGATATTGATCGTGTACTTCGCATCCCACCATGGGTTGGGATTGTCGTTCCAGATGCCCTGCAGGTTGGCGGCTTCGGTTCCCGGTCGCGAGCTGGCCATGAGCAGATAGCGGCCAAACTGATAATAGAGCGCCGCGAGATCGGGGTCAGGCGCGATCGCAAAACGCTTGACGCGTTCATCGGTGGGAAGCGCCAGCACATCGGCGCTGGTGCCGCTGAGCGCAAGGTGTACGCGCCGAAACCACGGTTGATGTTCGGCCACATGGTCGCGCAGCACGGTGTCATACGCGCGCGCCGACACGCGATCGAGCACCGTGCGAACGCGATCGGCGGGTTTCCCGCTCACATCCTGGTAGTTCACGAAACTTGTCGCCGCCGCCAACACGATGGTCACGGCGTCGGCTCCCGTCACGCGAAGCGTTCGATAGTCCACGCTCACGGCGCCGCGGCCACCATCGGCATGCGCCGTGAGTCGCGCTTCGTACGTGAGCTTGCCGGCAATACCCAGGTAGTCGGAGTTCTTGCCCGTGAGCCGCAGCCCATTGGGTGCTACGCCGTCCATCTGGAAGTAGTCGGTGCCGTAGTTGGAGTGCGCGGGGTTGCGCACGCCGTGCAGCGTGGCGGAAAAGTTCAGCGCACCCGGCCGGTTGGCCGACAGGTGAATGACAATGGCCTGGTCTGGCGCGCTCACGAACATGTCGCGCGTGTAGGTCACGCCGTTCATGACGTACGACACGCGCGCGATGGCCGAATCGAGCACGAGCTCGCGGCGATAGCTGGTCACGCTGTCATGACCCGGAAACGCGATCAACAGGTCCCCCAGCGGCTGGTACTTCATCTGTTCATACGGTACGCCCATCATGGTGCGGCCGAACAGGTCGTGCGCCTTCGGCACGTCACCGGCAAAGAGCAATCGGCGAATCTCCGGCAGCGCGGCACTCGCGCCCTTCACCACCGGGTCGTACGGCCCTCCCGTCCACAGTGTCTCTTCATTGAGTTGAATGTGCTCTTCGCTGGTGCCACCAAACATCATGGCGCCCAACCGTCCGTTGCCCACGGGAAGGGCGTGATTCCATTCGCTGGCCGGTCGACGGAACCAGAGCGTTGAGGACGACGCCGGCTGGGCCATCGCACGATGCGGCGCCAGCGAAAGCAGAAGCAACATCGGGCAGGCAAAGCGTACAGGCACGCAGGTCGGTTTCACGCTGCACCTCGAGCCATCGTTGAAAGTGAGCAGGAGTGGTGTCGCGCCACTGGAATATGTTCAATGTTTCGCCGCGCGCCGCGGTTCGCAACTTGGGCTTTCGCTTCGGACCGTCGCGGTCGGTGGCCGCGACGGCGAAACGTCGGTAGGTTCAGCAGCAGCGCCGTGCGCTCACGGAGGATCGCCACGATTTGCGCTCACTCGAACGTGCTGGTGTCCGATGTGGAGACTCAATGTCACTCGTGCAGACCGTTTCGCTGTCTGAGGCCACAAGCTCCCGTGGGTGGCGCTTGCGCTTTGGGCACCCAGGCGCTGTTCTCCGGCCGACGTTCGTCATGCTGGCGTTTTCGCTGCTGATATCGGCACGCGACATGCGCGCGCAGGGCCAGGGGCAGCCCTTGATCGACACGCTCCAGTATGCCGTGCTCCGGGTACAGCCAAGTCAAACCAATGCCGCCATTCATTCCTGGGATACCACGCATGTCGTGTACTACGATCCAACACGGAGACCGAACAAAATCCTGCTCTGGTTGGCCGGTACAAACGGGACACCGCTCAACATCCCGACAGCACTGTTTGCCACGGCGTTAGCCCAGGGGTATCGGATCATCGCGTTGTCCTACATCACGAGCCCCGCCGTTTCCCAAACGTGTGTGGGAGACGTGTTGGATTCGAACATCATGTGTCCGGAGATGTTCAGGAGGAAACGTATTTACGGCGACAACGTGTTTCCCCTGATCGGAGATGCGCCGCAAGACGCCATCATTCCACGGTTTGTGAGCTTGCTGCAGTGGTTGAGCAAGAACGATGCTCGAGGCAATTGGTCCCACTACCTCTCGGACGATGGCTCGAAACCCCGGTGGTCGAACATCGCGGTTTCTGGACAATCACAAGGCGGCGGCATGGCGGAGTTTATTGCGCAGCACGAAATCGTGGCACGGGTTCTCAGTTTCTCCGGAGGTTGGGATTGGGCCAATTCGAGGGAGAAGAAGATCGCCACGTGGTATGCGAACCGCTCCGTCACGCCGATGGACAGGTGGTTTGCCACCTTCAACGTCAACGAGCTCGCGGCAACGCAACTGCGTGAAATTTGTTCAGTCTTGCAGATACCAGCGGGGCACATCTTCGCGCTGGACCAACCGCTCATGAATACCAGTCGATCAACGCCAGGCCCAAACCCCTTTCACGGCGACGGGATTCGGAATACTGCGTATCAACCTGTTTGGCTGAAAATGCTCGGCAGCGGAGTCGACTAGGGAGCGAGGGGGATGACCTTGCCGGTGGAGCGAGAAAAGCCCGCAACGATGTAAACTGTTGCGGGCTTTGATATTCTCTCGATGGGCCTGGGAAGAGTTGAACTTCCGACCTCACGCTTATCAGGCGTGCGCTCTAACCAACTGAGCTACAGGCCCGTAACCCCTTGATGCGGCTCCCCAAGGCGGGCGTACTGAGCCACAAAATGTAGCCCCGACCACGCTCCGCTTCAACCAACCACACCGGCGGTGTTCACCAGTCGGCCAGCCGCGCCAGTCGCGGACTACGCCTCGTCGTCCTCAGGGTCGTCGGCATCCCCGTCAGCCTCTTCGTCGTCCTCGAGATCGTCGTCGTCATCGTCGTCATCGTCGTCATCGTCGTCGTCGTCGTCGTAATCGTCGTCATCATCATCGTCGTCGTCGTCGACATCGACCCCATCTTCGTCTTCATCATCAAGATCGTCGTCGTCGACGGCGTCATCGTCCGCATCGTGCTCACTGCCATGGGGGGACAGCGACCACTCCGACGACTCGTACTGGCCTGGCATGATCCGATTCTCCAGCGCTGTGAAATGGTTCGGGCAACCCTAACGTCGTTACCCCAACCAAAACACTTGCCCCAGAGAGCGCAAGCGACCCCCCCGCGCGATTGACCATGAGCCGGTTACCGCGACGGCCAAGTCGGCTAGACCGTCAGGCGCTCGCGCTTCGTCGAACGCGACAACTTCTTTCGATCGGTCGTCGCAAGGAACCGCTTCCGTAACCGAATCGCCGCCGGCGTCACTTCGATCAACTCGTCGTCCTCGATGTACTCCAGCGCCGCTTCGAGCGTCAATTCGCGCGGCGGCTCGAGCGAAATCTGATCGTCGCTCGACTTCGACCGCATGTTGGTCAGCTTCTTCTCGCGCGTCGGGTTGACGTCCATGTCCCCGGGGCGCGAGCTCTCGCCGACAATCATCCCTTCGTAGACCACCTCGCCCGGCCCGACAAACAGCGTCGCCCGCTCCTGCAACGTGCCGAGGGCGAAGGCGACGATCACGCCGTTCTCCATCGACACCAGCGACCCCCGCGTCCGGCCGGCGAGCGGACCCGCCCACGGGCCGTAATCGAGGAAGCGATGGTGCATGATGCCCGTGCCGCGCGTGTCGGTCATGAATTCCGACCGGTACCCGAACAGACCGCGCGCCGGAATGCGATACATGAGCCGAACCATGCCCTGCCCCGGGTTTTTCATTTCGAGCATTTCCGCGCGCCGCGTGCCAATCTTCTCCATCACCGCGCCGACGTACCCCTCGGGGATGTCGAACATCAGTTCTTCGTACGGCTCCAACCGTTCGCCTTTCGGACCAGTGCGCGTGATGACGCGCGGCCGCGACACCTGAAACTCGTACCCCTCGCGGCGCATCGTCTCCATCAGGATCGTGAGATGGAGCTCGCCGCGCCCGGACACCGTCCATGAATCCGTCGTGTCGGTATCTTCGACCCGCAGCGCGACGTTGCGTTCGAGCTCGCGGTACAGCCGCTCCCGAACCTGCCGGGACGTGACATACTTGCCGTCCCTGCCGGCGAACGGCGAGTTGTTGACGATGAAATCGACGGAGATCGTCGGCTCCTCGACCGCGATGCCGTCGAGCCGCTCCGGGACGTCGATATCCGTCAGCGTCAGCCCGATCTCCACCCCGTCGAGGCCGGCAAGGGCGACAATCTCGCCCGCCGACGCCGATTGAATCTCGATCCGTTCGAGCCCTTCGATGCCGAACAGTTTCGTGATCTTGCTCTGCTGCACCTTGGCGTTCAGGTCCATCGGCAAGAGCGAGATCGTTTCGCCGACGCGCGCCACGCCGCGCTCGATGCGCCCGATCGCCAACCGGCCGAGGTAGGGCGAATGGTCGATCGTGGACACGAGCATCTGGAACGGTCCGGCCTTGTCGTTCGGCGGCGGCGGGACGGCCTTCACGATCATGTCGAACAAGGGAGCGAGGTCGCTCAGCGGCGTATCGAGATCGAGCGTCGAGGTACCGTCGCGGGCCGACGCGTACACCACAGGCGCGTCGAGCTGCGCCTCGTCGGCCTCGAGTTCGATGAACAGGTCGAGGACTTCGTCGTGGACCCGGAGCGGGTCGGCCCCGGGCCGATCGATCTTGTTGATGACGACGATCGGCTTGCGGCCGAGGGCGAGCGCCTTGCGGAGCACGAACCGGGTCTGGGGCATCGGGCCGTCAAAGGCGTCAACGACCAGCAGCACGCCGTCGACCATGCGCAGAATGCGCTCGACCTCGCCACCGAAGTCGGCGTGGCCAGGGGTGTCGACGATGTTGATCTTGGTGTCGCGCCAGTGGACCGAGGTGTTCTTGGCGAGAATCGTGATGCCACGCTCGCGTTCGAGCGGGTTGGAGTCCATGACGCGTTCCTGCACGACCTGGTTCTCCCGGAACGCCCCGGCCTGCCGCAGCATCTTGTCCACGAGGGTCGTTTTGCCGTGATCGACGTGGGCGATAATGGCAATGTTCCGGATTTCCATAGCCATGGAATATAAGCACTTGGGTGGTCTGAGTGGCCCTCTTGTTTCGGCGGGTTTGTGGCGGTCCAAGCACGCCATATCCGCAGAAAGACCGTCGCCGTTCAGGCCGCGGTGTCCGCAAAATCCCTCTTGCGATCAGGACCGAAAAGCCACAAAATCGAGTGCGGGACAACAACCCTGACGATGGAGGTGGCGCCGGTGAACCACGATCAGGAAGACGCAGCGCAGTATCCCCACGGCCGCGGCTACGGCCACGACTACATGCGGGGCGGTGAGGTACTCGGCGGGTATGGGTACGCCGAACGCGAGGAGTACGCCAAACGCCGCGGCGAAGCCGAGGGCGAGGACGAACGACAGTCGGGCTCAGACGAGGCGACGGATCCGGAGCGCGGACCCCGAACCTAGCGCGGCCCGCCCACCTGCTTGGGCGTACCGCGGTTAGCGCTGTACGACGCCGGAGATCAGCCGCCTGTTGACGAGACAGCGGGTCGTCCGATCTATGGTCATCGAGAGAAATCTGGCGTCGGCCCGGTTCAGAAAATCGAGGAGTCGGTGCGCGTCCGACGGCGCGTCGACCTCGACTGCGCCATCGACAATGTGGCCGTCGGCCATGGAGACGCGGATGTCGATGGTCGGTAGCGCGATCGTGTCCGCCTCGGCGTTGACGGCGTGGGACGCGATCTTCACCTGATCCTTGGCGATGAGCACGAGCAGGTCGCCAACCTCGAATGGAAAGAACGCAGCGGGATCGTTCAATAGCCCGCGCGGATCCTGGGCACCGGCGCGGTTGCGGGCGACGGATTCGAGAAAGACGGTGCCGACCAGTCGTTCACCAGTGGTAAGCGTGACCTCCAACTGGTGGCGGACCTTTTCGATGCGAAATTCGCTCATGGGTGCAGATGGAGTTCGCAGTCGTCGATCTTGCTCCGCTCGAGTTGCAAGGTCACGTGGTGGATTCCCATATGCTGAAGACGCTCGAGCGACCGCTCGAGCACATCCTGATGCCGGTCCGGCTCGCGCACGATCACGTGGGCGCTCATCGCGACGACACCCGACGTCAACGTCCAGACGTGCAGGTCGTGAACCGACTCGGCGCCATCGACCCCGGTGATGCACCCGCGCACCTCGTCGATGGCGATGTGTGGCGGGGCGGCTTCGAGAAGGACGTCCACCGATTCGCGCAGCAACCGCCAGGCGCCGACGACAATCAGCAGCGTCGTAAACAACGAGGCGGCTGGGTCGGCGCCGACCCAGCCGACGTACTTGACGACGATCGCGGCAACCACGGTACCCGCTGACGCAAGCAGATCGCCCCAGACGTGGAGGTACGCCGCGCGAACGTTCAGGTTGTGGGTGTGCGAGCCATGGAGGACTGACGCGGCAACCGCGTTCCCCACCAGCCCGGCTACGGCGACCGAGAGCATCAGCGTTCCCACAACCGGCTCCGGGTGGCGAAAGCGCATCACCGCTTCGACAACGATCCACCCGGAGATGAGCAGCAGCGTCGCGGCGTTGAACAGCGCGGCAAGGATTTCCCAACGGAGATACCCGTAGGTCTTGCCCGACGTGCCCGGCTGTCTGGCGAGCCAGGTAACGAAGAGCGAGAGCCCCAGTGCCGCTGCATCGGTCAGCACGTGGCCCGCGTCCGCGAGGAGCGAGAGTGAGTTGGCCAGCCAACCGCCGATACCCTCGCCGAGGAGCAGCACGAGCGTAATACCGAGCGCGATCGTCAACGACCGCGTGAGGCGGGGATCGGCGGATGCACGGCGTCCGCGCAAGTGGTCGTGCGCGTGGGTGTGGTCGCGGCTCGACATGACAGGGATGAACATACCTTACATTCAGGAACGATGCGTATCGTCGCCATTGCCGCACTGCTCCTCCTGAACGCGTACTTCGTCGCGGTGGAATTCGCGCTCGTGCGAGCCCGCCGCACGAGGCTCGAGGCCATGGCCCGCACCGGCGACCGCCTTGCCGACGTTGCGCTCAAGGCGACGGGTGCGCTACCCAACCTCCTGTCGGCGAGCCAGCTCGGCATCACCATCGCCAGCCTCGGGCTCGGGGCGCTCGCGGAAAGTGCGTTTCACGGCTGGCTCGACGGGCTCTTCCACAGCGTCCAACTGCCAATCACACTGGCGATGCGGGTTGCGATCATTGCCGCTACGGCGATTGGCATCGTGACATTCCTCCATGTGGTGTTCGGCGAACTCGCGCCGCGGGCCGTTGCGCTCACGCACCCGGAGGAAGTGTCACGGTGGCTGGCGCCGCCGCTGGTCTTCTTCGAGAAGGTCGTCCGGCCATTCACCTGGACGCTCAACCTGGCCGCGAACGGCGTCCTCAAAGTGTTCGGTCAACAAGCGTTTCATCTCGATGAAGGCGTGCATTCACCCGATGAGCTCCGGCTGCTCGTCGAGCAGAGCCAGGAGAGCGGTGCCCTCGAGACGACGGACGCGAACATGCTCGAGGGCGTCTTCGAGTTTTCGGAAAAGAACGCCCGCGAGGTGATGACGCCGCGCACCGAGATCGACGCCCTGCCGCACGACGCGACGCTCGCCGACGTGCTTGCGACCGTGGAAGAAACGGGCCGGTCGCGCTACCCGGTCTACGAGGACAACATCGACAACATCGTCGGCCTCGTGCTGACGAAGGACCTGATCCCCGTCCTCACGCATCGGCCGGCGACGTTTTCGCTGCTGACGATCGTGCGCCCGATTCATGTTGTTCCCGGGTCGCGTGAGGTCGAAGATGTACTGGCCGACTTCAAGCGGCTGAAGGAGCATTTGGCAATCGTGCTCGACGAGTTCGGCGGCACCGCCGGCCTGGTCACGATGGAAGATCTGCTCGAGGAAATCGTCGGCGAGATTCTCGACGAATACGACGAGACCCCGGAAGCCGCTGCCCGCGAGGGCGCAGACACGGTCATTGTGCCGGGCGCGATGCACATATCCGACCTCAACACGCGGTACGAGCTGAAGGTCCCGGACGACACTTACACCACCACCGGGGGATTTGTTTTTGGCGCGCTTGGGCGTCTGCCGCAGGTCGGCGATCGCGTAACCGCCGGCGCCGTGGTGTTCACGGTTCGCGAAATGGATGGGCGGCGGATCGAGTCGGTTGCGGTGAGCTGGAGCACTGAGCACTTAGCTCGAGCTTGAGCTTGCTCCAGCTTGAGCTTGAGCTTGAGCTTGAGCTTGAGTTGGCCTGATCTCGGGCTGGCTCGGGCTGGCCCGGACTGGCTGGCCCGGACTGGCTGGGACTGGCTGGCCCGGACTGGCTGGGACTGGCTGGCCCGGACTGGCTGGGACTGGCTGGCCCGGACTGGCTGGGACTGGCTCAGGCTGGCGCGAGCCTGGAGCGCGAGCCTCGAGCGGGAGCGGAGGCTGGCTCGTGCGCAAGCTGGAGCTGGAGCTAGCTCAAGCTCGAGCTAAGTGCTCAGTGCTCCAGCTCGCCCGTCTTCCGGCCCCGAAGCCGCTTGTGCAGTCCGATCAGCATCTTGCGGACTTCGATCACCGATTCGGTCAACGATTCGTGCTCGGCCTGCGGAATCAGGCCGAGGTCAAAGCCGCGCTGCACGTGGTTCTCGACCTCAGTGGCCGACCCGATCGCCATCGAGATGAAGTGCGCGAAATCCTTGTCCGTTGCCCGCCCGCGGCCTTCGGCAATGCAGGCGGTGACCGACTCAGCTGACCGACCGAGTTGGTCGGCTAGCCGCGGTCTTCGGCGCTGAATCCGAGCGATGACGAGGTCGATGCGGAGGACAAGGGCGTGGGCCTTCTGCCACACCAGGAGGTCTCTGAAACTGGACATGACCTAACGTGCTACCTGGACCCATTCGCGTTGTCATCGTTTTCGTTCGGATGGGGGTGTTTGAGCGCGAGCACTTAGCACTTGGCTCGAGCTGGAGCTTGCTCCAGCTCGAGCTGGAGCTTGAGCGAGCTTGAGCGAGCTTGAGCGAGCTTGAGCGAGCTTGAGCGAGCTCGGGCTGGAGCGATCTTTGTCTTGGCGCGCTTGAGCCAGCTTGGCCGAGCTTGAGCCAGCTCGAGCTTGAGCGCGAGCTGGAGCCGGCTCCAGCTCAAGCCAAGTGCTAAGTGCTCGCGCTCAACCTCACCCGTTTTACAATAGAGGCGCACATGCGAACGGCTTCCTTGATGCTCGACGGATCAGCGATCCCCTGCCCAGCGATGTCGAGCGCCGTTCCGTGATCCGGTGACGTTCTGGGAAACGGCAGGCCGAGTGTGATGTTCACCGCCGATCCGAACGATGCAACCTTGATCGCCGTCATTCCAACGTCGTGATAGGGGGCGATCACGGCGTCGAACTCACCGCGCATCGCGCGCACAAATACGGTGTCGGCTGGAAACGGTCCGCTGAGCTTTGCGCTGACCGCGGCGGGACGAAGCACCGCTTCGTCCTCATCGCCAAACCGGCCACCGTCGCCGGCGTGCGGATTGAGGGCGCAGAGTGCGATGCGCGGGTCGGCGATCCCGAACCAGTCGCGGAGACCAGCGCGCGTGATTCGCGCCGCGGTCTCGATCGCGTCGACGGTCACTGCGTGTGCGACGTCGCGGAGCGCAATGTGGGTTGTCGCGAGCACGACGCGCAGTGTGTCCGACGCCAACATCATGGCCGTCGGCCGGCCAGTGAGCGCGGCGAGCATCTCGGTATGTCCGGGAAACGAGTAGCCACCCGCCAGCAGAGCAGCTTTGTCGATCGGCGCGGTGACGATGCCGCTCACTTCGCCGCGGATTGCCAGCTCAACCGCCCGTTCGATGGCCTTGCCGGCGAGTGACCCGGCAAGCGCCGCGTTGCCTGTCGCCGTCCACGCTCCGACCGTGACATCGGGCTGGACTTCCGTTCCCGATGGCCCGACGACGACAAAGGTGGCCACCTCCCGCACCGCCGGGTCGGCCAGGGCTGCCCGAACGATCTCCGGCCCAATCCCGCGCACATCACCGAGCGTCAGCGCGAGTCGCGGGAGCGCGGCAGCGGCCGACCCCGACGCGACGGGCATCAACCGAGAGGAGCCCCGCCGCGATCGAAGACGCTCGTGGCGATGTACGCCCGCTCCGGATCGACCTTGAGGTACACCAGCTTGCGCTGCGAATCGATGTATCGCCTCATCTGCGACACCTGCTGCAGGTTGGCGCGAATGCGGAGCTTGACTTCGTCGTAGCTATAGGGGCCCGCCTCGGTCGTCAGCACAACCTGGCCGATCACGAATTTCGCATATCCGCCGACCGTCGGAATCGGAAACGCAACGATCGAATCCTTGCGGACGCCCAGCAATCCGGTCTGATAGCTCTGCGGCAGCGAGTCGCGTGGGGTCTCCGGCATCAGCCCCGGCGCATCTTCGGCGAGATCGTGGAACCGATGCGCGATCGTGTCGAACGGCGCGCCTTTGCGCATGGCCGTGACAAGGCTATCCGCGAGCCGCGACGCACGCGACACATCGGCGGTGTCGATCTTCGGAATGATCAGGATCTGGCGGACCTTCACCTCGGCCGGCGGATTCGCGCGATCGAGGCGAATGATGTGAAAGCCGTACGGTGATTCGGTGACCGGCGAGATGTCGCCGGGGCGAATCGAGAACGGCCCAAAGACCTGTCGCTCGAGTTCTTCGGGAAGCTGGCCGCGGCGCCGCCATCCGAGATCGCCACCGACATCCTTGGTAGCGGCGTCCATTGACTCGCGCTTGGCGACGTGCTCGAAGTCGGCGCCAGCCTTGAGTTCACCGCGAATCGAATCCGCCTTGGCACGCGCGGCGGCTTTCGCGATCGGAGTCGGAGCCGGAGCGATGACCATCTGTCGCCAGAGGACGGTCGCAAGACGCTGCGGCAGGCCACCGGTCTTGAGGCGTTCGAACTCGGCGAGGACGCGCGCCTCTGGCACGGTCACGGCCGGAATCTGCTTCTCACCCGGCGCCATCAGCTTCTGTACCAGATCCTGAATCGTCTTCGAGCGCCGGTACTCGACCGTCATGAAGCGCCGGTATTCCTCCGGGGTACCGAGCCCCGCCGCGACGAGCTGCTTTCGGAACTCTGCGTCCGTCGGAAAACGGGAGGCGATTTCCTTGATTTGCTTATCGATGGCCGAACTGACCTCGGCGTCCTGCAACTCGATCTGCATCTCCTTGGCTCGAAAGAGCAGCACCTCTTCGTCGATCAGGCCGTTGAGAATTGCGAGGACGATCTCGCGGCGCACTGCCTCCGACGGCATCAGCTGTCGGCGAGCACGCATCGCCCGTACCGTGTCGGCGAGCCGTTGCTCGATGTCATACCGCGTGATCGGCACGGAGCCGACGACCGCGACAATCGCGTCCAGGGGCGCGATCGTCGAATCAGAAACCTGCGCGGCTGCAGGAACGGAAACGGCAGCGACGGCGGTCAGGGAAACGAGGAGTCGCTTCATGGCCATAGTGTACAGCCGAACAGGGTCAGAGATCCGAACTGCCACCCCTATGGCTTCTTCTTGGTCGCGACTGGCGGCCGCGGCACGGTTGCGGCAGCGGCGGGCGGCGCTTGCATGCCCGGCATCGGCACCTGCGACGGCAGACTCGCGCGCGCCGAATCCGCCGACGTCCGAGCCTTGAGGGCAAGCTCAACCGCACGGGTGATGCCGCTCGCGTTGACCGTCGCATCCCATTTGCTGTCGAGCGCAGCCCGGAGTGGCACCGGGACGCCGATCGGGTTTGCCTCGCCATTCATGATGCGGCTGATCAGGGAGTCGACACGGGCCGCGGCCAGCTTCTCCCGGTCGCCCTCTGACTTACCGCTGTCGGCAAGCGACTTTGGCGTGACGCCGATTTGCTGCCAGACGTTTTGCACCAGCTGAACGAACTGAATCGTCAGCGTCGCCCGCTCGGACGCCGGGACGTCCACCTTGGCGCTGTCGGCCTGATGGAGGAGCATCTGGCGCATCGCCATGTTCTTTGCAAACGACACCACCTGCGAGTCCGGCCAGGTCGGCACGACCTGCGCGACCTGCTGGCGAAGGTTTGGCGGCATGACGTCCACCCAGCCGAGGAACTGACCAACACTCATGTCGCCCCCCTTGAAGGTGGCGACGACGGACTTGTCCTTGTGATGGGCGCTCGGGTTCTTGACGGCCTCCCTGATCGGCGCCGCCGCGGTGGGCTTGACGGTCACCTGGCCACCGGTCGTCAGCGTCGTGCTGATGATGCTGTCGAGCGTGAGCTGCGCGATCCGCGCATAGCCGGGCGCGTACTTTGCCTTGACCTCGGAATACGGCAGGCGCTGGATGACGTGGAGCCCGAATTCCGTCTCGATCAGGCCCGTGATCTCACCGGGCTTCACGGCAACGACCCCGTTACTGAACGCCGCGACCATTTGCTGGCGCGGGAACAGCCCGTAACTGCCACCGCTGTCCTTCGAGCCGGGATCGCTGCTGTACTTCTTGGCCATCGCCGCAAAGTTCGCGGAGGTAATCTGCGGCCGAACCGCCATCGCCAGTTTTCGCACAGAGTCTTTTTCGGCCGGCGTCGCTTTGTCCCGCGATGGGTAGCCGAAGAGGATGTGTCGCGCGCCGATGATGCCACCCGCGGCAGCGTTATACCCGGCTTCGGCGTTCGTCGTATCGACTTTGATTTTCGAGCGGAGTGTGTCGATCATCATCGACACGCGCATGTTGTCGATCAGCGGCTGGATGGTGCCCGCGACGGCGGACGCCAACGAATCGTTGTGGGCAGCAGCGTAGCCGAGGCGCTGATAGTCGGTCCAGAGGTCGGCGACGATCTGCGCATTCTCCTTTGACGGCTCGATACCGATGCGAGCGGTCCCGATGAGCGCGCCGAGACGTGTCGCGGTGAGGTCGTGATTCACGGCACGCGCGGCGACGTCGGTGTGGGCGGTCAACGCTTCCTTCAGTGCTCGACAGCCCGAGAGGACGGTGCCAGCGGCAAGGACGGCAACAGCAGAACGGATTCGCATTCGAAGAAAGCTCTGGAAAAAGATGTGGTGGAAGCCGATCCTTTGCGGCGCTCAGGACAAGCTGATTAGACAAGCGATCTCAACGCCCGGACAAGCCCGTCGAGCATTGGGGCACCCCCGAGGCGCGTCAACCTGAGCGCCAGCGGAACCGCTCGTCGCACTTCGGCCTGGAACTGCACGTCGTGGAACGCCGCCGACAGCCCCTTCATTCGAGGGACCGCGGTGGCGCGAAAGGTAATGCGCGCTTCGTCCGCGCGCACCAGGATGCCCTCGATGCCCAACTGGCCTCCGACCACCCGCAACATGGCCAGCGCCAGCATCGCCTCGGCCGCAGGCGGCAGGGGCCCAAACCGGTCGCGCAGCTCAAGTCGCAAACCTTCCACCGCCTCGACCTGAACCACGCGCGCGAGCCGGCGGTAGACGGCGAGCTTCGCGTCCTGGGCTTCGACGTAGTCGTCAGGGAGATAGTTCGGCACGTCGATCGTCACCTCCGACGGCGTAGACTTCGGCGCGTCGTCGCCCTGCATCAGGCGGTGCACCGTTTCGTCGAGCAGCCGCAGGTAGAGATCAAAGCCAACGGCATGGACAAAGCCGGACTGCTCGGGCCCGAGAATATTCCCGGCCCCGCGCAGCTCCATGTCCTTGAGCGCGATGCGATATCCCGAGCCGAGCTCGGTATGGTGCTCGAGGATCTTCAGGCGCCGATCGGCATCGGCATCAACAGCGTCCGGCACCATCAGGTAACAGTATGCCCGGCGATGCGAGCGGCCGACGCGGCCCCTGAGCTGGTACAGCTGGGCCAGTCCAAAATTGTCGGCCCGGTTGATGAACATCGTGTTCGCGTTGGGCACGTCCAGCCCCGATTCCACGATCATCGTCGACACGAGCACGTCCACCTCACCGCTGACGAATCGGTGCATCACGTCCTCGAGCTCGCGCTCTTTCATCTGACCATGTGCCACGGCGACCCGCGCCCGCGGCACGACGCGCTGGACGTGATCGGCGACTCCGATGATGGTCTCGATGCGATTGTGGACGAAGAACACCTGACCCCCGCGGTCGATCTCGCGCGAGATGCCCTCGTCGATCAGGCCATCGTCCCATGGCTCGACGAAGGTGAGCACCGGAGACCGGTCGCGGGGCGGCGTCTGCATCAGCGTCATATCGCGCAGGCCGGCCAGCGACATGTGGAGGGTGCGCGGGATCGGCGTCGCGGTCAGCGTCAGAACGTCGGTCTGGAGCTTGAGCTGTTTGAGCCGCTCCTTGTGCTTGACCCCGAATCGATGCTCCTCGTCCACGACGATCAGGCCCAGATCGGCAAACTCGACGTCTGGGCTGAGCAAACGATGGGTTCCGATGATGATATCCACCTTGCCGGCCTTGACCTCCGCGAGCGCAGCCACCTGCTCCCTTGGGGACTGAAACCGGCTGAGCATCGCAACCCGCATCGGAAAATCCGCGAGGCGCTCGGCGAATGTTCGCGCGTGCTGGTCGGCGAGGATGGTCGTCGGCACGAGAACGGCGACCTGGCGCTGCGACTGCACCGCCTTGAACGCGGCACGCACCGCGATCTCGGTCTTGCCGTAGCCGACGTCCCCGACGAGCAGTCGATCCATCGGACGTGATCCTTCCATGTCTGCCTTCACGGCAGTCGTCGCGGTGCGTTGGTCCGGCGTGTCTTCAAAGAGAAACGATGACTCCAACTGTTTCTGCCACGGCGTGTCCGGCACGTGTGGAGGCCGGCTGGCGATCTTGCGCCGCGCGTAGAGCACGAGCAGTTCGCCGGTCATTTCCTGGATCGCCGACCGAGTCTTGTCCCGCTGCTGCGACCAGCGCTTACCGCCAAGGCGGTGCAGCCGCGGCGGCGCCGCGTCGTCGGTGATGTCGTCTGCCGACCGATACCGTTCGATCTGGTCGATGCGATAAAGCGGAACGTTCAGCCGGTCGCCGCCCTCGTACTCGATGACGGCGACTTCGATGGTGCTTTCGCGGACAAAGATCGTTTCGAGACCGCGATAGATGCCGATGCCCTGCTCGAGGTGGACGACGTAATCGCCGACCTTGAGGGACAACGCGTCGATCGTGTAGCCGGTCGTATAGCGCCGCGCGCGTCGAATGCGCCGCTCGCGACGGAAGATTTCGTGGTCGGTGAGAATTCGGAGACCCTGCCGATGACCGTGGGCCGGGATGGTGAACCCGCCTTCGAGCACCCCGACGGTGAGCCCCGCCGCCGAGGTGATGCCCCTCTCGTCATCGCTGAGAAGCTCGTCTAGCCGGTCGCATTGGCCCTGATTGTCACAGAGGATCAACGTCTGCGTTTCGGTGCGGACGATGCGGCGCAAGACGCGAATGTCCCGATCGACGGATTCGGGAGGCGACAGCGGGAAGGTGACGTCGGCGCTTCGGGCACCAGGCTCGAGCAATCGGATGGTCGCAAAGCGACCCATCGCGCTCACCGTCGCGGCCGGAGTTTCGAACAGATCGCCGCGCGGGGGAACGTCCTCGCCGCGGCGCCGCGCGAGCTCGATGTGGTGTTCCGCGTCAGCCCACGTGCGCGCCAACTCGGGCGCGCCTTGCGTTCCGCGCGGGATGAACGCGATCGTGTCTGGCGGCAGCAGCGACAGGATCGACCGACGCTCGGTCGCCGCCCCGTCATCGGGCGCATGCCCGTCAACCGGCAGCACGAGCGCGTATTCGACGGCGCGCGTCGAACTCTGGGTCGTGAGATCGAAGTGCTTGAGTTCAACGATCTCGTCGCCCGAGAACTCGGCGCGGACCGGCTCGGCCATGCCGAACGAGTAGACGTCAAAGATGCCGCCGCGAATACTGAATTGCGCGACGTCGTCGACCATGGGCACGCGCTCGAAGCCGATCGACTCCAGATGCTTCGCCAGCGCCCCCAACTTGTGGACGCCACCCTTTCGCAATTCGACCCGGAGGTGAGCGAGCGCACGCGCCATACGCGTCTTCTCGAGGACCGCTCGCGACGTCGTGAGCAGCACACGAAGACCACCTCGCATCAGGCGTTCGAGTGTCTCGACGCGCTCCCCTGCCACTTCCATGTGCGGTTCGGCCTCGCCAAATCCCTCGCGGGGCGGATAGAGACCGATCGGGAGCTCAACCAGCGTCTCGAGGTCGGCAAGCCACCGCTCCGCGTCCGGAAGTCCATCGGTCACCACGAGCAGGAACCGAGTCGGGAACACCGTGGCAATGCTCGCGACTAGTACGGCGTCGGATGAGCCAACCAGACCGCCGACGGTTCTGCGCGCTCCGGGCATTGGAAGTTGCTCGGCCACGGCGCGAAACGCCGGCTGGTCTGCGAATGCGTCAAGAATCGACGGCAGTGCCATCAGACCGTCTCGCTGCGTTGCACTGTGACGAGCAGCCCCTCGGCGAGAAGCATGACGAGGATGGCGATGA
>Ga0315281_10005797_pt1 | contig 17626 bp, 14 predicted proteins | sample YL17G07_0_MG_FD_204540 | JGI IMG/M metagenome (GOLD analysis project Ga0315281, IMG submission 204540) | Sediment microbial communities from Yellowstone Lake, YNP, Wyoming, USA - YL17G07_0 | ecosystem: Environmental > Aquatic > Freshwater > Lake > Sediment | place: USA: Wyoming | collected...
CGACTGCTTTGCGCAGGTTCCTGTTGACGTATTTTAGACGTGGCGCACCGTCTGTACGATGCACAGCTGCACCTGACTCCACGGGAAACTCTTAAGGCAATCGACGCAGGCGATGAGAAAAAACGGCCTCCCCCGTTAAGCAGCAATTGAACGTCTTGTGCACTCCCAACACGCAGTAATCTTATGCGTGATCCCCCACATGTATGCCGACCCATGGGCATGAATATATTCATCATCGTCGTGCTCTATGTTGCCTGAGCAAATAACCTCCCAAGAAAAACACACGCTTGTCCTGCCTTTCTCTGCAGAACATCGATTCCCGTGCAGCGCTCGTTTTGGTAAGCGAATTGGTGTCACACCGTTCGCAGGCAGTGCAACAAGAAAGCAAGGCCTTACAAATGGCCGATATTCACAATTGTTAATTCCGCCACGTCAATTGCAGCATCCTATGGCTGCCCGGCCTGTAAGAACTATCAGGGTCACGCCTCGTAGATTGTGCAGGGCGTAGCCAGAAGCGATTGCGTATCGTCGCGTCACCAATCACCAACCTAAGACGGAGAACAGTCATGTACTCAAGAGCGAAGGTAGCAGTTATCGGTAGCGGATTTTCCGGGACTCTTACTGCCATTCGGATGTTGCAGTTCTCTGAAGTACCGATGGATATCTATTTGTTCGAGCGAGACGACGGTTTTCGCTACGGTGGGCTTGCGTACGGAGCGGTACCAACGACGTGGGATCATATGCTCAATATCCAGGCGGGACGCATCACCCTGTTCAGGGAATATCCCGCCGATTTCCTGGAGTGGATCAATAATAGGGCGGATCGTTGCGAATGGCCTGCCAAGTGGAAGTACCACAAGTTCGGACTCAGTTGCGTGGTGCCGCGCCGCATTTACGCGCAGTACCTCAAGGAGAGTCTGATTACAGCAGTTGCTGCGGCGCATCAGGAAGTCACTTTGCATGAGCTTACCGGCGAAGTGGTCGATCTCGCGCAGAGTGGGCAGGGTTGCGAAATCACATACATTGCAAGTGATCAAGGCAAGGCGGAAATACAGACGCTGTACGCCGACTACACCGTATTGGCGACAGGCCACCTGGAAACAACGTCTAAGCCATTCTATGACGCGATCCGACACACGGACCGTTTCGTTCAGGACCCCTATTCTCGTGCCGGCACTGAAATCCTGGGCGAGATCCGGCCGGATGAGAATGTGCTGATTGTTGGATCAGCCTTATCGGCATTCGATGCGATCATTTCGTTGCTTAACCATAAACATGAAGGGCTGGTAACGATATGTTCTCGGCATGCCTATATGCACAAAACGTATCCGACAGACCATCAACACGACATTCTTGAAGTAAGACGACCGCCGTTCCTGGATCAGGAGCAGCTGACGCCGGAGGTAGTTGTCGAAGGTATCAAGGCTGAATTCGCAGCCCTCAAGCGCATGTTTATGGAAGAGCACGCGATTCCCGAATCTGTCGTCCCGGAGAGGGTAATGAAGGCATGGGAGCCCTATGTCATCGAGCTCGTGCAACGCATGGACGCCAAGGATCTGCAGATGTTGTTCGACCAGTACAAGAGCATGATCGTGACCAGCCGCACAAGCACTGTCCACGAGATCGGCGAGGTTGTCCGTAACAGAATGTCGAACTTTGCGGGGGCACCGAAGCGCCTCGCCATTGTTTCCGAGCACATCAAGGATATGCGTTTGATTGAAGGAGACCGGAAGGTCTGCGTCACGTTTGCCAAAAGTCTGGATCCCATGGTTGTTGATCGGGTGATCAATTGCCTCGGCAACACGACCGACTTTTCAACAACAAAGCTTCCTTTGTGGCGCGCCTTGGTGAATGAGCGCAAGTTTGCCCAGGTACACAAGAAAACCCGGCGTGGAGTCGAGGTCGGACAGCACGGCGAGCTTATTGCCGCCGATGGCAAGGTTTCTGATCGAGTGTTTTGCGTCGGGCCAATGCGTCAGGGAGACGAGACCGCGCGCCGTGGACGGCTGGGCGCCTTTGTCTTCAGTATCGGCACATTACGCAACCAGTGCTTCGATACCGCGACCGAGGTTCTCCGGCGCATTGGTCATGACGCGAAGTCCATGCTCATGATGGTGCCTGAGCACATTCATCATTGCCTAGGCAAGTCGACTGAATGGCTTTCGTCATACGTGGTCGGCAAACACCCGGACTGCAAAGAAGACGGATTGCGAGAGTATCTGATGAAGCACGCACAGGAATTGTACCCCCTCTACCGCGACATCCTCATGAGCCAGCGACACAAGGATCGCATGGTTCTGAAACAGAGGGTCGCCAAGGACGCACAGGGCGTCCGGCTCAGGCTGGCGAGCGATTTCGGGCTTAAATACGAAGATGCTCGAGAAGTCGAAGCGCTGCTGACTGCGCTGACCGAAAAGAACGCCGTACACAATCTGTGCGACATCAAACATCTGGCCAAGTGGCAACCGTCGGAATACTCGGCCGAGGTCAAGGCCGTTGTGCCGCCCACCCCGGTACGGGTAAACGCTGCGTGAGTCAGGGGACAACAATTACTCGAGGCCGACGCCGATGCATATGAACAATCCAGCCCAACAGGAAGTTTTCGCGAATCTGTATATGGTCAGACACGGGGAGTCCACATGCAATACCGTGAATCGCATCGCGGGATGTCTTGACGCACCCTTGACGCTGTTGGGGCGCGCCCAAGCAACAAAAGCGGCGAAATCCGAGTGTGACGTCCGGTTTGACATCGTGTATGCCTCGCCGCTCTCGCGCGCCTACCAGACAGCGCAAATTATCGCAGATGCGCACGATGTGGAGAAAACATCCATCAGGAGCGATACGCGACTGATCGAAAGGGATTTCGGCAGTTATACACTCGAGAACAAGTCGATCCTGCAGAGAAGGCATGGTGTTGTGGAATACGAACGCGCCATGAACGCGGACAGCGAGACGATGCGCGATGGCGAGACCTTTGGACAGTTCCAGGCACGCGTGCAAGAGTTTTTTGATCAGGAGTTGGTACCGTGGCTTCGGGAAGGCAAGACGGTTCTTGTGGTCTCGCATAAATACGTAATCGAGTATATCTGTCGCTTGATTCTGGATGGTCCGGGTGAGGAAGGATACGACTTGCGACTTCCGAATTCGCAGATTCTGCGGGGCGACAAGATACGCCATTTCATCAAGGACGAAAGCAAGTGGCGTAACATGTTCTACGATTGGTTGGTCGTGAAGCATGCCACGATCTTCGTTCTGGCAATTCTGGTGGGCCTGCTTGTAAACCTCTCCGGGGTTCGCACGGAGGCATCTCCATGGATAATGCTGGCACTGCTTGTCGTGGCCACTGCGATAACGATGTGTCGCATCGAAGTGGAAAGCATCGTTACGTATACGAAGAGCCCGGAAATCGTTCGGAATGTCTTCCTACGGTATCTTGCCGTGCCGACGGTCGGCGCCATCGCCGTTGCGGCGTTCGATGGGGCAACCCGTGACTTTGCCTATAACGCAACGATGATCGTGGCGGCGCCAGCTGCGATATCGGTGTTGACCGTGAGCCGCTGCCTGGGTGGGCTGGTCATGCCGTCTCTGGCCTACGTCGGTTGGTCGTCGTTAGCAACGATTGTTCCGATCAGCATCCTGCTCAGTCTGGGTCAGCAGGAACAGGTGGCGCAGCACGTGCTGCTCGTTTCCGTGGTGTCCTTGGGAAGCGTGCTGATTCCATATTTACTTATCAGATTTCTGCGGCAGCATGACCCCATTCGCATCGCCAAGTATGGGGAGCGAAACGCGCATGTCGCTGTTGTCCTGCTGGCTGCATTCATCTTTCTGGCAACACTTCGCATCGATCTGGCCACGGGCTGGCGCGATGGCCTCGTCTCGCTCGGGATTGTCGTGCTCCTGCGCGTGTTCGCCGGGATTGTGGCGCGAAAGCAAGGAGTCAATGCGCTCGATGCGTACGTGTCCATGAGCTATCCAAACACTTTTATTGTGATCGTCATTGCGGGAATTGTCGCCAATATCGAAGTCCAGCAGATTGCGACCTGGTTGTTGTTACCGCTCTTTGCGTGCTCGGTCGTCGATGGTCTGTATGCACGCTGGCTGGTGTTAGATCCAGCGGATCGGCGCCTAAAGAGTCTGTTGGGCATCGGCGAACCACGCGACACCGAGAATGGGAGTAATAGGCCTGAACGTTGGCTCCGTGCCGGGTAAGGATGTGAATACTCCACAAGGGGGGAATGCCGAAATGCTCACTAATTTCGTGTCGTGCGCAAACGGATGCCCGAATGGCCGGTTGGGATTGGGCAGGATCGCATATCCAGGTCGATGGGAATATTGCGTGCAACATGAGATTGGTCGCCGGACCAAAAATCGAGGTGTGTATCGGGTCTTGGCCCAGCCGGTTCAGAAAAGGAACGTCCGCACCGGCAGGGTCGCAGACGAAACATCAGGGAATATCGTTCTCCAGGAGGTTGTGTCATGAATCCAAGTGTACAGGCAGGGGCCGTCCATATCGTCGAGAACACCCTTTTCTTCGTGCTACTGCAGTTGGTGGTTATCATCATCGTCGCGAGGATAGCGGGAGAGATCGCGCGTCGTATGGGGCAACCGCGCGCTGTTGGCGAGATCTTTGCCGGCCTCGTGCTCGGTCCATCGTTATTTGGTCACCTGTTCCCAAGCATATCGGAATACCTGTTCCATAGCGTGCCGACATTACCTATCAGTATCATCAGCCAAATCGGTCTGATCCTCCTGATGTTTCAAATCGGTATGGATTTTGACTTTTCGCACCTGACGGAGAAGATCAATCGTCGCGCCGTATCGCTGATATCGATCGCCAGTATTGGTCTGCCATTTGTTCTGGGTTTCGGCATTGGCCAGGTGTCCGCGCCGTTTCTCGCACCCGGAATTCCTGCATTGCCATATAGTCTGTTTGTTGGAACCGCGCTATCGATCACAGCTGTACCAATTCTTGGACGTATCATGATGGAGTATGACTTAACGCGTACCAGCGTGGGTACGATTGCCATCGGCGCGGCCGCGGTGAATGATGTTATTGGCTGGCTGCTTTTGGCGCTGATCACAGCCTTAACCTCCGCACAATTTTCACTCGGTGCGACACTGTCTCAGATGGCTTGGTTGGCAATGTACGTCGTCGTGTGTCTATGGATAGTGCGGCCACTGATTCGCTGGCTAATGTCCCGGTTCGACTTCTCGCAGCAGCGGTTGTCGGGAAATCTAATGGGTATGATGTTTGCGCTGATATTTGTTTCCGCTATGGCTACGTATCAGATCGGAATCTTCGCAATATTCGGTGGGTTTATGCTGGGTGTTCTGGTGCATGATATACCGAAATTCGCAGCCCTCTGGAAACGTACGGTCGGTGACTTCGTGCTGGTGTTCTTCTTGCCGGTATTCTTCACGTACACCGGACTGCGTACCAATATCGCCGGATTGGATACATTGACGCTGTGGAATTGGTGTCTCTTTTTCTTCATTGCGGCCATTTTTGGGAAAATCGGCGGCGCATATGTTGGTGCCCGCGTCGCGGGTCTGGACAAATATCAGTCCGGCACCATCGGCATCTTGATGAATACACGCGCATTAATGGAGTTGATTGTGCTGAACATCGGCTATGACTCCGGATTTATTCCGCAGAACGTTTTCACGATGTTGGTTATTATGGCAGTGCTTACCACCATTATGACTGGCCCCGCTCTGCGAAATTTGTTGCCGAAGATGGGACGCGCCGTGCCATCGGGCATCGATGCATGAGGGTGCTCCCAGCAGATACAGCATCAAGTGTGCGCAGGCTCTAGCGATGCGCGATAGGACTCACCCTCTCGGTCGGCGCACGCCGGGTTTCTTGGCTGCTAATAGAGCCACTCGCTTTTCAAGGGTCGCCCATAGCCGGCCCCATCAATAGCACCGGAAAATCCCGTTCTTATCACCCAACCACGACATTACTACCACGTAGTGCCGCGGCCCTCAGTAAACGGTTTGGGCTGTCCTGCCCAAACCGCCTTCGGTCTCGCGGCGCATTCTTTGCCCCGACCGCCCTGCGGCTGGGAAGCGCCACAATGGCTCTACGCTGGGTGCCCTACCCAGCTATCGGGGACTACGCGCCTTGGCGTTCGCCTTCCTGGCGCGCAGCGGACGATCTTCTGGGATGAAAGAGTCAACCAAAACCTAGACAAAGCCGATTGCACGCCCTTACTTATAGGCTGTGCCATTGAGATCGGCCACAAGCGGTTGATTACTCACGTCGCGAGCCGCGCCGCGGGTTTCAGCTACTGCATATCACACACCGCCGGGTCCGCGCGCCGCTCCGGAATCGACGACACCAAGCTCGATGCGGTGTGGGAATACCGCACGAGCCCGCTCTACACGGAGGCTGAGCGCATCGCGTTCGCCGCGGGACACGTGCCGAATGGAGTCACCGACGAGATGTTCACGAAGCTGCGCAAGCACTGAAGCGACGGACAGATCGTCGAGATTGTCGCAGTAATCGCGCAGTTCGGGTTCCTCAACCGCTTGAACGACACTTTTGCGACGCCACTCGAGGATGAGGCGCTCGCGTTGGGCCAGAAGTACCTCGCGCCCCACGGCTGGGAGGCCGGCAGACATTTGAGGACTGCATGATAACCGGCAGGCTGTGGTAACGGGTTTCCTTTAGAAACCACGCACGATCGACCCCCCCAAGCAACCATATCCTGCGCTTGCTGAACTCGTAACTCATATGCCTAGCCGGCCCGACTGGATCACACCGAATAAAAAAAGCCCATCGGGAACCGGAAGGTTCAGGATGGGCTTTATGAAGCCAGAAGCACGCTTACAACACTTTAACTGAACGGCTAGCGTTTCCGGGGCCTTTCTTGTTTCTACAGTGAAGCGGTCGGCTTACATCATGCCTTCCATGCCACCCATTCCGCCCATGCCACCACCACCGCCACCACCGCCACCACCGCCGCCGGAAGCCTCTTCCTTCGGGATTTCAGCGACCATGGCTTCGGTCGTGATCATGAGGCCGGCTACGGACGCCGCGTTCTGCAATGCGGTACGCGTCACCTTGGTCGGGTCGAGGATGCCCATCTTCAACATATCGCCGTACTCACCGGTGGCGGCGTTGTAGCCGTAGTTGTTGTCCTTACTGTCGGCCACCTTGTGGTACACCACCGAGCCTTCAACACCGGCGTTCTGCACGATCTGACGCAGCGGCTCTTCCATTGCGCGCAGCGCGATCTGGATGCCGATGTCCTGGTCATGGTTGTCGCCCTTGAGCTTGCTGGCCTTGATGGACAGGATGGCGCGCACCAGTGCGGTACCACCGCCGGCCACCACACCCTCTTCAACCGCGGCGCGGGTGGCATGCAGCGCGTCTTCCACGCGCGCCTTCTTTTCCTTCATTTCCATTTCGCTGGCGGCGCCGACCTTGATGACCGCAACACCGCCGGCCAGCTTGGCCACGCGCTCTTGCAGCTTTTCCTTGTCGTAATCGCTGGTGGCGTCTTCGATCTGCGCCTTGATCTGTTTGATGCGCGCAGCGATGTCGGCTTTCTTGCCCGCACCATCAATGATGGTGGTGTTTTCCTTGTCGATGACCACACGTTTGGCGGAGCCGAGCACGCTGATGTCGGCCTTCTCGAGGGTCATACCGAGCTCTTCGGAAACCACGGTGCCGGCAGTCAGCATCGCGATGTCCTGCAGCATGGCCTTGCGGCGGTCGCCGAAGCCCGGCGCCTTCACGGCGCAGACCTTGAGGATGCCGCGGATGTTGTTCACCACCAGAGTGGCCAGGGCTTCGCCCTCGACGTCCTCGGAGATGATCAGCAGCGGACGGCCCTGCTTGGCGACGCCTTCGAGGATCGGCAGCATCTCACGGATGTTGGAGATCTTCTTGTCGTTGATCAGGATGACCGGGTTCTCGAGCTCGGCGCTCATGGTCTCCTGCTTGTTCACGAAGTACGGCGAGAGGTAGCCGCGGTCGAACTGCATGCCCTCGACCAGCTCGAGTTCGTTCTGCAGGCTCTGGCCCTCTTCTACCGTGATGACGCCTTCCTTGCCGACCTTGTCCATCGCCTTGGCGATGATGTCGCCGATGGATGAATCCGAGTTCGCCGAGATCGTGCCGACCTGGGCGATTTCCTTGTTATCGGAGCAGGGACGCGAGATGCTCTTCAGCGACTCGACGGCGGCGATCACTGCCTTGTCGATGCCGCGCTTCAGGTCCATCGGGTTCATGCCGGCCGCGACGCTCTTCAGGCCTTCGCGCAGCATTGCCTGGGCGAGCACGGTGGCGGTGGTGGTGCCGTCGCCGGCGAGGTCGGAAGTCTGGCTGGCCACTTCCTTCACCATCTGCGCGCCCATGTTCTCGTACTTGTCCTTGAGCTCGATTTCCTTCGCCACGGACACGCCGTCCTTGGTGATGGTCGGGGCGCCATAGGATTTCTCCAGCACCACGTTGCGACCCTTGGGGCCAAGCGTAACCTTCACCGCGTCGGCCAGGATATTTACGCCGCGCAGCATGCGCGCGCGGGCGGAGTCACCAAAAATTACGTCTTTCGCTGCCATGTTCGTATCCCTCTATTGAATATATTCAGTTCTGCGGAGTACGGGCGATTACGCCTCGACCACGCCCATGATGTCTTCTTCGCGCATGACGAGCAGCTCTTCGTCGCCGATTCTGACCTCGGTGCCGGAGTACTTGCCGAAAAGGATCTTGTCGCCGGCCTTGACGTCGAGCGGACGGATCTTGCCATCTTCAAGAATCTTGCCGGTACCGGCAGCGATCACTTCACCCTGGACGGGCTTTTCTTTGGCGCTGTCCGGAATCACGATGCCGCCGGCGGATTTGCGTTCCTCTTCGAGGCGACGCACGATGACGCGGTCGTGCAGGGGGCGAATTTTCTTCATTTGGATGTTTCTCCTTGGATTAAAGAGGGCCGGCGGCCCGAATCTGGAATCATTCCTTCACCACGTGTTCATCCTCGGATGGCCCGCAGACTGAGCCAGGCGCGGCGGGATGGATTGTTAGCACTCGGTGAAAGAGAGTGCTAATGATATGCCCGAGTGGAGAGATGTCAAGCATCCAGTCTCTCCGTGCCACGGGAATCAGGTACAGTATGCCCCTGTACTTTCCTGCCCGTCGTCAGGAAATAACATGATTACAATCAATGGGATAAAAAAATGGCGGCGACCGACTGGCCGCCGCCCACAAAACATAAAGGAGGAGTCCGTAGCTACGAAATGCATCCGGACCCTTCATGTGACTGACCAAAAGACAGCGAGTTCCTGTGAACCAGAACCTTTTTCAGATTGTCCTGACCGCCTGCCCGGATGAGGCCTGCGCCGAGCGCATCGCCCAGGTATTAGTAGAGGAAGGACTGGCCGCCTGCGTGAATATCCTGCCGCCGATGCGTTCCATATATAGGTGGAAAGGTAAAATCGAGTCGGCCAGTGAACAGCTATTAGTCATTAAATCAGCCGTGGCGCGCTTCCCGGCCCTGTGCGACCGGCTGCGCCGCTTGCACCCGTACGAACTTCCCGAGATCATCGCGGTCCCAATCGCCGACGGATTGCCCGAATACCTCGCCTGGCTCAATAACCCGGAATAATACGAATGAAAAAATTTATCGCCTTCCTGTTGTGCGCGCTCGCCCTGGCGCCGGCCTTTGCCATCAACGACCCGCAGGAACTGCTGGAACCGGATCAGGCGTTCGCGCTCAGCTTGCGCGTACGTGACGCCAACACGCTCGAGGCGAGCTGGAAAATCGCCAAGGGCTATTACCTGTACCGCGACAAATTCAAATTCGAGTCGCTCGACCCGACGCTGGTCCTGAAGCCCGCCGTGGTCCCGGCCGGCAAGAAAAAATCGGACCCTACTTTCGGAACCGTCGAAATCTATATCAATGCGGTCACCGTCCAGCTGCCCATCGGGCAGCGCACCGGTAGCGCTCAAACTGTAAAGCTGCGTATCACCGCCCAAGGCTGCAACGAGCCGGTCGGCGTGTGCTATCCGCCGTTGGTGAAGGAAATCAGTATTGCGCTGCCGCCGCTGAAGGTCGCGGCCGCGGAAACAAAAACCGGCGGCGTGAAATCGCTGAAGGACCTGGTCGGTCTCATCGAACCCAGCAGCAACCGGGAGTTTCTGCCGCCCGACCAGGCATTCGCACTTACCACCGATGTAACCGACGCGCACACGGTTACGGCGCGCGTGCGCATCGCACAAGGCTATTACCTGTATCGCGACAAGAGCAGCGTGAAGCTCGTACGCGGCGATGGCGTGAAGCTAGGCAAACCGGACATCACGCACGGCCAGGTGAAGGACGACCCCTATCTTGGCAAGACCGAAGTGCTCCACGACGAGCTGGGCATCCGTATTCCGCTGGAACACAAAAACACGTCGGCCACAGATGTGGTGCTCGAAATCAATTATCAGGGCTGCGCGGAGAAGGGCATTTGCTACCCGCCGATAACTAAAAAAATCAGCCTGAACCTGCCGGTGGCGGGCGCAGACAAGCCGGCGATCGTCCCCCTGGCCAGCAAGACCCCGGTGGTCGAGGGCAACGGCTACTTCAGTTACATCCTGGCCGCATTCGGCGTCGGGTTGTTGCTCACCTTCACGCCCTGTGTACTGCCGATGATCCCGATTCTGTCGGGCATGATTGTGCGCAGCGGCGACCAGACCCTCAGCAAACTGCAGGGTGGGCTGCTGTCCTACACCTATGTGCTCGGCACGGCGGCCACCTACACCGCGGCCGGCGTATTGGCTGGTGCGACCGGCGGCCAGCTGCAGGCCTACTTCCAGAACCCGTGGGCCATCGGCACTTTTGCCACCATTTTGTCGTTGCTGGCGTTGTCCATGTTCGGTCTGTTCGACCTGCAGATGCCGAGCTTCATCCAGTCGCGTCTGCACTATCACAGCCACAAGGTGAAGGGCGGCAGTTATATTGGCGCCTTCTTTCTCGGCACGGTCTCAGCGCTGATTGTCGGTGCCTGTGTGTCACCGGTGCTGCTCTCGGTGCTGGGCGTGGCGATCACCACCAAGGACCCGGTACTCGGCGGCGGCATCATGTTCGCAATGGCGCACGGCCAGGGCATTATTCTGGTCGCTGTTGGCGTGGGTGCGGGCTACCTGCTGCCCAGGGCCGGCGCCTGGATGGACCGGGTAAAATATGTGTTCGGTGTCATGCTCATCGGCGTGGCCATTTACCTGCTCGGCACATTGCCGCAAGTACCGGTGCTGTTGCTGTGGTCGGTACTGCTGATTGTGACCGCCGTGTTTCTCGGCGCCACCCAGTCGCTGGCGAAGGAAGCGAGCGGCTGGCACTACCTGTGGAAAGGCCTCGGTACCTTCCTGCTGCTGTGGGGCGTGCTGGCATTGTTCGGCGGGCTACTGGGCGAACGCGATATTCTGAAACCTCTACCGCTGCAAAATCTGGCCAGATTGACCGCTGGCGGCCCGGCGACGGCCGCGCTCCTGCCGACTGGTGAACTGTTTCAGCGCTACAGCCAGCCCAAGGATATCGACGATGCCCTGGCGCGCGCCAAACGCGAGGGCAAACCAGTGATCATGGATTTCTACGCCACCTGGTGCACCGATTGCGTGCGCATGGAAAAAACCACCTTCATCGACCCGCGCGTGCGTGCGCAAATGAAGAACTACGTTCTGCTGCAGGCCGATGTCACCGACAACAACGATGCAAGCATCGCCATCAAGCAGAAATATGGCGTGTTCGGTCCGCCTGCCCTGTTGTTCTTCGGCACTGATGGCAACGAGAAAAAGGAGCTGCGTTTCTATGGCTACCGCAATGTCGAGGAATTTCTCGCCCTGCTCGGCAAGATCTGACCCATGTCGCCACGCCTGAAAATTGCATTGTGGATGGTGCTGATCGGCATCGGTGCCGCCGTTCTCGGCTTCAGTGCCGCACGCTTCCTTAAAACCCCGTCCGTCGCGGCACCAGCCGCCACAGCCGAGTTCGCCCTGCCCGATCTGGCCGGCAAAACCCACCACCTCGCCGACTGGCGCGGCAAGGTGGTATTGCTCAACTTCTGGGCCACCTGGTGCCCGCCATGCCGCCGGGAAATTCCGCTGTTCATCGAGCTGCAGCAACGCTATGAAAAAAAGGGGCTGCAGATTGTCGGTATTGCCGTGGATAACCCGGAAGCCGTGGCGCGCTACTGGCAGGAGAAACACATCAATTACCCCCTGCTGATTGCCGATGAGAGCACGTATGCACTCATGGCCGCCTATGGAAATCGCGAAGGCGGCCTGCCCTATTCGGTGTTAATCGCCGCTGACGGGCAGATTGCCGGGGTAAAAATCGGTGCCTATGGCCACGAAGAACTGGAAACCGCACTCAAACCGCTTCTGGCGGCATACAAACCAGCTTCCCCCTGATATTGCCGGTAACTGACAGGGATTTGTGCTTAATTCCGCCTTACTGGACAAAGCCATATTGGCTGCGTACCATTCGCCTGTATAACGACCCGCCAGAATATCGCGCGGGTGTTACCGGAAGTTTCCCAGAAAATTACGGAAATTACCTGCCAGATGGCAGAAATCCTTGTCCTGAACGGTCCAAATCTCAACCTGCTCGGCGCGCGCGAGCCGGAGCACTATGGACGCGACACCCTTGAGAGCATCAATGCTCAGCTCACCAAGCAGGCGCACGCCGCCGGTGTTGCTCTCCAGTTTTTCCAGAGTAACGCCGAACACGAGCTCATCAGCCGGGTGCAGGCGGCGATGCAGGAAAAAATCGGGTTTATCCTCATTAATCCGGCTGGCCTGACCCATACCAGCGTCGCGCTGCGCGACGCACTTGCCGCCACCGGCATTCCGTTTATTGAGGTACACCTGTCGAACATTCATGCCCGCGAGGCCTTCCGCAAGCATTCGTATTTTTCCGACCTCGCACGCGGCGTCATCAGCGGCCTCGGCGCGCAGAGCTATGCGCTCGCGCTCACCGCGGCCATCCACATTCTGAAAACCCAGGGCAAATAACCTATGGATATCCGCAAGATCAAGAAACTCATCGAAATGCTGGAGGAGTCGAACCTCGGCGAGATCGAGATCAAGGAGGGCGAGGAGTCCATCCGCATCTCGCGCGCCGGTTCCGCCGCACCTACGACCCAATGGATGAGCGCCCCTGCACCGGCTCCGATGGCGGCCCCTGTTGTTGCCGCAGCGGTAGCCGCTCCCGCCGCGCCGAGCCAACCAACCGGGCACATGGTCACCTCGCCCATGGTCGGCACCTTCTATCGCTCACCGTCGCCAAGCGCTGCATCATTTGTGGAAGTCGGCAGCCAGGTTAAGGTCGGTGACACGCTGTGCATTATCGAGGCGATGAAAATCCTCAACACCATCGAGTCTGACAAGGCCGGCACGGTGAAGGCGATTCTCAAGGAAAGCGGTCAGCCGGTGGAATTCGGCGAACCGCTGTTCGTCATTGAGTGAACAGGATTTTCAGCCACAGATGAACGCAGATAAACAACGGTTTGGCCTGGTTTTTTATCTGCATTCATCTGTGTTCATCTGCGGCTAAAGAATATTACCTAACCCATGATCGAAAAAATTGTCATCGCCAACCGCGGCGAAATCGCCTTACGCATCCTGCGCGCCTGCCGTGCGCTCGGCATCAAAACCGTGGCCCTGCACTCCGAAGCCGACCGCGAGGCCAAGTACGTGCGTCTCGCCGACGAATCCGTGTGCATCGGCCCGGCCGCCGCTAAGGACAGTTATCTCAATATCCCGGCAGTGATTTCGGCGGCGGAAGTCACCGACGCTCAGGCGATTCATCCGGGTTACGGCTTCCTGTCCGAAAACGCCGATTTCGCCGAGCGTGTCGAACAATCGGGTTTCATTTTCATCGGCCCGCGCGCCGACACCATCCGTCTCATGGGCGACAAGATATCGGCCATCGAGGCTATGAAGAAGGCCGGCGTGCCGACCGTGCCCGGCTCGGATGGGCCGGTCAGCGAGGACGACGACCGCGAGAACCTGCGCCTGGCCGAAAGCATTGGCTACCCGGTCATTATCAAGGCCGCGGGTGGTGGTGGTGGACGCGGCATGCGCGTGGTGCATACCGAGGCGGCGCTCAAGAATGCGATTTCACTGACGCGAACCGAGGCCAAGACCGCGTTCAATAACGACATCGTGTACATGGAGAAATACCTCGAGAACCCGCGCCACATCGAGTTCCAGGTATTGGCCGACGAGCATGGCAACGCCGTACATCTCGGCGAACGCGATTGTTCCATGCAGCGCCGCCACCAGAAGGTGGTCGAGGAAGCGCCCGCGCCCGGCCTGCCGGAGAAACTGCGCCACAAGATCGGCGAACGTTGCGCCGAAGCCTGCCGTAAAATCGGCTACCGCGGCGCCGGCACCTTCGAGTTCCTGTACGAGAACGGCGAGTTCTATTTTATTGAAATGAACACACGCGTGCAGGTCGAACACCCGGTGACCGAAATGATCACCGGCGTGGACATTGTGCGCGAGCAGATCATGATCGCTTCCGGCGAGAAACTCTCAATCCGCCAGAAGGACGTGACGTGGCGCGGACATGCCATCGAATGCCGCATCAATGCCGAAGACCCGAAGACCTTCATGCCGTCACCGGGGCGCATCACCATGTATCACCCGCCCGGCGGCCCGGGCATCCGTGTGGACACGCATGTGTACAGCAACTATTTCGTGCCACCGTACTACGACTCGATGGTCGGCAAGCTGATTGCCTTCGGTGATACGCGCGAGATCGCCATTGCACGCATGCGCATCGCGCTCTCCGAGATGGTGCTGGAAGGCATCAAGACCAACATCCCGCTGCACATGGATATCATGAATGACGCCGCCTTCCAGGCCGGCGGCGTTAACATCCATTATCTGGAAAAGAAGCTCGGGCTGAAGTAAAACCACCGCGTTTCTGAACAGCGGCAAGAAACGCGGAGGACGCAGAGGCGCAAAGAGCGCAGAGATTTTTGATTTCTTCGCGTCCTCCGCGCCTCTGCGTCCTTTGCGTAGATTCCCGACCCCACACCTGGCCCGCCCTCTCATGCCCTGGCTGCAACTCACACTTGAAAGCACCCGCGATGAGGCACAGCGCCTGGGTAACGCATTGGAAGAGGCCGGCGCGGTATCGGTGAGTCTCGAAGGCGCCGACGCCGAACCGCTGTTCGAGACAGACTGGAACGACAACACGCCGGTCTGGAAACAAACGCGCGTAGTAGCCTTGTTTGCCGAAGACGCAGATGTGCCGGCGGCAATGCACATGGTCACAACACTGTTGTCACTGCCCGCCGTTCCGGCATACAAAACTGAAGCCGTTGCCGACCAGGACTGGGTGCGCGTCTGGATGGATCGCTGGCAACCGATGCACTTCGGCGCAAATCTCTGGGTGGTGCCGAGCTGGCTCGCGCCACCCGATGCGGATGCGGCCAACATCATTCTCGATCCGGGCATGGCCTTCGGCACCGGCACGCACGCCACCACTGCCATGTGCCTGGAGTGGCTGGCGGCGCACCCGCCGCACGACCTTGATGTCATCGACTACGGCTGCGGCTCGGGCATACTCGCGATCGCCGCGCTCAAGCTTGGCGCCACACGCGCACTCGGTACCGACACCGATCCGCAAGCACTCGCCGTCAGCCTCGAAAACGCTGAACGCAATCAAGTTACCGAACGGCTCTTGCTGTGCCTGCCAGAAGATATGCCGGCATCGGCAAATGCGGATGTGGTGCTGGCCAATATTCTCGCCGGGCCCCTTGTTCAGTTGGCGTCGCGCCTTACCGCCCTGGTCCGACCGCGCGGCAAGCTTGTTCTTTCCGGTCTGTTGGCGAACCAGGCCGAGGAGGTTGAAGCGGCATATGCCGTGCACTTCGTCTTCGAGCGCCGTGTGCATGACGGCTGGGCCATGCTCGCTGGAGAAAAAATCACAACATAAGGCGTGTTGCGCAAACGCAAACTAGTATTACTCTGACAGCCGCACAACGAGGCACCCGTGTATACCCGCTGCCCGCAATGCCAGACCGTATTCCGCATTACCGCCGCGCAGCTCAAGGCACGCGACGGCATGGTGCGTTGCGGACGTTGCCAGCATGTGTTTGGTGCAGATCAACACATGACACCAAAACCCGTCAAGAGCGCAGCAACAAGTGCCCCGCCAATAGCGCGCAAACGCACCGCGAGCAAGAAAGTGGCCACAGAACCCCGAGATCTGGGCGCGTCAACGGAAAACGTTGCTCCGCCCTTTCCCGCAGAAATTCCAGTACGGGACATTGCACCGCCACCACTTGAGAGACTGCGGCCAGTGCGTACACGCACCATCTACTGGACCGCCGGATGGGTACTGCTGACATTACTGCTCGCCGGACAAACACTGATATTTTATGGCTATGATTTCGCACGCCAGATGCCGAGGTTGCAGCCAATCATCGTAACGCTGTGCGCCCCGTTTCCTTGCCGGAAGCTCCCGCCGATCGACATGCGTCACATGGACCTGGTCGAAACCCAGGTGGCGCCGCATCCACGCTACGACAAGGCGTTACGCATCAAAGCCACACTGGTCAATCGTGCCGACATCGTACAGCCGTACCCGTTGCTCGAGATAAGCCTGATCGACAGTCAGGGTCAGCTCGTGGCACGCCGCGCCTATCGGCCACGCGAATACCTGAGCAAACCGGAAGCCATCCAGAGAGGCCTGCCCCCGCAAGTGGCGGTGAGCGTACAACTCGATATCACCAGCCCGGGCGCACAGGCGAGTGGTTATGAAGTACTGCTGCTGCCTTCAGAGTAGATGAAGCTCTGCTTACTCATCTGACCATATAAGTAAATCAAGCTTCGTTCCTGCTTTCAGGTTTATTACTCATGGCGTCGGCACGATCACCGATGGCTAATATTCTGAAAGGACGAACAAAGCTGGATTCATTATCTCCATCTGTCCGCCGTAGCCAATTGCCTCTTCCCTGAGCAGTGCATTTGTGGGTAAGATGCCGCCCTTTCCGGGAAACCGGGCTGTACTACTACAGCAGGAAGAACGAAGAAAATTCGCATGCGCATCGGTCCCTACCAGCTCAAAAACAATCTCGTCGTGGCGCCCATGGCCGGCGTTACCGACCGGCCATTTCGCCTGCTGTGCCGCTCGCTCGGCGCCGGGCTGGCCGTGTCCGAGATGGTTGCGTCCAACTCGCTGCTCTGGGGCAGCGAGAAGACCAAACGCCGCGCCAATCATGAAGGTGAGCCGGAACCAAAATCGGTTCAGATCGTCGGCGCCGACCCGTACATGCTGGCCGAGGCCGCCAAGGTCAACGTCGCGAACGGCGCGCAGCTCATCGACATCAACATGGGCTGCCCGGCGAAAAAAATCTGCAATGTGATGGCTGGCTCGGCGCTGCTGCGTGATGAGCCGCTGGTCGCGCGCCTGCTGGAAAGTGTGGTCAAGGCCGTCGACGTACCGGTAACACTCAAAATCCGCACCGGTTGGGACAGCACGTCGCGCAATGGCGTGGCCATCGCGCGACTGGCCGAACAGTGCGGCATTCAGGCGCTGTCCGTACACGGGCGCACGCGCGCCGACGCCTTCATGGGCGAGGCCGAGTACGACACCATTGCTGCCATCAAGGCCGCTGTGAGCAT
>Ga0315281_10005799_pt1 | contig 17624 bp, 20 predicted proteins | sample YL17G07_0_MG_FD_204540 | JGI IMG/M metagenome (GOLD analysis project Ga0315281, IMG submission 204540) | Sediment microbial communities from Yellowstone Lake, YNP, Wyoming, USA - YL17G07_0 | ecosystem: Environmental > Aquatic > Freshwater > Lake > Sediment | place: USA: Wyoming | collected...
CCGCACGAATTTTCTGGCGGCCAGCGCCAGCGCATCGGCATCGCGCGCGCGCTCGCAGTGTCGCCCAAACTGATCGTCTGCGACGAACCTGTTTCCGCGCTCGACGTCTCGATCCAGGCGCAGGTCATCAACCTGCTGGAGGACCTGCAGCAGCAGTTCAGCCTCACCTACCTGTTCATCGCGCACGACCTCTCGGTGGTCGAGCACATCAGCAACCGGGTCGCGGTGATGTATCTCGGCCGTATTGTCGAAGTCGCGACTTCGAAGGACCTGTATACCGCGCCGAAGCACCCTTATACCGAGGCGCTTCTCTCGGCGGTGCCGATTCCCGATCCGACGGTGGCGCGCAAGCGCATCGTGCTGGAGGGGGACGTGCCGAGCCCGATCCGACCGCCCACGGGATGCCATTTCCACACCCGTTGCCCGATCCGCCAGTTGCCCCTTTGCAGCACGGAATCACCGCCCCTCAAGCAAGGCGCCGACGGCCACTGGGTGGCCTGCCACCTGCGCACGTAAGCGCGCCGCGCTCAGGCCGGATCGAACTGGTAGGCGTCCATCGCAAGCGCGCCCATTTCGATGCCGCCGTAGAGCCGGTTGGCGCGGTAGTTCTCCCCTGCGGCGCCCAGGGCCACGAACAGCGGCAGGAAGTGCTCGTCGGTGGGGTGTGCGCGTATGCCGTGCGGCGTAAGCGAGCGGTAGTCGGCCAGCGCATCGAAGTCGTGCTCGTCGATTTTCTGCTTCACCCAGGACTGGAACTCGCGTGCATAAGCGGCCGGCGGGCCGTCGCGCCGCTCGCGCAGGTTGTGCGTCATGTGGCCCGAGCCGATCAGCAGGATGCCCTCGTGCGCGAGCGGCGCGAGTGCGCGGCCGAGCGCCAGGTGATGCTTTGGACCGAGTTCGGTCTGCACCGATACCTGCAGGACCGGGACATCGGCGTCCGGATACATATGCAGGAGAGGAGACCAGGCGCCGTGGTCCAGACCGCGGCAGCCGTCGATCGCGGCGGTGAAGCCCGCATTCTTCAGCAGCGCGAGTGCGTGCGCGCCGATTTCAGGCGCACCGGACGCGGGATACTGGATCTGGTAGAGCGGTTGCGGAAAACCATAGAAATCATGGATGGTTTCCGGCTTGGCGTTGCCGGTGAGCATCGGCAGGTTGGTCTCCCAATGGGCCGAGGCGATGAGCAGCGCCTTGGGCCGCGGCAGAGCGCGGGCGAGGTCTTCCCACACCGCGCGCACCGCGCCCGGCTCGAGCGCGTGCATCGGCGAGCCGTGCGACAAAAACAGCGTCGGCAACGGCTTGCCGCGGCTCACTTGAGCAGACCCTCGGCTTTCAGCGCTTCCTGCTCCTTGGGCCGGGCCGCGACCCGCTTCTGGAACTCGATCAGCGCTGGCCACTTGCCGAGATCTAACTTCACCATCGGCGCCCAGTTCATGCCGGTAAACAGATAGGCGTCGGCGATACGGCGATGCCGGCTTCGCGCGCGACGATGTGTGGCGAGAGCGAGCAGGCGCCGGGCGAGTAATACAGTTTCATATGGTCTCCGTTTCCTTTGACTGCTGGATCGAATGCACGGTCCGGGCGATGCGGGCGCCGAAGCGGCGCGCGGTTTCAAGGTCGCCCGGCAGCGGCCCCTCTTCCGGACTCGCGTCCGAGGGCGATTGCGCCATCAGGCCCGAGAACGAACCCAGGTAGTTTACGTCGTTCCGCGTCGCCGCCTTGGTATTGGCGGGCATCATGCCGGTGCCGACCCAGATCATGCCGTGCTGCATCGCCAGCGTGAAAAGGCTGGTAAGCGTCGAGAGCTTGTCGCCGTTGATCGTCGCTGAATTGGTGAATCCGGCGGCGATCTTGTCCTTCCACGCCTGCGTGAACCAGGGCTTGCTCGAAGCGTCGGCGAATTTCTTGAATTGCCAGGAGACGCTGCCCATGTAGGTCGGCGTGCCGAAGATGATGGCATCGGCCTCGTTCAACGTCTTCCAGGCCGCTTCCGGCAGGTTGCCTTCGGCGTCGATCTGCAGCAGATGTGCCTCCAGATCCGGGACCGAGGCGGCGCCGGTGCGCACCGCCTCCGCCTGCTTGCGGGTGTGGCCGTAGCCGCTGTGAAACACGATTGCGATGGCGCTCATGTCAGGCGGCTCCCTTGAGCGACTGCGATTGCGCGCCGGTCAGCAGATTCGCGAGCGCGAACTTGCCGTCGCCGAGCAGCGCCTGCACGACCGCGGCTGCGGCGAGGAATGCCGGGTACTCCCAGCCGCCGTTGGGCGCGGTGAACAGCCATCCGTTTCCGGCGTGGGCCCAGGTCGCGCCCAGCAGCACCGGCACCAGCGCCAGCGAAACCCAGCGCGTGCCGAGGCCGGCGAGGATCAGCGTGCCGCCGATCAACTCGGCGGCGAAGGTCGCGTAGGCGAGCGGGCCGGGGAGGCCGAGCGATTCGAAGAACTTTGCGGTGCCCGGCAGGGTGAAGACCGCGTACTTGAGCAGCGCGTGCGCGATGAACATCGTGCCGAGCGTCGCGCGCAGAAGGAACGCGGCATAGGGAGCGGTGCGAGTGTCGATCATGGTGGTGCTCTCCGTTTGGGGTTGGGACGGAGGCTATGATGAAACTTCCTTAATCAGGGATAAAGTGATATTAATAGGATTAATTGATGCTATATCAGGGATAATCTATGGACCGCCTGCAGGCCATGACTGTGTTTGCCAAGGTAGTCGAGCAGGGCAGCTTCGCGCGTGCTGCCGACCGGCTGTCCATCTCCACCTCGGCCTGCTCGCGGCTGGTCGCGGACCTGGAAGCGCATCTCGAGACGCGGCTGCTCAACCGCACCACGCGGCGCCTCTCGCTAACCGAGAGCGGCCAGGGTTTCTACGAGCGCTGCGTGCAACTGCTTGCGGATCTCGACGATGCGGAGCGTGCCGCGACCGAAAGCACCGCCAGTCCGCGCGGCACCCTTCGCCTCACCACCTCCATCAACTTCGGCGTGCGCCATGTCTCGCCGGCGATCGGCGAGTTCCTCCTCAAGTATCCCGCGGTGAAGTTCGACGTCTCGCTCTCGGACCGCATCGTCGATCTGGTGGAGGAGGGCTACGACTTGGCGATCCGGATCGGCTCGGCGGGCGGCGAGACGGTGGTCGCGCGCAAACTCGGCGAGGCGCGCATGGTCGCGTGCGCATCGCCCGCCTACCTGAAGGCGCACGGCGCACCGAAGACGCCAGAGGACCTCGCCCGCCATTCCTGCCTCACTTATGAATACATGCCGGTGCGCAACGTCTGGCCGTTCCGCGGCAAGGACGGGCGCGAGCACGCCATCCGGGTCACCGGGCCGTTGCACTCCAACAACGGCGATCTCCTCGCAGCCGCGGCGGTCGCCGGCGTCGGCATTGCGTACGAGCCGGAATTCATTCTCGGTCCGGACGTGAAGGCAGGGCGCCTGCTCCCTATCCTGACTTCGTACACCGCACCGCTCGGCCCGATCTATGCGGTTTATCCCAGCCGCCGCTATCTCACCGCCAAGGTCCGCACGTTCGTTGATTTTCTCGGCCAGCGCTTCGCGAACGCGAGGTGGGCGTAGCATCCGGCCTCAACCCGCAGCAGGCTCCGCGACCTCATCCAGCGGCCAGATCGGCCGGCGCAGCCTGGTGTAGTTGTGCTTCTTCGGCTCCGGGGTGCACAGCGCCCCGGAATCGACGACCATCACCTCGCGCGCGATCGGCGCGTAGGCGGCGCGGAAATGATGCACGCTCTTCACCACCAGCACCCGCCGCTGCGCCGGATCGATGCCCTGGCTGAGGAAGGTCTGCAGGTCGGTGTTTTGCAGCCGGTTGCTGATCACGATCACCTCGATCCCGCCGATGCGCAGCACCGCGGTCGGACCCATTTCGGTGCGCGTGCCCTTGCCCATCGGGCCATCGTTGATGAATCTGCCGTCCGACAATGCCGCAACCTGCGCGTCGATCTCGATCGGCGCGCCGAACCGGGGATCGATGCGTCCGCCGAGGCTCACGCGCAGCGTCGTTCCGGCGCCGGCCCTGGCGGCCTTTTGAACGGTCACCGGGTCGTAGATATGGCCGACGGCCGCGTTTTTCACGTCGCCATCGATCAGTGCCCGCAACATGTTGGTCGCATCGCCGTATCCGCCGCCGCCCGGATTGTCGGTGCCGTCGGCGACGACCAGCGGCCCGTTCCTGCCAGGGTCGGCGCGAATCGCCTGCATGACCTCGGCGATGCTCCGGTAGGCGACGGTTTCCTCGCCGCGCCGCCGCCAGATCTCCTGCGACAGGGCATTCGCGATTTCGCGGGCGCGCCCGGCCAGGGCGGGTTCGTGGGATACGGCCACCGAGGGACCGGCCCATTCAATGTCCGCTGGCATGAAGCCCGCCTGGATACTGACGACATGAATGCCGTCCTCCTTTTCGAATGCATCGGCCATCGCCAGGAGATCGCGCATCGGCCCGGGTTGGACGGTGCGCCCGTGATCTGCGCCGCACAGGGTGGGCGGCTGCACGATCAGGGTCTGCGGTCTCGCCTTTGCGTCGATCGCGCGGTCGATGAGCGCGGCCGCCTGCTGCGCGCGCTCGTACTGGTCGATATGCGGATAGGTGCGATAGCTGATCAGCGCGTTGGCGTGCCTGGCCATGCGCGGTGTGGCATTGGCGTGCAGGTCGAGGGTCACGACGATCGGCAGCCGCGGGCCAAGCACGCCACGCAGCGCTTCAAGCAGAGCCCCTTCGGCATCGTCCTCCGTCTCGCTCACCATCGCGCCGTGCAAAGCCAGCACTGCCCCGTCCAGAGGGCCGGCCTTGCGCGCCCGCGCGAGAATCATGTCGCGGATGGTTTCCCAGGTCTCCCGCGTGAGCCTTCCCGAGGGCGTGGCGTTGGCGGCGACGGCCGGAACGAGGTCCCATTGCGCCTTTTCGGCGTAGTCGATCAGGCCGCCGATTTCCGTTCGCGTGCCGCGAAAACGCGGCGCGATCGCATCGCCCTCCAGCAGCCAGCGGCGCCGATAGTCCTCGAGGGTGGTCGGCAAGCGCGAGAAAGTATTGGTCTCGTGCGCGAACTGGGCGATCAGAATGCGTCTGGCCATGGCCCCTTCCATAAGGTTAGCGCCGGGACGGGAATTATAGGCGGGCCTTTCCTGCCCGGTTGTGGGATCAATGATCTGCGCGTACCCTAGTCAGGCCTGAAACGGGGAGTCAACCGGAGAGGACCGCGATGAAAGAATCCCTCGTCCTTGCGTGCGCCCTGCTGCTTGCCGGCTGCATGACCATGAGCGCGGAGAATTGCCGGAACGCCGACTGGAAAATGCTCGGCTATCGTGATGGGTACTCGGCAAGCGGTTCGATGCTGGACCAGTACACCGCCGAATGCGCGCCCCATGACGTCAGGCCCGATGCCGCGGCTTTCGCCATCGGCATGGAGTCGGGGGCGCGGGACCGGTTGTACTGGTGGGGACCTCCCGGCTGGCCCTGATCATGATTGGCCGGTCGAAGAAGTAGGCGCCGCGTTTCTCAGCCGGGCGTGCGTCGCAGAACGCGCTGCGCGTCGGCTTCATCCTTTACGTATTCAGCGAAGAAACAAAACCTGAACCAGCTTGTATCCCCGATCAGGTCGAAGCGTTCGTCCATGTCCTACCAGCCCCCGAATCGTCGCCAGATCGCCGAAATCTCCCGACCGCCATCCACCACCCGGTAGCACTCGTGCTGCGCGGCCGTGGCGCAGGCGTGATTGGGCAGGATACGGAGCCGCGAACCGACGGGCAGGTCCGGCGCGGGGCCGCCATCGCGCCGCGCGACGATGCCGTGCTCCTGGTTGCAATCGGCCAGGATGAGGCCCGGGATCAACCGGCCATCGAGGTCGCAGACCGCGCCGTAACCCTGGTCCACGCGCTGGCGCGCGGTGCCGCGGTCACGCGACATCGCCATCCAGCCGGCGTCGACGAGGATCCAGCCTTTGTCGGCGCGGTGGCCGATCACCGTCGCGAGCACCGAGAGCGCGATGTCCTCCTGCCTGCAGACCTCGATGCCGGCCATCACCAGGTCGAAGAACACGAACACGCCGGCGCGCACTTCCGTGACACCGTCGAGCTTGCGGGTGAAGGTGGCGGTGGGCGTCGAACCGATGCTCACCACGGGCGCGGCAAATCCGGCGCGCCGCAGCGATGCCGCCGCCATCACGGCGCCGTCGCGTTCCTGGCCGGCGATTGCCGCGATTTCGGCGACGCTCGCGCACTCGTACGAGCCGCCGGCATGCGTCAGAACGCCGGCCGCGGTGCAGCCGCTTTCCTCGAGCGCGCGGGCGGTGGCGACGAGTCGCGCCGTATCGTCGGGCTTCACGCCCGCGCGGTGGCCGTCGGTGTCGATCTCGATCAGCACTGGAAAGCCGCTTATGCCGCGGGCGGCCTCGGCGCTGTCCACGAGCAGGGTGAGCTTCGCGCCGCGCCGGCCAAGCGCCTGCGCGCGAGCGAGTTTGTGGCGCTCGAAGCCCACGGCGTAGAGGATGTCGCGGTAGCCCGCGTCGAAGAACTGCTCGGCTTCCTTCAGGGTCGAGACGGTGATCGGGGCCTTGGCGTCCGCGAGCACGAGCGCGGCAACGTCGGGGGACTTCGCCGTCTTGACGTGCAGCCGCAGTGGAACGCCAAGACCGGCAAGATGCTTGCGCAGCCGCGCGGCGTTCGCCGCGACACGTCCGCGATCGAGGACGAGGCAGGGTGTGTCGAGTTCTTCGAGCCGCATCTTTACCGCGTCATCGCCGGGTCAGAACAGGATGCCGCCGCATTGCCGCCCGCGATCCTGCCGAAGACCGCGCCGTTCGTAAGTCCCGTTCCGCCGGGGTAGTTGAAATAGAAGATGCCCCCGACGAGCTCGCCCGCGGCGTAGAGGCCGGAGACGGGGATGCCATCGCCGGTATTGAATCTCGTGCCGCGCACCTTGGCCAGTTCCCAGCCCGGCCCCAGGTAGCGCACCCTCTGCTCCGGATCAGCCTGAAAGCCTCCTGCGGCGAGTACTACCGCCCTGGCCGGCAGGAGTTTCGTCTTGCCCCGGTGTTTGACGACAACTCCGGTAACCCCGGAATCATCCGTCAACAGTTTCATCGCTCGATCTCCTCCGCGGACAGGTCCGGAATCACCTTCTTCAGGTCCTCGACCCCGCGGTAGGCGACGCGCATGAGGCCCGCGGTGTAGCGCGAGTTGCCGCCGGACTCGTCTTCCGGCGCGCGCTCGAGGACGAGAATTCTTTTCTTGAACTCAGCTGCGGCAAGAGCCGCACAGAAGGCGGCATTTCCTGCGCCGACGATGATGACGTCGTACGCCATCAATCCGCTTTGATCTTCGCCGCGCGCACGACCTTGCTCCAGCGCTCCTGCTCTTTCTTCACGAACGCGGCGTATTCCGCCGGCGTCGAGCCGACACCTTCCGCGTCGTCGGCCGCGAAGCGCTCGAGCACCTTCGGGCTCTTCGCCGCCTTCGCGGCCTCTGCCGCCAGGCGCCGGATGATCGCCTCGGGCGTCTTGGCCGGCGCATTCAGTCCGTACCACTGCGAAGTCTCGAAACCCGGGTAGCCCTGTTCGGCGACCGTGCCGACATCGGGCAGCGTCTGCAGGCGCCTGGCCGCGCCGACCGCGATCACGCGCAACCTGCCGCTCTTCACATGCGGCATCAGCGGCGGCGTGCCGGCCGAGGCGGCCTGCGTGCGCCCCGCGACGAGGTCGATGATGTTCGGGCCGGTGCCCTTGTAGGGGACGTGCTGGATGTCGATGCCCGTGACCTGCTTCAGGTACTCCATCGCCAGGTGACCGGCCGAGCCGTTGCCGGCGCTGCCATAGTAGAGCTTGCCCGGCTCCTTTTTCGCCAGCGCGACGAACTCGCGCAGGTCCTTCGCGGGCACGCTTTCGTGCACCACGAAGATCGCCGGCACGACGGCGAGCAGCGATATCGGCGCGAAATCCCTGTCGACGTCGTAGGGCAGCCTGTCGTACATGTACGGGTTCATCGCCAGCGAACCCACGTGCCCGATGATCAGCGTGTAGCCGTCCGCTTCGGACTTCGCCACCTCGATCATCGCGACGTTGCCGCCGCCGCCCCCCTTGTTGTCGATGATGATCGGCTGTCCGAGGCCTTTTTCCATCTCCGCCGCCACCGCGCGCGCCACGATCGAGGAGCTGCCGCCCGGCGCGAACGGCACCACGAGGCGAATGGGTTTCACCGGAAAGGCCTGCCCTTTCGCCGTCTCAAAGAAAAAAAATACAAGAATGAAAAGAAGAAATCTCATCAAAACTGATACCTCCTCAAGCCCCCGTCCACCGGGACCACGGCGCCCGTGATGTAGCGCGCGCGCGGCGAGGCGAGGAAGCAGACCAGGTTGGCGATGTCTTCGGGCTGGCCGTATTCGCCGGCCGGGATTTCGTGCTCGGACTGCCACTTGCGGTATTCGGGCGGGTAATTGCGCAGGATCTGCTCGCTGATGATGCGCCCGGGCGGGATGCAGTTCACGGTGATGCCGTGCTTGCCTACCTCGCGCGACAGGCCCTTGGACCAGGAATGCATCGCCGCCTTGGCGCAGAACGCGCCGTTGATGCCTTCGGGCTCGCTCTTGCCGGTGATGCTGACGATGCGGCCCCACTTCTTCGTCATCATCTGTTCCAGCAGCTTGTGGGTGAGCTGGCGCTGGCGCGTGAAATTAAGCGTCATCGCCTCGTTCCACTGCTCTTCGCCGGTGTCGAGCGTGAACTTGCGCGAGCCGCCCGCGTTGTTGATGAGGATGTCGACCGAGCCCAGGCCGGCGAGCGCCGCATCCGCGATGCTCGTGGGCGCGTCTTCCGTCATCAGGTCGCACTCGATGATCACCAGCTTGGCGCCGATCTCCGTCTGCAGCGTTTCGAGGAGTTCGCTCCGGCGCGCGACCACCGCGAGGCGCACGCCCTCGGCGGCCAGCGATTTGGCGATCGCGCGCCCGATGCCGGCGCTGGCGCCGGTGACGAGAGCCGTTTTGCCTGAAATCTGCAGGTCCATGGCGTGCCGTACCGCGGAGGGCTTACTTCTGCCCGAGGACGGGCGGGCGCCAGGAAAGCGGCAGCGGTCCCGGGGCGCGCAACACGCGGATCATGCGCATCGCCGCTTCGCGCCCGTCGTAATAGCGCGGCATCAGCACCGTCTCGGAGAAACCGAGGGTGCGATAAAAGCGCCGCCCGGCCTCATTGTCGGCGCGCAGTTCGAGATGCAGGCTCGCCATGCCAGCGGTAAGCGCTGACTCGAGCAGCCACTCCACCAGCCGCCGGCCGATGCCGCGCCGGCGCTGCACCGGCTGCACCGCGAGCAGCACCAGGTGCGCGCGCTCGTCGCCGAAGTCCATGATCGCGAAACCGGCGAGCGCCGGTCGCGTGCCGGCGACATAGGTCGGCCGCTCGCTGGCCGCGAGCACCACGGTTTCGCGCCGCCGCATTGCGCGCTGGATATGCGCCGGATCGTACTTCCAGCCCAGGCCCGATTCGATATGGTCGCGCGACATCTCTGCGATGGCGCGCGCGTCGCCCGGCTCCGCGATGCGGATCGTGACCGAAACTTTCTCTTTCTTCACGCGGACGATTGTGCCATGATTATTTACCAGCGGAACGGGCGCCGGATCTTTCTTGGATTCGAACAGAGCGCTCCAGGCCGTCCATTGCCTCGAGCACCTTCAATCGCAGGTCGGCGTCGATATCGCCGCGCTGCAGGAACGCTTGCACCGCCGCGAGCGCCTCTGCGCTGGTCTGCCCGCCGATGAACGCCGCCAGCCAGTTGCCGACGAAGAAAATCTTCCGCGTGCGCTTCAATTCCGGCAGGCGCGCCAGCGCTTCGGTAAGCAGGGGCTGTGTCAGCGCCGCTTGTTCGGGCGCGTTGAACGGCCCCAGCGCAGCCTCGATCCAGCTCTCGGGCAAGGCCTTGTCGTCGAGAAACGCCGTGAACAGCGTGCGCTTGGCGGCAGGTTCCGCCGCTCCCGCGGCATAGGCGTAGCGCCTGCCGTCGTCGCCGCGATCGGCGGCGGCCTGCGCAGCGAGCAGGGCGGGCGCATCCGGATTGCCGCGCACGTACAGGCGCTGGATGACGCGGAAGCGATCCCGCGACGCCATTGACGGATCGCCCAGCAGCCGCTTGAGTTCCTCCAGCGCGGATGGCGACCATGCGAGTTCGACGAACGCTCTCGTCAACAACAGCTTGCGTGACGTGCCGGCGCCGCCCTCGCGCAACGCGCGCTCGATCGCCGCCGCGGCCGTGTCGCGCTGAGCGTCGCTCAGGTAACGCCGGAAGGCGGTCTCGATGCGCGCGAGCAGCCCGGAGAGCGCAATGTCGTCGCGGGTTCCCGGCAGCTGGTCCACCGCGTAGGCAAGAAAGCGCTCCGGCGCGAGCTCCGCCTCGCGCACCGATTCCCAGAGCGCCTCGAGCAGCTGCGCCTGCAGCAGCGTGCTGCCAGCGTTGAACGAAGGCGCCAGCACGGCTTCGAGGGTCTGCGGATCCAGCAGGAAGCGGCCATAGCCGAAGTCGCCTGAATTCGGATAAATGAATGTATTGAAGCTCTTGCTTAGGGTTTTTTGCCGTCGACTGAGAAAAACATCTTCATGCAGAAACTTCCCGTCCGTGACCCGCAACTTCATTGGCCACAAACCCCCTTCGCCGAGCGTGTCCTGCTGTTCCAGCCGCCCGTTCACCACGCGCACGGCAGGCATGCCGCGCCGCTGCACCCAGGCCTTGGCCCAACGATCGAGTTTCCTCCCCGAGGCGCGCTCGAAGGCGCGTACCAGGTCCTGCCAGCCGGCGGCACCGTAGGCGTGGCGCCGGACGAAATCGCGCACCGCGCGCTGGAAGACTTCCTCGCCGAGGTAGAACTCGGCCTGCCGCAGCACCGCCGGTCCCTTGGAATAGACGATCGCGCCGTAGGCCGACTTGGCATCGGCGAGGTTTTGCAGCGGATAGCGGATGGCGGAGGTGCCGCGCGTCGTGTCGGTGCGCACGGCGCTCAGCTTCAGCGCATGAAAAGCGGTCCAGGCGTCGAACTCCGGCAGCAGCGCCTCGGTCGCCTTGGCGGCCATGAAGTTGGCGAAGCCTTCCTTCAGCCACAGGTCGTCGAACCAGCGCATGGTGACGAGGTCGCCGAACCACTGGTGGGAAGTCTCATGGAATATCAGTTGCGCCCTGCGCAGGAGGTCTGTCGCGCTGGGCAGCGCGGGAAACAGCACGCGCTCTTCGTTCAGGAAAGTCGCGCCGGCATGTTCCATGCCGCCATAGGGAAATTCGGGCAGCAGCACGAGGTCGTACTTGGCGAACGGGAATTTGTGCGCGAAGTAGCGCTCGAAATACGCGGTTGCCTCGCGGTTCAGGCGCAGCACTTCGCCAACGTGGGCCTTGGCGGCCTCGAGCCGCGAGCGGCGCACGAAGAGGCGCACCGGGTCGCCTTCGGCGCGCAGCGTCTCGAAGGGACCGGCGGCGAAGGCGAACAGGTAGGTGGAGATCGGTCCGGTTTCCTTGAACTTGACGTTGTTATTCGTTTGCTTTTCAAGAGAACTATTGGAAATTGCTTTCCAATGTTGCGGCAATTCGAGTTGGAGCGAAAACCGGGCTTTGAGGTCCGGCTGGTCGAAGCAGGGAAACAGCGTGCTCGCGTCCGCGGGTACCAGCAGGGTGTAGAGGTACTCCGAGCCGTCTTCGCGGTCCTTGTAGCGAGTGACCGCGCTGCCCGAGACCGCGACGGGGGATTCGAACTCGAGCTGGATGGTGTTCCTGCCGCCCCGCAGATGCTGCCTGCCGATGGTCAGATGTTCGTTCCTGACTTCCGGTGTTACTGAAACATCATTGACACGGACATTGCGCACCGGCGCGCCGCGCCAGTCCAGCACCAGATCAACCGGCTTGGCCGGCGTGTTTACCACTATTGCAAGTTTTCCATGCAAAAGGCCGGAACCTTCAACCAGTTGAATGTGCAACGCATAGCGTATGTCGCGGTAGTGTTTCGCGCGCCACTGCGCGAGTTGCAGCGATACGCCGGGCTCGAGCGGCGGCAGGGATAGTGCAGTCATGGGAATGAACAGCGCGAGTACCGGCAGGATCCAGCGCATTGCCTGCAGTGTAATAGGGTAGGCTTTCACAATGCGCGATTATCCCGGCCAAATCGCCCTCGTCCTGCAAGGCGGCGGCGCGCTGGGCGCCTACCAGGTCGGCGTCTACGAGGCGCTGCACGAGGCGGGCATCGAGCCCGACTGGGTGATCGGCACCTCGATCGGCGCCATCAACGGCGCCATCATCGCGGGCAACCCGCCGGAGCGCCGCATGGAACGGCTGGAGGAGTTCTGGCGCATGGTGCGCGGCGACGAGGTGGCAAAGATGTGGAGCATGTGGCCCGCGGTCGCGAGCGCGGTGGCCCGGGCGAGCATCGTGGCCAAGGGCGTGGACGGATTCTTTGTGCCGAACCCCGACGCCGCCTGGGGCGTGCATGTGCCGCTTGGCATCGAGCGCGCCGCGTACTACTCCACCTCGCCGCTGCTGGAAACGCTCGGTCGGCTGGTGGACCTCGGCTGCCTGAACACTCACCGCACGCGCCTCACGCTGGGCGCGGTCAACGTGCGCACCAGCGAGATGCGTTACTTCGACAGCCGCGACATGCCGCTTGAACACAAGCACGTGCTTGCGTCGGGCGCGCTGCCGCCGGCATTCCCGGCGGTTCGCATCGACGGCGACCCGTACTGGGACGGCGGCCTGTACTCGAACACGCCCGTCGAAGTGGTGCTCGACGACAAGCCGCGCAGGGACACGCTGATCTTCGCCGCCAACGTCTGGCATTCAACCGCGGCGGAGCCCGAAACCATCTGGCAGGTCATGGGGCGGCAGAAGGACATCCAGTACGCCAGCCGCGCTACCAGCCACGTCAAGCGCCAGCAGCAGATCCACCGCATGCGCCACATCATCCGCGAACTCAAGCAGCACATCCCCGATGAGTCGTGCAAGGACCCGGAGGTGAAGGAGATGCTCAGTTACGGCTGCGCAACGGTGATGCACCTGGTGCCGTTGCATGCGCCGCGCCTGGAGGGCGAGGACCACAGCAAGGACATCGATTTCACCTCGGCGGGCATCGACTCCCGGCGCAAGGCCGGCTACGCGGATACGCTAAGAGCGCTGCAGCACGAACCCTGGGCTGATCATGCGGATACCATGGATGGCATCGTGATCCACGGTGCGACTCCTTGACTGAAAGTACGACGCCCGCGTCGTCGCGCTACGACGCCATCGTCATCGGTGCGGGGCAGGCCGGGCCGGCGCTTGCCGCGCGCCTGGACAAGGAAGGCCTGAAAACCGCGATCATCGAACGCAAGCTGCTCGGCGGCACCTGCGTCAACGTCGGCTGCATTCCCACCAAGACGCTGGTGGGCAGCGCGCGCGCGATCCACATGGCGCGGCGCGGCGGCGAATACGGCTTCAGCGCGGGCGACATCAAGGTGGACATGAAGGCCGTCAAGGCGCGCAAGGACGGCGTTGTCAAGCACTCGAGCGACGGCCTCGCCACCTGGATCGCGGGCATGAGGAACGTCACGCTGGTTCGCGGCCAGGCGCGCTTTACCGCGCCGCGGACAATTGCAGTGGGCGGCGAGACGCTGCAGGCAGAGAAGATCTTCATCAATGTCGGCGGCCGGGCGGTGGTGTCCGACATTCCCGGCATCAAGGACGTGCCATACCTCACCAACTCGCAGATGATGGAAGTCGACGCAGTGCCCGAGCACCTGATCATCGTCGGCGGCAGCTACATCGGCCTGGAATTCGCGCAGATGTACCGGCGCTTCGGCGCGAAGGTCACGGTCATCGAGAAATTCCCCAAGCTGCTGCCGCGCGAGGACGAGGACGTGGTGGCGGAAATCCGCGCCATCCTGGAACGCGAGGGAATCGAAATCCTGCTCGGCGCTGACGATTTGAACGTCAGCAAGGCCGGAACGGCAATCAAAGTACAGGCCGCCGGGAAAACCACCGAAGGCAGCCATCTCCTGCTGGCCGTCGGACGCATTCCCAATACGGACGACCTGGGCCTCAAGGAAGCGGGCATCGCCGCCGACGCGCGCGGCTTCATCACCGTCGACGACCAGTGCCGCACCAGCGCCGAGGGCGTGTGGTGCATGGGCGACGCCAACGGCAAGGGCGCGTTCACGCATACGTCGTGGAACGACTACGAAATCGTCGCCGCCAACCTGTTCGACAAGGACCCGCGTAAAATTTCCGACCGCATCCCGTGCTACGCGCTCTTCATCGACCCGCCTCTCGGCCGGGTCGGCATGAACCAGGCCGAAGCGAAGAAAAGCGGCCGCAAGCTCCTGCGCGGCAAGATGCTCATGACCCGCGTCGGCCGCGCCCGCGAGGCGGGCGAGACGCAGGGCTTCATGAAAGTGCTGGTGGACGCCGAGACGAACGAACTGCTCGGCGCCGCGATCCTCGGCCTGAACGGCGACGAGATCGTGCACTCGCTGCTGGACGTGATGTACGCGAAAAAGCCCTACACCACCATCCAGCGGGCGGTGCACATTCACCCGACCGTGACCGAGCTGGTGCCGACGCTGCTGGGGAATCTCACCCCTTTCGCCTGAGCGCCCGCCTAGGCGCCCATGTCGTAGAAAAACTCCTCGCGCACGATCTTGCCGTTTTTCACCGTAAACAGGCCGACCTCGTTCATCTTCATCCGGTTGCCGGAGGGCTTGTTGGTGATGTCGTACTGAAAGCCGACGATGAACCGGTCATCGTGCGGCCAGGGGCCTGTCATCGCGGCCGAGTGCACCTCGTGGTTGGCAAGCCACCATTCACCCTTGGCCTTGATCGCCGCGAGTCCCTTTGCTTCCCTCTGCATCCCGGGCGGCACGGCCGCCTCCACGCTCACCGCGTCCTGAGCGAAGAGCGTATTCAACGCCTCCATGTTCTTTCCCTGCGCGCAAAGTTCTACCAGTTTCCTGGCAATCTCCATCGTTTTCATGCGATCTCCTTTTGACAAGTGCATGTCACAACGCGGCAATCGATCAGATTATTCTTCATTGGATGCGCCAAAAGCGCTTAACGTCCGGCTTCAGGCGCGCGCCGCTCGCGGCGCGTCGTCCTGCGAGCCGTTGTTCGGTGGCACGCGCGCTTGAGCTGCACCGCCTTGAGAGACCGCAAACGGCCATAACCGGGTATTGGCGAGGAATTGCGGGGTTTGCACATCAAGGCCATGCATTGCGGAACAACGTTTACTTGTTTCCACGCATAACCCCATCCCTGCATGAAGTATAGGCCGGAACAAAATAAGGGCCTGCAAAGAAAGGTAAACCACAAACAGTCTCTACAAGGGCCTTGCGCCGAAAGAACTCCTGCATCGACAATCCATATTCCCTTGCGTTTTCTGCGTCCTTAAGTTCCTGTTGGACAGGGTCCACCGCACCCAACCCAAACTCCTCCATTTCCGCAGACGAAAGCATTCTGATTTGCTCTGGTGGAACCCTGTTCATAGCTTCAAGTAACCGAGGTGAAACGTTCATTTCTTCGAGAAACGCTTTTGCGATGGCGTTTAGTCTTCGCTGCCGCTCCTGAATTTCATCGTAAGTACGCTGTTTCGTGGTTTGTGAAAACGGCCGATGGATGCCGATCTTCTCCCCATTCCGGTGAGTTGCGCCAGCGTAAATGAACACACATGCACTCAAACATCTGGCGACGCGGCCTTGGATGAAGACGTGAGCGGACATCTTCCTGAACAGGCGCCCAATGCCAATCGCGGCTTCTACATCTCCACCCTCGCTATCAAGGAGGAAAAAGGGTGTTTCATTTGCGGCCCTCATCCTCTCCAACACGCCGGTAACCACGCGAACATCGTCTATCGAAATAGGGCCAGAAATCTTCCAACAATATACGGAACAGTCGTCTTTCTGTAATTGAGTCACCAGCGCGGACACCGGGCTGCTCAGGAGGATCGAAACGGCAAAAACCCACAGACGGCGTGTCATGTCTTCTCCCCGAACGCGGTCAGGCTTGCCGAAGTTCTACGAGACGATTCATAAGATCATCATACGTCTGTCGGCGCGCACCATCATTTTCAAAGCTGTCTCGAAGATTCATAGTCTGTATCAAAAAACTTGTGCTCGTTGCTAGCGCTAGATTCTGCGAGCGGGGGTCCGCGCGCGGGTTCGGATGATTTCGATCTGGCTCATCCTTTAGAACACGTAAGCCCAAGTAGCCGCCGTGTGAGCCTCCTGAGAACGCATCGTAGAGAAAGCGGATCTCTGGAGGAGACAGTCTGTCCAAAACGTCCTTGGGTCGCCTGAATTCCGGACAAAACCAATAGCCATAGAGGCGCTCCCGAAAGATGAAGTCTCTCGCCCTTTGCTGGTAGGCAGGAGGCAGCCGCCCGATCCCCTCGTCGATCTGTGTACGCGCTGTGGCGCGTGCTTCGTTTGACAGTCCGTGTTCAGCGAGCATTGCCTTGAAGCAAAAGTGCGTGTACTTGAACCCACGAAATTCAGCTTCCGGCTCAGTTTCCGTTATGACCGCTGCGCTCATTTGGAGGTCCATCATGGAACGAAGCACGACAACGGCAGCGTATGCCCAGCCATCCTCGCATAGCGACAGCGTGGCTCGGTGCATTCCGAACGCGTCGGCAGAGAGGGCGTAGAGGGCACCAGCACTTAGGGGGTGCGATGAGGCACCGCCGTGCGCAACTGCTATCGCGGCATTGACCGCGCTGGCGTACTCCTGGGCGTCGGCGTGGAGCCGGAGCATCAGCGGGTCAGCGCGTAAAAAACCACCGTTTGTCATCTGTCGTCAGGTGTGTCCTTCGGCTCTCAATCGAAGCTCCCAATCGCGGCTCGAACCGAGGCTCCGAATTAAGTGTCAGCGGGATGACCGCTTCGGGTCGCATGCAGCCGTTGGCGGTGGCTTCACGTGAACTACGTGAATCAAACGCGATCGTGTCATCCGCACTGACGGTTCTGTAGACGTGCCACCGAACGTCCGGCATCAGCCGCGCGCGGCTTCTTGCGCGTCGGCTGCATGCCGTTGTTAGGTTGCGCTGAACGCTCGTTGGACGGGCGTTGATTGGCGTCGAGAACTAAAGCCATTTCTTCCAAAACTGCCATGATGGATAGCAAAGCTGGCTGTGCAGTTGCTCCAAATCACTGCCTGGAGCGATTCGTTCGAAGCTATGGTGGTAGCCGGTATCCCTTCGACCGCCGTCCTTGTCGAGCCAGAAGTGTCCTACCGCTTCGTCCTGTCTCAATTTGCAGTTCATTTTCCGAGGCCAGAGGCTAGCGACCTCGCCAGGTGCAGTAGTTTTAAGCCAGTACTGCACTTCGTCTCCTTCGCGAACTATGGAATCTCCGTCAAAGGCGATTGGAAACCCTTTGACTTGTATCCATGTCTCGGCACGTGCGTCGTCCATCAAACATGCAGCACAGGCAATCGCGATGAGTAGGTGCTTCACATGTTCCTCAGGGCTTCTGGTGTTTTTTGATTTCATCTGCCGATCTTACGTCGAGCTCATAGCGAGCTAGGGCAATGATCGTGTCCACACGTGCCCGTGCATCGGCGGAGAGACCCATCGACAACAGTGCCACAGCTTCTTCGTGAATCGCATCCAAGGCATTGGACATTCCTTCTTCAGTC
>Ga0315281_10005800_pt1 | contig 17623 bp, 17 predicted proteins | sample YL17G07_0_MG_FD_204540 | JGI IMG/M metagenome (GOLD analysis project Ga0315281, IMG submission 204540) | Sediment microbial communities from Yellowstone Lake, YNP, Wyoming, USA - YL17G07_0 | ecosystem: Environmental > Aquatic > Freshwater > Lake > Sediment | place: USA: Wyoming | collected...
GCAGTTTAATTTGTTATGGCCGACGAGGACGTCGGCGCTCCAGTGTGATCAATGTGACTGAAGGTGTTTACCGGATAATTTCAATCATGATCTACCACAAAAAAATCTAACTATATTGAATGAACGATTATCCAAACATCCATTGGTCCGAAAACGGTGAAGAAAAATCAGCCCGCTGGCGCTCTGAGAGCGGCACGATTCCCCCAAAACGTGTTGAGATGGCAGACGATCGCATGAAGGCGGATGACGCTTACCGCCTTGCCTGCGAGGGAACCGGCCTGCTGTGGCGGGGGGATTTTCAGAATGCCCGGCAGTTACTTCAGGCCATGGCACGACGCACGGATGACAAGCCGCGCAAAAAACAGAAAATTGCCACCAGCCCTGCCGAATCTTTCCATTTATATCGCCAGGCACAATCTCAACGCGCCCGCACACTGGGTATGCTGCTCATACCATTCAATGCTGACCACAGCATTCCGTTGCGCAGAGCACCGGATATAGCTCAAGCGTGCAAGGATGTTTATGGTGAAGTGGCTGAGCCCTATATATCAACGCTGCGCGGCTTGCAGGGGCTAATCGGCGCGTATGAGTGGCGCAAAAATGGTTTGGAAATTCCCGCGCTTGGTGCACGCATCTTTCCACATTACGGTGTCTTTGCGCCGATACGCGGCGAGTATATTGAACTTGTCGCCAATACCCCCTTGCCCAAATCGCTTACAAAAAAATCGCATGCCTTCGATATCGGCACAGGAACCGGCGTGCTGGCAGCTCTGCTTGCTCGTCGAGGCATAAAAAACATTGTCGCTACAGATCAGGATCCGCGAGCGCTCAACTGTGCTCGTGAAAATATTGCCCTGTTGAAACTTGAAGCTCAGGTAGAGATAGTACAAGCTGATCTATTTTCCGAAGGTCGCGCATCACTGATTGTGTGTAATCCGCCCTGGATACCGGCAAGACCAAGCTCGGCACTGGAGTATGCAATATTCGACCCTGATAGCCGCATGCTGAAAGGATTTCTTGGCGGTCTTGCTGAACACCTTGAGCCCAACGGGGAAGGCTGGCTCATCATTTCTGACCTTGCCGAACATCTTGGTTTGCGCACACGGGATGACTTAATGAATACAATCGAAACAGCAGGATTAAAAGTTATGGATAAAATAGACACCAAGCCTCACCATCCGCGGGTTTCAGACGCAAGTGATCCGCTACATGCTGCACGGGCAGCGGAAACAACCTCATTATGGCGCCTGGCAATAAAATGAATGCTGACTGAATACAAATCACAAAACGGATATTATGGAACTCAAAATATTTTTAGATACCCTGGCACACACGCCTGACAACATTTCATTCAGCGACACCATGTCGGTTATCGACACCCATTACGAATTCACACCCGTTTCATTTCATAATGGCGATTTATTAAATGATGCGGGGAAAAATTCGGGTTCATGCAAGCTGTTTGCGTTTGCGCAACTGCAAGGTTTGTCTCAACAACAAACCCTGACATGTTTTGGTGATTATTACCGCATCGACGTTCAAAAACATCCCGATGGCAATGACCATCAAAACATCAGAAATTTTGTGAAGACCGGGTGGGATGGGATCATATATTCAGCTCAGCCACTCAAACCTAAAGCTGCTTCTTGAGCAAGTTTTACATTCACTCGGCTGGAAAAGGCCAAACAGGTTCTGCTGGAGCTGATGCGGCTTTTTTTGCTTCACGTTCTGCTTTTTTAATTGCAGCCGCAGCCTTTCTGGCAGCGGCAGCTTCCTGAGCTACCGCTTTCGCTTGAGCTGCAGCAACCTTTCTGGCTTCTGCTACTGCTTTCTTTTCTGCGGCGAGAACCTGGGCAGCCAATTTTGCCTGTTCCATCGCAACCTTCTTTGCCGCGGCAGCTTCCTGCAATCTCAACTTCGCTTGCTCTGCGGCCAGCTTTTTCGCAGCAGCCGCCTCTTGTGCCGCAATTTTCCTGGCGGCATCGGCGGCCTTTTTGGCGGCGGCTGCTTCCTGCGCCCTTAATTTAGCCTGCTCAGATGACAGTTTCTTCGCTGCAGCCGCTTCCTGTGCTGCAATTTTCCGGGCCGCATCGGCGGCTTTCTTGGCCGCTGCTGCTTCCTGCGCTCTTAATTTTGCCTGCTCGGCTGACAGCTTCTTCGCTGCAGCAGCTTCCTGTGCCGCAGTTTTTCTGGCCGCTTCTGCGGCTTTCCTGGCTGCTGCCGCTTCCTGTGCTTTTAATTTAGCCTGCTCTGCCGCCAGCTTCTTCGCAGCAGCGGCTTCCTGTGCTGCAATCTTTCTGGCGGCATCTGCGGCTTTTTTGGCGGCTGCAGCTTCTTGTGCAGCAATCTTTTTGGCTTCTGTTGCCGCTTTTTTCTCCGCAGCAATTAAGCGCGCCTTGTTTCTAGCTTCTTCAGCTTCAGCATTTTTTATTGCGACCGCTTCCTTCATGGCAATTTTTTTCGCTTCTGCCGCCGCCTTTTTGGCAGCAGCCTCTTCCCGGGCTTTGGCTTTTGCCAGCTCAGCAGCAATTTGTCTTGCCAGAGCCGCCTCTTTTGCCGCAATTTTTCTTGCTTCGGCTTCAGCCTTTTTAACTGCAGCTGCTTCCTGCGCCCGAAGTTTTGCCTGCTCAGCCGCAGCCTTTTTTTGCTCGGCTGCCAATTTCCTGGCAGCCGCCGCTTCCAGCGCCTTTAATTTTGCCTGCTCTGCTGCCAGTTTTTTTGCTTCAGCCGCTTGTTGGGCTGCAATTTTTCTAGCTTCTTCAGCCGCGTCAGCATCAGCCCTGGTCTTGTCTCCAGCATGTTGTGCGTCCTGCATCTCCTGTTCGGTCAGGAGCTTCTTTTCATGTGCCGCTTCCTGTGCTGCCTTTGCGCGGACAACAGCTTCTTCCCTCTGCAAAAGTACCTTCTGCTTTGATTCAAATTCTTTCTTTGCTTTCACTACAGCCTGGTTGGCAGCAGCGAGTGTCTTATTTATGGAGACTAAATTTTTAGCGGCCGCAACGGCATTTTTTACCGCCTTGATTTCCTTGGCAGTCAATTTCACCTTCTTCACCTTAACCAATTAATTCTCCTCAATTTACGTATTATTTTGATCATGAACATTCCAGCATAGGGTATTTAAAGTTTGCCTCAATATTGTTCCGTACACTCGCATACTTCACGGATTTGATTGCAACTGGAAATAAAATAACGTTATTCCGGCAATTTTCATTGACCGAATCTGGGTTTACCTCTGGTTGGTGCGCTGGTTTACTGGGGACGCAATGACTATCGGCATCTATATGCTCAATCGTATTGGGTCGTTTGATAAAATGCATTTTGAAAGAATTATCCCGGCAAAAATTTAATCCGCAAAATACACAGTACGGCGAAATTATAACGAATAAATATCGAATTTCCTGAAATTATTTATATTTACGAAACTGCCCCACAACCACACCGAATATTTCCAGGCCGCCCCTGGGGCGGATGACAGCGTAGGCCTTGTTTGCGGGGATCAGAATAAACTCATTCTTTTCCTTACCCAATGTTTTCAAGGTAAATTCATTGTCTACTATCGCGATGACCATGTCGCCTATATTAGCCATATTGCGCTTTTCAACCACGACGGTATCGCCCTCCATGATGCCCGCATCAATCATGGAGTCGCCCCTTACGGTAACCAATACGGTGCTGGAAGGCTGCCTGACAAGATACTCATCAATAGTGACCGTATCATGGTGAATATCGCCAGCGGGATGGGGAGAACCTGCACGCACACTATCAAAAACAGGTCGCTCAAAAAAACGGCTTCCCGGCTTAAGCCGTTTCTCGGGGGTAGACTCAAGGTATTGCGCCAGTTTGAGACGCGCCACCAAGGCCGCCACTGCTGATTTGGACTTGAATCCCAGCAGGGACATGATGGTTGAGTAAGGCGGCAATACGCTGTTGTCAGCGTAATAGTCTTGCAGCTTGGCGAGGTAATTATTGTCTTGTTCCATGACGCTACGATACTGAACGAACGTTCGTTTGTCAACGGTTTTATAGCTGAACTTACATATTAACTCTTGACATATTAACTCTTGACATACTAATAATTGGCTAAACGCATACGTTTGCCCTCTTCCACTTCAGTCACTGTGGCCGGCAATACAAAATCACCCTCACGCAATCCTTCAAGTATTTCAACTTTGGCTTCATGCTGCATCCCCAATTTGACCCTGCGCCGTTGCGTCCGCCCATTTTCAATCAGCATTACCCATGGTTCATTCCCGCCAATTTCACGAATAGCTGCAGTTGCCAGTGCAAGTGTGTTGGGTCGCCTCATTATTTCGATTTCAGCAGAAGCGACCATGTCCTTACGCAAATAATCGGGTGGACTATCAATATCAAGCTTTATATCTGCTTTACTTTGCATGGATACTGTTTCTGAATTTATGTAGCTTACTTTGGCATTGACAGGCTGTTCTGGATGTTCATCAGTTACGATCAAGGCTTGCTGCCCCACATTTATATTCTGCAAATATTTTATATCAAGCTGTGCAATCAGTTGTGTTTTGACTGAAGGAGCCAATATCAACAAAACCTTGTCAGGTCCGACAACACTGCCTTCATTGACTTGTCTGGAAATCAGCACACCATCAGACAATGCTTTAACAACGGTATTATTTAAATTTTCCTTTGCAATTCGTTCATTCGCGCGCGCCTTATTCAATGCTGTTTCGGCGAGCATATAGTCACTGCCCTTGGCCCGGTTTGCCCGCGCCTGAAATTGTGCCGTCGCCAATTTATTCTGGGCAATTGCAAGGTTGCGCAATGAATCACCCAGTTGATCCTGGCTGACAAACCCTTTGGCTGAAAGCTCCCTGGTCCTGTTATATTGTTTTCTGGCACTATCCAGTGTGTTTTGGGCTCGCTGCAATGATTGATCCGAGCCAGACTGGGTTCGCGCCATAACCTGCTTCAAACGTGCATCTGCCAGCCTGACTGCCACTTTGGCTTTGTCATACGCTGATCGCGCTTCTTTATTTTCAAAAACAAGCAGCGTTTGTCCTGCGCGAATTGATTGCCCCTCAACCACGGCAACAGAAACAACAGTACCGCTTATTTTGCTGCCATATTCAATACGGGCTGGAGCCTCTATTCTGCCGCGTACTTTTACACCACGGATCAAATCTTCTCTCGCCACCAAAAATCCTGCGACTTGAGGCCCCAGCCATATTTGCGTTATAAAATACCCGGCAATAATCAGTATCAGAAATCCAGAAACTGCATACCAACTTTTTTTACCAAATTTCAAGCTGATTTTTTTAGTAATACTCATATGGACACATAAACGGATTAATTGCAGATTGCTGCAAAAGTGAATCAACTCGCCATTTTACCAAACTTTGCCCGATGAAACGAAAACATGAATGTATGTAACCCATTCCCTGCCACCTTCAACCAGCTGCTTTCACAGCAAGAACAAATAAAAAATCCGGGCACGATATATTGGGATATACCGTACCCGGATTTTACAATCCGGCTTAAACTTTCTTAAACTTACTCTTTACCCAGCGCAAAGCTTGCAACAGCGTGATCAAACACCGCTTTGTCTACCTTTCCCTGGGTGCCAGACAATACAACCATGTACTGGCGGCCATCCTTCAAATATTGCGCTGTATGCTTTTCAAAGGTATTGGCACCATCTTTCCATGTTGTCATCAGATAGTTCCCTTTTTCACCGCCAATCGTGATGTCGGCTTCCTTGACCACCTTGTGATCCTTGCCTTCATAACGCTTATTTTCGCCAGCAATACGTGCTGCCTTGAAGTCAGCCAAAGTAAATGTGGCAGGCTGTACTTTACGCAAATAAACACCCTCCAGCGTGGCGCCTGTATCGTGCGCCTTGAAGTAAACCATCAGCAGCCTGTCATCCAGATCCTTGTAACCGGGCGTCCAGTCTTTGGGCACTTCCATTTCAAAACGGGTACCCGATAACCTGACCGTATTTCCTGCTGCCTCAACTGAGGCAGGAATTGCCACTGCAAGCGTTCCAACCATACCTAACGTGAGAAACAAGCGTTTTGCAAAATCCATATTGATCTCCTTGAAAGTGGGTAAACCTATCTATATTAATTACTCCCTGCACTACAACTGCGCCGCTAGTGTAGACGGTTACCTTAACAAATCAAATACTTTTTCATGGTTATATGAGAGCAATCTAATACATGGACATATCTGTGAACATTACAAATAAAATCGCCTTACGCAACAAGCGGCAACTCACCCCAGCTACTGGTATAAGCCGGTGTCATGCTACCCCGGTTCATGCGCCAGTTCTGCTCTACCCCGTCACTGGCCAGATGAATAACGCCTTTTCCCATGCGCGAGTTAATGCCGTCCATCGCGGCCATCAGCCTGAGTGATTTTTCGGATGCCGGGTTATCCGCAAACAATTGTGCCTGCACGATGCCTGCAGGCGTAATGTCCGACAACATCACACCCGCTTTTTTGTAGCGGTATCCGGGCCGGTAAATTCTGCGCAGGCCAGACTTGACCGCAGCCACCAGCTGCATGGTGTCATCGGTGGCGTGTGCCAGGGCAATGGTGATACCGCAGCTGTATTGCGGCTCTTCATTTTTGTGCACATTGGTGTGAATGTAAACATAAGCCGTGGCGGCAACAGAGCCCTGATCACGCAGCTTGGCAGCCGCAGTGGACATATAGACACTGACCGCTTCCTGCAGCTCGCCCAGACTGGTGACCGCTTGCCCGAAGCTGCGCGAGCTGATGATCTGCTTTCTGGGTAGTGCAATATCCGTCAGTTCCAGGCAGGCCTCACCGCGCAGCTCACGCACGGTTCTCTCCATCACCACACCAAAACGGTTACGCAGGCGGTGCGTGTCGAAATCGCGCAACTGTTTAACCGTGACAATCCCGCCCTGCTGCAATTGTTCGTTGAGCTTGCGTCCCACGCCCCATACCTCGCCCACGGCAATACTGGCAAAAATTTCATCCAGTTGCGGTGCCGACATCACCGTTAAATCGCACACGCCGCCATATTCAACTCGCTTCTTGGCCACATGATTGGCGAGCTTGGCCAGCGTCTTCGTCGGTGCAAAACCCACACTGACAGGCAAGCCCAGCCACTGCTGGATGCGCTGCCGTATCTTCTCTCCATACGGCGTAAAGTTACCAGCGTGCCCTGCCATATCCAGAAAACATTCATCGATGCTGTAAATTTCCTGCCGCGAACTGAACTCACTCAGCACCGACATCACGCGATTGGACATGTCGGCATACAGCGCATAGTTTGACGACAACGCGATAATGTTGTGCTTGTATGCGAGCTCTTTCAGTTTGAACCACGGCCCGCCCATGGCAATACCCAAAGCCTTCACCTCGCCGCTACGCGCCACCACACAGCCATCGTTATTGGACAGCACCACCACGCATCTTCCCTCCAGCTTCGGGTTGAACACGCGCTCGGCGCTGACGTAGAAATTGTTTACGTCGACTAATGCGATGGTAGTCATATGTTGAAATTATCCTGTTAAAACCTTCGCGTGCACTGGAGCGCCGACGTCCCCGTCGGCAGTTTTATTTGTTATTGCCGACGAGGACGTCGGCGTTCCCACAAAGCAAGTCACACCTGACTTTTTCGGTTACCTGACCTGGTGCACCGAGCTCGTTACCACCCCCCAGATGGTGAGCTCCTGCCCTTCCTGCAGGCGTATCGGCGCATACTTTGGATTTTCCGCGTGCAGCTCTGTCGTGTCACCGAAAATAATCAGGCGTTTCACGGTAAGCTCCCCATCCACCACGGCTACCACAATAGCGCGATGCACCGCCTGCAGCGAACGATCCACCACGATGATGTCACCATGATGTATACCTGCATTGATCATGGAGTCACCCTTTACCCGCAGGAAAAAAGTGGCTGCCTTGTTATCAATCAACAGCTCGTTCAGGTCAAGCCGGTCTTCGATGTAGTCATCCGCAGGTGATGGAAAGCCAGCGGAAACACTGTGACTGTACAAAGGAGTAAAGTGAGCGGGCGCGATATAGCCGGGCAGCAGAATTTGCGCCAGAAAAGGGCTGAAATCCGGCTGCTGAACGGTTTGAACTAAAGGTGCCGCGGTGCGATTTTCCATGCACACAGCTTACAGAACGATCGTTCTATTGTCAAACAGGCATCGACAGCCCGTCATTTTAGGGCCGTGCAATAACTCTAGTCGGTTATACTTCTGCTTGCTACTAATCAATTCATTCAGGAGAGCCGCATGTCAAGAATTCCAAATGCATTTGTATATACAGCCCTGATAGTTTCAGTTATGACACTATCAGCTTGCGCAAGCAAATCAGAACCCCCTCCGGCTGCCGCACCTGCTCCGGTTGAGACAGTTGCAGAAAAACCAGTTACACCAGAAGCTATACCCGCCCCAGCGCCAGCCGCTGTAGCCGCCGAACAACATCAGGCAAGCACACAAACAACTCAGGAGACAGTGGTAAAAAAAACAAAGAAGAAGAAAACCAAAAAAGCACCCGCAAAAATTGAGCCGCCTGCTCCTGCCCCGGTAGCGGCACCAGCACCGGTTGTAGAAAGCAAGGCACCTCCAGTTGCACAGCCTGAACCCGCGCCACCAGTCGCTGTTGCGCCACCCGCCAAGGAAGAAGCAGGCTTCCTTGAGCAATACTGGATGTGGCTGCTCGGTTTGGTCATTGCCATAGCGGGAATCGTTTTCTGGCGGATGAAGAGTCAGCAATAGCAATTAAGGTGTGCTGAAAAAACCCCGGAATTACACCCGGGTTTTTTTTACGTCTACATCTGCCGAAACAAATGTGCGTAACTTCGACTGACGCTTAAAGTTTCCTTGCGCTCGCGCAAGCTGAGCGTCACCTTGCCCAATGCGGTGTGGTGCGCAGCAACAATCTGCCGCACATTCACTACTGTACCGCGATGGACTTGCCAGAAATCTGCGGGGTCAAGTTGATCGATCAGCTCCTTGATTGAGGTGCGCAGCAGCAGTTCGGCATCACGCGTCATTACTGTGGTGTATTTGTCGTCTGACTGAAAATAGCAAATTTCTTCCACCGCCACCATGCGCACGCTTTGCCCCAATTGCGCTTTTATCCAGCGCAGGGGTGCGGGTTTACTGTTGGCTTGCAGCAGGCTGGAAAGACGTGCCAGTAATGCGGAAGAATCAATGTTCTCATTCTGGCGGAGCCTCTCCACGCAACGGGCCAGTCGCTCATCGCTGGCAGGCTTGAGCACATAATCAACTGCTGCCTGCTCAAACGCAGTGACAGCATGTTCATCATATGCGGTGACGAATACGATTCGGCACGCTTTGGGTGCCGCTTGCGCCACCTCCAGCCCTGTCATGCCGGGCATTTGTATATCCAGAAAAGCGATATCCGGGTTAAATGTGATGAGAGCTTGTTGCGCCGCCACACCGTCATGCAGCACAGCGACTATCTCCAGCTCAGGCCACAACCTGGCGATGCGTCTGCGTAAATCTTCTGCCAGGTTAGGTTCGTCGTCGGCAATAATGGCTTTCATAGTGGCAACTCCAGTATAGAACTAACACCACCAGATTCGTTTGAGTGCAATTCAAGCCTTGCCGATGGGCCATAGATTGCAGTTAAGCGTGCCCGAATATTTTCCAGGCCAGCACCACTGCCACCTGTCTTGTCGCTAAAACCAACACCATCATCATCCACACGCAAGTGCAACATTCCTTGCTTTATGTTTGCCGAGATATTCAATTGCCCACCACCCAGCTTGGGTTCAATGCCATGACGAATGGCGTTTTCTACCAAAGGCTGCAATAGCATAGGTGGGAATTGGATTGAGCGTACTTCCTCGGTAGCTTCAATTTTCCAGCGCAGGCGGGAACCGAAACGCATCTGCAGAATTTGCAAATAATTTTCCAGCAAGCCAAGTTCGTCCCCCAAGGTGGCACTATCACTGCGAGTCCGTGCCAACGCTACACGCAGCCAGTCATTCAGCCGATCAAGCAAGCGCCGGGCCTGCGTGGCATCCACCTCAATCAAGCTGCTTACATTGGCCAGCGTGTTAAACAGAAAATGCGGCTCGATCTGCGCTTGCAGCAAACGCAAATGTGCTTCTACTTCGCGTTTTTCGCGCTCCACCTCATCCAGCCGTCGCTGCTTAATTTCGGCATCGAGCATGTGAATACGCTCGGAGAGAAAATAGGTGATGCTGCCAATAGCGCCAAAAAATAAACCTATCATTACAGACTGCTTGGCATAGGGCGCACTCCAGCTCCCCACCCCGCTGATATAAAATGCCAGTGACAAGCCCACAGCCACACTGACCGGCAGGGATAGGCTCATCACCACCAAGCGTTTCACCCCAGGTTTGATAAACGGCAGAATCAGGATATTAAATACAAAGATTGAAAGACCAATGCACTGTGAATAAATGAAGTTTTGCCAGAAGCCTCCCATTGTGCCGAACAATGTCAGCAAGCCCGCTATCGCTGTATTAAATGCAATGCCGAACAATACCGCTATCGTCAATTTTTTAGCAGAAAACACCTTGTGCGCAGGATTTAACATGATGAGATTATCCCCGTCACATCAGGGTAACGCAACCTTGATACCCGCTGTCGCCATGCTGCCGATCAGGCTGGAAAATTCCTGCCGTTCATTGCCCATTGGCAACACGGCGAGTGCAAAGCCACTCACTCGCTTGCTGAAAGTCATTTCAATATAACCAGACACCTGGTTACCCTGATCGGTCAGGCTACGTGTCCACATCAAACGCCAATAGCCCCCGCCCTCAAGTACGTTGTTTTGCCACATCAAATAGAGATAGTCTTGTCCCAATAATGGCGGAGCATTCGCCAGCGCCATGCCCAGTGTGGCGGCTCCAGCGGGGAATTTGGCATTGGCGGCACGTTCAAAATACGCAGCCTCTTCACCTGTAGTAAAGCCGTGCCCCTGACGCATATACTCTGCAGAGATACTCTGTCCATTGTCCAGTGTATAGGTCGCACCGATCAACTCATTCATACGGCGCTCTGATTCTGCCTGTACGGTGAACGGCTGCGCCGAATCAGCCGAAGATTGCAGTGCTTTGAGGCGTGTAGATGTCCCGGCTTCGCCATAGAGCAATAGTGAATCGTTCAATGTATATTGAATGTCCATACCTGCAAATGCTTCTTGCCCATCTTTTTTTGCAACAGCCACTCCACCCGCCCATTTCATACCTCGCTTTGTTGCCCTGAATAACCAGGTATCACGCCAGGTATCGGTAGCCCCATCGTAGTGCCCGGAGCTACCAATGTAGGCGAGACTGATAGCGTGGTGCGTGTCTGCTGTCCAACTCAGTTTTGCCGCATCCAGCCCAGAAAGTTCGCGTGTCGGATTGCTGCGGCCATTGTCGAAATAAAAAGGATTAGAAGGTGAACGAAACTGAGCAGGTCCCCAGTTCATTACCTCGCGCCCCGCTGCCACATTCCATGCCTCGGCCATGCGCCAGCGCAACTGCCCCTGGCTTAAGTAAGTTTCGCTCTGTATCTGGTCGCCGAAGGTATTGCTGTTTTGTTGCCACAGCATGATTGGGCGCAGGGTTAGTCGCAGATCGTCATTTTCAGCTTTGAAATTGAAACGAGCTTCTGCGGTTTGACTATTTTGTGTCAATCGCGCTATCCGGTTATTGGGATTTAGCAGGCTATCCATGCGCACATCAGTAGTAGTTGGATAGGCGTAGATAGCGCCATCCCAACTGCTGTTCCAGTCATCTTCATCCGCATATGCCGGGGCTGCAAAGATGCTTGGCAGGCCAAGCAAAAATAATATATGCAACCTCATTGCATCTGCCCCAGGTCAAATTCAGATGATGGAATTTTCTTCACTTTCACCTTGCCAAATTTCATCGTCGTTTCCGCATCGATCAGTGCATCTTTGATTGCCATGCTGCTGACAAAAGGAATACTCTTGCCGTCAAACTGAATGTTATTGTCGTACTTGAATAGCGCCGTTTTCAGCAGCTTGCCAGAGAGAGAATAAAACTCTGCCTTGACTCCCACTTCCCGCGCGACTGATACCCAATAGCGAATTTTGTCGTAGGTGGTGCGTTTATGGCGCGCGGTCAAATCCAGCACGTAACATATTTCTCCATCCACCTTTTCCTCGGACAGCAGTTTTGCCTCATAATCTGCCGCATAATTGGTAGCTGCAATATCGCCGTTCGAGGCTTGACCGCTCATGCGCTGGCGCGGAGAAATGGGTATCGGCTTGGAGAGTCCGGGGCGAGTCAGCCACATATTGTGCTCCACCTGCAACAGCTTGGTACCCTTTGAGCGTAAGGGCTCCAATACCTCGGCTACACTTGCATCATCCACTGCACGCACTTGCAAATGCTGCTCATCAGCCACTTTGTCACCATCACGCGATGTCAGTCGTATATCCCACACTATGCCTGGCAGTCCACCACCGCGTGCACGATCAGCGTGCTTAATGATAGATTGCGCATCAGTTGCGGCACTAGCTGTAACACTCATCGACAAGTATGCGAAGCAAAGCAGAGTGCTGATGAACTTTCTAACTGTTATTAAATTTTTAACGATCATTTCAATTCTCCTTAGATATGTCCAAGCGCATCAATAATCAGTTTATTCGCCGCCCGACGAGCGGGCAGATATGCCGCCAATATCGCGACAATCCCCATCAGCACACAGGTAAACACGATACGACCGACATCCAGATCAACCAGCAACGGTGTCGGTGAAACACTATTGGGCGGGGTGTAGGAAATATCGGCCACATTGATGCCGTAGCGCACCAGCACGGTAATGAGCAAGCCGGTGCCGCAACCCAGCAAGGTCAGCAGGAATGATTCCGTAGTAAAGATCCGCACCACACCCGCCCGGCGCAAACCGATAGCCCTCAGCGTGCCAATTTCCCGGGTACACTCGATCACCGTCATGCCCATAGAGTTGGCCACGCTCATCACCACCACCGTCAACACAATCAGGAAGATGAAACCGAAAATCATGTCAAACATGCCGTGCACCTGATTATAAAACGACGAAAGCTCATTCCATGACTTGATCTCCAGCTCGAATCCGGCGGCATGCAGTTTTGCTTGTAGCTGCTTGCGCATGGGCTCGGTCTGCGCCGCATCATCGAGCAACACAGTTAGACGATCAGCGTGGCCTGTTGCGTCATAAATACTTTGCGCCAGTGCAAGCGTAACCAATGCATATTTGTCATTGGTGCCAGCATTGCCGGTGTCGAAAGTGCCGCTCATCGTCACATCAAGAGCATTGGCCTGGCCGGACATGGTGTTGACCAGCATTGCAGCCTGGCCCTGTTTTTCGATATGCAATAGCTCGGCCAAGCCTGAAGCAAGTTCCACCACCTCGGAATGAGCCGGATCAAGTTTTTTCAACATCTTGTCGTATAGTCCACGCCTGGCTTCATTCTGCGTAAAGATACCTTCCTGTATCTTTTGCAAGGCAAATGGCTCGATGCCTTCTGCAATGAAAATGGTACTTGCACGGCCATTGCTGATGAGCCCGCTGAAGGCCAGCCTGGGCGCAACCAGTTTCACATGCGCTTCACTGCGTAACAGATCGCTGATCTTATTCACTTCCTCAGCGTTCAATAAGTAGCGCTCTGGATATAGCTTGCCATCCTTGCCCATCCCCGGCTTGCTGAGCGTCAAATGTCCCAGCATCTCGCTATGAATAGCACCTCTAGACATGCCGCTGTATATATTGTGCGTATAACCGGAAAACAGCGCGATGGCAGCAAAGCCCAGTGCGACAGTCAACAAAGTCATCAGGCTGCGGCGGCGGTTGCGCGACAGCCCGCGAAAAGCCAATTTGAATGTGTTCATTGCGTCACCTCGTCTTCGACAATCAAGCCATCGCGCAGCAAAACCTTGCGATCTACGTGCGCAAGCAAACGCGGATCGTGCGTGGTAAATACGAAGGTCACGCCCTTGCTACGGTTCATCTGGCGCATCAGTTCGATAATCATTGTGCTGTTTTCGGAATCCAGATTCGCAGTCGGCTCGTCGGCAATAATCAAACGTGGCTCAACTACCAGCGCCCGCGCAATTGCCACCCGCTGCCGCTGCCCGCCGCTGAGCTTGTCTGGCCGCTGCGACATGAACTTAGCCAGCCCCACATCAACCAGAGCCTGCGCGGCACGCTCACGAGCACTGGCTTCCGGCACACCCTGAATCTGCAAAGGCAGCATCACGTTCTCAAGCGCAGAAAGCACCGGCACCAGATTGAAACTCTGAAACACGAAACCGATCTTCTTGCCGCGAAAATCGGTTATCGCATCATCTTTGAGATTATGCGTATCCTGTCCGTCGAACCACACCTCGCCAGCCGTCGGTGCATCGATCAGGCCGATGATATTCATCAACGTGGATTTCCCACTGCCGGATGGCCCCCACACCGCCAGAAACTCGTTGGCGTGAATATCCAGCGAGACCCCGTGCAAGGCATCAATCGCAGTTTCGCCCAGCATAAAGCGGCGGCGTATATCCTTGATGCGCAATAAAGGTTGAATTGAATTTCTGATTGTCATAATGCCCTCCTATGATTGATGTATGTTTATGCGGCATACGTACTATCGTTGAAGGACAAAGGGAAATCGAGCGTATTGCGACGAACTGCCGAAATGGAGAGGTGAAGTGTAAAAGAGGAGGCTGAATGGATTTCTATTCAAATTATCGCTATATATCTGGGTGTGAGCGAGATGGAACTGGCAATAAATGGGCACAGTGGTGCCCATTTGAGACGGTCAGAGCGATTGCCACGAGTGCCTTCCTGGCCTGCTGCAGGAGATCGGCGTTGATGCCGAGACTTGCAGATTTTTCGGGGCTACTCGGCTAAATATAATATTGCATGTAAATTATGAGCATAAACTTCGTGCCATATAAACACACTTCAAGTATGAACAAATACGAATCTATACATGAGCAAGTGAGTCAACAACAGGCTGTTGTGCTGCACGCCTTGCCGGAAACCAGGCTGAGACAAGACTCAAAACACCGAACATGATTGCAGCGGCAGCAGTCCTGCTGATATCAAGCCCGATAAACAAGGGAACCTTGTCAGTTGCATTGGGTGGCTGGTAGCTGATATCCAGCGCATTGACGCCTATTCGCACCGCCATGGCGATGAGCAAGCCCATTATGCAGCCTAGCAAAACCAGGAGGAAGGCTTCTGTCACAAACAGCCGGATCACACTCAACTGTTTCATACCTATAGCGCGTAGCGTGCCGATTTCCTTGGTTCTTTCAACAACACTCATGCTCATTGCATTGGTCACACTTAACACAACAATCGTCAGGATAATTGCCAGCAGGAAGCCGAAGATCATATCGAACATACCCTTAACCTGGCGGTAGAAAACGGACAGCTCCTGCCAGGTATTTATTTCAACTTCAAAGCCGGCTCCTTTCAGCGTTGCAGCAAGTTGCATGCGTTCAGCGTCAGTCGGCACTTCGCCTTGCGCCAGCAGCGTTAATCGGTCTGCCTGGTTCTCCGCGTCATACAGCGTTTGTGCCAGTTTGAGCGGCAGGTACATGAACTTGTCGTTGGTTCCGGCATTGCCTGTGCTGAACCTATCGGTAATAACGACATCCAGTGCGTTGGTCTGATTGTGCTGGGTGCCGAGCATCACGGCAGCATTGCTGCCTTCCTTTAAACCCAGCATTTCCGCAAGTCCGACCGCTATGGTCACCCCGGACGGCTTGGCCACTCCCAGTTCGCCGGACATGCCGTTGCGTGGGCCGCGCAGTAGCTGCATGTCATGGGGATTTATGCCTTCGGCGATAAATATCGTGCTGGCACGTCCATTCGAAAGTAAACCTTTCAGATGAAGACGCGGTGCGATAACTAGTTTTGTCAACTTTGCATGAGCAACCTCACTGATCTTTGCGATTTCACCCGCGTTAAAAAGATATTTTTCTGGATGCAGTCGCCCCTCTGTCGCATAGCCCGCCTTCGTTATCGTGAGGTGCCCGAGCAATTCGCCGTATATCGCCTGATCGGACAGGCTCCGATAAACCACTTGCGTATAACCGGCAAATAGTGCTGCAGCGGCAAAACCAAACGCGATGCTCAGTGCCGTTACCAGGCTGCGGCGATAATTGCGCTGCAGGTTACGAAAACCTAAATTAAGGCTTCTCATAAGGCACCTACTTCACAGAGAACGTTATTGTTTTAGCGGGCTCAGTAAAGGGAATCGCGGCATCCTCAAAGTCCGGCGGTCCAAACGTGCCGCGCGCATCGCGAGAAAAACCGTAGGGTTCGACAGGTTTGCCGACAAAATTCTTGTCCAGTTTTTCATTTCCATTCAAGTCATGAAAAGCGGTTGCCGCATATGAACCTGCTGGCAAATCCTTGAAGGTGAACGACACAGAGCCGGTCTTTGCGGCTATGAGTTCTTTATAACTAAACACCTTTGGGAAATCCTTGGCATTGTTAAATAACGCAATGCGTACATTCCCCTGGTCGCTTTTAATATTGTCAATCACAACGGTCAAATCACCGGCAAGTGCTTCTGAGATACCTGTCATAAAAAAAACAAGTGCCAAAATACTCTGTTTACGTGCAGCTGGCGTTTTAACCGACATATTCATTTTCATAATAATCTCCTTTAATTTTCTCAAGCCTTTTCGGCATAGTCACTATCGGGGAATGAAAAGAAACAATCGAGTGGCTTGAGACGAATCGCTGTAATTGAGGGGTGAGATGAGGAAAAACAAGGCTGAATTGCTTTGCTTATGCGGAGCTGCATCATTGCGAGAGGGTATATTTACTATCTTGATTCCCGCCTTCCCACCGCTTTCGCGAGGATGACAGGGAGTAACAGGTATGGTGTAAATTTGGCAAAAAAGTTCGCACTTTCAACCTGCCGGATAACATTTATCCAATTTGGTGAGCGCGGTGTAGTGCCCCTTACCAGAAATTAGCCGAACGAATTCAGATAGACGCCTGTTTCCTATTTTGATATGCCGCCAATGGCAGAACGTTCTGTCCAATTGCTTTCAGGTAGAAATTCCGCATGACTTGCAATTTCCATTGCCTCCGCTTCCCTCCCCAGAGACTGCAGGATAGTGGACTTCAGCAAGAGAGAGTTACGATTGTCTGCGTCGAGTTCGAGCCCGGCATCAACTACTTTTAGCGCATGTTCGGTTTTTCCTCCCATGTAAAAACACATGGCAAGATTGTGATAGGCCTTCTGGTAGGAGGGGTCTAGCCGGATAGCTGTTTTAAAATGTTTAGCCGCGATACTGACCCTGTGCTGCTGGGCATGCACCACGCCCAGGTCGTCATGCGCTTCCGCATTGCTTGGGTCCAGCTCAACTGCACGGGTCAGATCGCGCTCCGCTTCCAGTAAATTACCACGCCAGATATTGCGTACACCACGCTTGGTATAGGCCACCGAGCTGTCTGGATGACGCTTGATGTAGACGCTGAGATCGGCGATACCTTCCTCTACCAGCCCCATGCGCCCATGTGTCATGCCGCGTCCAAAATAGGCGTTGTCCTGAGTATCATCCAGAGAAATTGCCGTAGAGTAATCTTTTAGTGCGAGGGGCAAGTTATTCAGCAGGTAATAAATATCACCGCGTTCTAGATAATTCAATGCAATGCCG